>TARA_R110000868_G_scaffold338663_1_pt1 | contig 15067 bp, 17 predicted proteins | sample TARA_R110000868 | Tara Oceans TARA_R110000868 (sample SAMEA4397489) | marine metagenome | biome: Polar Biome; feature: [SRF] surface water layer (ENVO:00010504); material: water (ENVO:00002006), including particulate matter (ENVO:01000060) such as... | depth 5 m | reverse complement strand
AGCACCATAATCTTCCAATGAAGTGCCTAACCATTGAACCTCGTACCGACTCACAAAATAATCGTCTGAGGCATCCCAGTTTATACGCAGGGACGGAAGCAATGTCCCATCCTGAGCAATTACAGTTGTTTCTGTAACTGTTAAATTAGTTGGATAAGCAACAACAAAAGGATCGGGCAGAGTGCTTGCACTTAATGTTGGTTGTGCAGCCTCAGTAGACCAAGGGTAAATCGTTGATGTGTGCTCTTTACATGAGACCTTTACCTCACCATCTTCCAGAAGTTGCAGAGAGCTTACTGTGAACTCTTTAGCATCCCATGCAGGGGATAAGTGGGTAATATCTATCACATCACCCACAGCGCAGTTAAGAGCCTCTGAGGTTGCTGTAAAGGATACATTCAGAGTTGAGTTTCTGGATTCAAGGCAAACAATTCTTGCAATATCCCTAGCTGCATACTGGTCGGTAATAGTAGGCAAGGATATTGTGGTGCTTAAATCAACCCCATTGTCGTCAGAAAGGAATGTCGAATAATCGCCTGAATCACTTGCTGGCCATGTAATAGTATCCGCTTGCCAATTAGCATCGGGATTAGTGAATTTAGCAGTTACTTTATTATATTGATTTGCTTTCGGTGTGCTGGTTATTTGAATACCGCCGATAATATGCTGATTTGTAAAACTGAAAGAGCTGGCAAAATCATCCTGAATAATTAGCCCATAGGTTCCATTTGTGAATGGCATCAATCCGCGCATTCCTGAAAGCAATACTTTTACATTTTGGAATATGTCATTTTTGGTATCAATAACAGCATTACAGGTAAATATTGCCTCCGGTGAAGGGGCATCTGTATATTTAGTTACTGTCGATTCGCAATCAGTAGCCGCCGCGCTGAAAGCTGTATCATTAATCAAAGTTGAACTAAGCCCCTTTCCATATCGGGCATTTGTTAAATAATCTCTAAGGGCCAGAGCTGGGTTATTTGAGTAAGTGGTATTTGTAGTTCTGGGATCATAAAGCTTTCGCCCCTGAACGATAGCTGTAATATTTGGAAGCCCACCGCCGTAAGCATCTTGGTTATATGCAAGCCGAACAGCCAGGTAAGCAACACCTCTCAACCTGTGAGAGCTTGTCCATCCTATTCCGGCAGCCGTGAAAGTGGCATCAGCCGTTTGCGCATCTGTTCCAACATATTTGGTGATTGATAAAAGCCCAGAATATCTAGCATCTGAGCTAATTACATCATTTATGTAAACATTTCCGATCGCTTCAACTTCACCTTCACATAAGGCAAGAATAATATACAGGTATTGGTTGCTCGCCCCGCTGGTGGCAACGAATACGCGAATTCCCCCAACCTTTCTTTCGCCATAAATAACAGGCAATTCAGCAACATTCGATTGCTTATTAACCAACACTCCTTGCTGGTGATCATTAATGTCTGGCTCTTCAATACCTGTAAGCCAAGAAACAACATCGCCGATGGCGCCAGTTATTCCCTTCCAGATTTTAGATAAAAACCCCATTAAGATTTACCCCATTTGATTTGCTGAACTGAATTGGCAGCGAAATCAAAGCCCAGATCACCATCAAAAAAGAATTGCTGAGAGTTATTATTGGTCAATCTGCCGGCCTTTTTATTGAAATCAGCCCAATGCGAGGCAATAGAAATCACGACTTCCGAATCTGATCCTGATTCGTTAATTTCAAACTGAGAAATAGTGCCATCAAATAGTGTAATCGGGGTTCCGATCACTGAGGTATTAGCATTAAGCAGAACTTTACGCACCTGCACTCGGCGATTAACCCAATTCTGGTTTAAAAAGATGCTTATAAATGATTGGTCTGCTCCGGACATGACTAAATTCATGCTATTAACCCGCAAATCCTTTGTTTCAGTTGGGCTTGAAGCGGAAAGGAATCCATTAATGGCTGAGTATGTTTGCCCGCCATAAACTAGGTCGACGGCATAATTCGTAACAAATAAAGTTGAATCGAAATACATCGTCACAATATGAGCCATGCGGATTTGATCTGATTGTAATGCTGTAATTACATCAGCATGCACGGAACGACTCATCTACAAAACCTCAATCATATCAACTTCAAAATTATACCGCTCATAGCCATCGAGCGAATAGCTTTGAATATCATTGTCCAGCCTCATTGTAAAAGCGATATTATCGTAATAGCATTCTTCGTTATCTGAAACAGCAGAAACCAAAGCCGGCTCTATTGCTAAAGTTGCGGCCCCAGTTACCGCAAGAGAATCAGCAGTTACCATATATACTTTTGTATGCCCATTGAATTTTATAAAATCACCAGCTTTGAGAGTTCCTGTCATTCCATCAACATCAATAGCTGAATCGCCAACAGCGAATGCACCAACCGCTAGAACCGTTCCAGAGACATTGCCCTGCGCATCAGATATAACAGGGGGAATAATGGTAAAGGTTCCAAGCTGCCCCTGCTGAGAGATCACAAAAGCATTCACCGGCATAAAGTCAGCTCTTGTCATTGGTGCATATTTAGCCGTAAAAGTCCATTGCTGCGCACCCAGAGATCGAACTTGTCTGCGGCCTGAGTCGGTTTTACTCACAACATTTACGTGATTGCTTACAATATTTACCGCCGAGAATATCGGGCTTGCTGGGTAAAGTCCGCTCATGCTATAGCCTCACGCCCTTGGTCATTAAGAGCTGAATTGATTAATGAGATAATATGCCCCCTTCGAGATGCAAGAAGCTCATCAAATCCAGCAGTATCATTTGCAACTATTGTAAACGATACATTGGCGGTTTTATTGCTTGTATTCGAATTGCTGTTATTGGTAATGGCTGAGTTGGGTGTTATATTGCCACTCATGCTGCCCATTGTCAGAACCTCTGGGCCGCGCTCTCCAACCATATAGGATTCACCGCCTAACACTTGTCCGCCTAAAGCTCGCCCTGCTAGAGATTGCCCTGCATAAGTTGCACCAGCAGCAATGATAGTTCCAGCAGCAGCAGCACCGAGAAATGGGCCTATATATGGAATTCCAGCTAATGCTTTGTACGCTTTCATAGCAGCACCATAACTATCAGAAATAATCTGCTTTGCATTTTCTCTTTTCTCAGCATTAGCTAGATTCATACCTATATGCAATGCCGCTTGAGCATTTTTAGACTTGCCTTCTAATAATTTCTCACCTAAAGCCATCATGCTGTCAGTGGTGTTCTGAGACATTCGTATTTTATCATCTTCTGCTTGTTTAAAGGCTGCATTTTCCATGTCCAAACCTGCTTGAGCAATCGCTAGCATATTCTCCATTTGGGTCTGTTTTAACATTAATTCACCAGCAACTGCGACAGCCCAGCGTTCTTCCATCGCAGCTTGCGCAGCGTCAGCACCAGCCTCATCAGCAGCTAACTGCCTATCCCAGCGCTCTTTCATTAGTATTTCTTCTGCATCAATTCGGGCTTCAAGCTCTTCTTCCATTGCCTTTGTTTCTGCTGCTGTAGCTGGTTGAGCTGCTGCTGGTGCTGTGACTCGATTCCTAACAGCTAACTGCTCTTGTCTTAATGAATCCACGCCCCCCTGATTGCCCCCAACAGCGGCTAGCTCGCCTTGCAGAGTTCTTATGTTTTCTCTGATTTCAGCCACGTTAATCTTTATACCAGCAGCAGCGAGTGATGATTCAGATTCTATAGTCTGGAATAAAGAAGCAATTTGTTCTTCTATATTGCTGGTTTTTTGCAAATCAGTGAGCAGACCGAACATTGAAGCAATTGAAAAGTTGATGTCATCAATAGCGGAGGTGATTACTCTCACGCCTGTTTCCATAGCTCCACCAACACCAGCTTGAGAAATAGTCAAAAATAACTGGTCAAATGAATCGCCAAGATTAGAGATAGCACCATCAAGAGTTGCTGCTCTTGTTTCCATAGCTCCAGCAAAATCAGTTTTACCCAGATTAAGCAAGTAGGCTTGTATTTCAGCAGAGTTTTTGCCGACACTCGTTGTCAAGCCTCTAAACGTAAAAGATATTGAGTCTGTTTCTGTCTTAGCTTTAATGCCAAATGTTTTCAGCATTTCAAATTCACCAGTGGTTGCGTTTGCAACAGCCTGAACCATTTGACCTAAGTCTTTGCCCATAGCAGAGGCAGTATTGCCGTAAGAGCGTAGAGCTTCCTCAGATGGGTCTAAACCAAAGGCTTTGAGCTTTACAAAAGCATCTGCAACTTGGCCTAAGTCGTATGGGGTAGTGGCTGCAAATTCTTTGATTTGAGCAAAGGCTAGAGCAGCATTTTCAGTCGAGCCAGTGACAGTTATTAATGATGAGTTGATAATATCGAATTGTCGCTGAATAGATACAAGCTTAATTGTAGCAAACGTAGCCATAGCTACTGCCGCTACACCTATTGCAAGCCCCATTCTGCTTGCACTAGCACCGAGCTTATCTGTAGCTTTCCTGTTATTATTCAAACCGCCTTCAGCATCATTGGCGGCTGCGCCTATTTTTTTCAGCCTTCTTTCAAGGGCATCAAGCTCAGATGTGTCTGCTCTGAATTTTAAGGTTGCTACTTCAACGGCCATTGTGGGCGAGCCTCTCGATATTTAGCTAATTCCATGACAGCTTCGCATTCCCATACTTCCAAAGCTATCTTTGTGATGTCTATGTAACTTGCAAGCTCAGTCCATGTGTGCTTGCTTAATGATGTGTAAGCCTTCCATGCGTAGCAAGCCTCCTCTGGAAATGTAGGGGCATTTTGCAAATCTTTAGGCATCTTGCCTGTGCTTTTTTCTACTTGCTTCAATGTCTCGTAGCGGCTAATCTTTGAACCTTCTGGGCTGGCATGAATCCAAAAGCACCACCGCCCATAGCTCACAAATTCATCGACTAGCCTTTGGTAAAATTTGCGTTATTACTTATATATATAAGCACCTCTGTTACTACTCTTGGTGCATTCTCATATAATTCACGCGCAGCTTTTTTGCTAAATTTTAATTCTTTACCATTACTTGAAAGGCCTCGCCAGGTTATTGTTGCGTCAACAAGGGCATCAACATCCATTTTTTCATAATCTAAAGACTCTATTTTATCTTCAGATTTTGCTTTTATGATTGCAGTTGTTTGTTTCTTTTTATTCTTTCGCCATTCCCTTGAATCTGCCCCCATTAACATAATAAAAAAATCAGTAGGTTTACCCGTTGCTGGGTCAGAGATATTGCACTCCGAGCCAGCTTCGTGAATTTCTGCCGTTTTAAGTTTGCCAATTTCCATGTTTACACATCTGCTCTAGTGATTACAATTTGGCTTGAATCTGAGCCATTAAAAAGTGCCACAAAGTCCATGCTGATAGTGACAGAGCCTTCGCCAGACACGTCCGGTGATCCTGAATTATATTTTACTGTAGACATATCTATTTCGTATGAATTTCCAGCAACATCAGTCAAAGTCAGCGTGATAGCAGAGCTTGTTTCGTTGATAAATTTCTCATACAACGTTTTGCTCTCAAAGTATGTTGTCAGGCTCCCAGTTGCTCTTGATTTACCTATGCTTGGTCGGTTGGTGGTGCTTGAGCCGACACTAAATAAAGGCTCTAGGCCATTTTCTATAGTTATGTCAATTGATGTCACTGTTCCGATAGTGCTTCCACCTTCGCTTATACTTCCGGTAAAAGAATCAAAAGGGGAATTGCCTACGTCAGCACTATATGTGCTTGAGGCTACGGCTGCTGTTGCCAGTACCAAATCTTTTCCTATAACCCCAAAAGTAGCACCCACCATGCTGTTAGGGCTTACTGACAGGCTTAGAGTATTGAACTCGCACCCTGTGTACCTATGGTATTCAGGAGTAGTTAGATCAGCGAATTTACGCTCTACAGTGAATGACCTTCTAGTAACTCCAGCTTTTAAAACATCAGTAGCCCATGTTCCGCATAAAACAGCTTCTAATATGTCATCAAATGCTGCATATTCTAGCTCAGATGAAATGTCACCAGAAATGGATTTATTGCCATGCCTAAAATCTTCTACTTGGCGATCACCGCGCAGCTTTTCGCTTTCAATTGCGTCTTTTGATAATGACAGTGATGTGCCAGTATGCGGTAATGGTATCCAAGTAGGTGTCGATGGAGTTGTGCCGTATGTTGCTTCGGCTATGTAGTGAATGCTGTGTTGTGCTCCATTTGCAATTGCCATGATTATCTAGCCTCAGTATATGTAAAATAGTTGATAGTAACCGGCACTCTATACCAGCTCCCCTCTAACATAGCAGGGGCAATAGATACAGTTCGCACCTTAACGATTGTGTTATTGTAGCTTAGAGTAGTGCCTCTCGCAAAGTGGTCTGCAACAATATCAGGCATTGTGCTTCTTCCAGTGCCAGCAGGTGCCACAACATCTATCTGGAATATGCCAATTGTGAGGTCTTTGCCATCAGTTCCTAGCGATGCTTGCGCTGTGTCAACAGGCAATATATTCGGCTGCAAATACAATGTAGTGCCATTAGGCGAATATTCAATATTAGGCCACGCAACTGGCGGCAATGATGGCATTGTAGTCACTCTTGTCATTAAAGCCGTTTCTATGTCATTAAAAAAGGTACTCATTATTAGCCCCTTCCAGCATGTATAGCGGCAGCAGTTTGCGCCACAGCTATCCGCATCATTCCCACTGGTGCGCGGCCTTCCCCACCGAATTCTATAACAGCAGCATAAGGAAGGTTATTGGTCATATAAAAGTCATTGCCGATTTTAATTTCTTTCAGTGAGCTGCTTGATTCTTCTATTGCAGCCACGCCTGATTTATCTGTTCTTTCTGTGGTGCTTAGTATTGGTGTTCCTATACTTGATTGCCAGTTACCTCTCAAAGTGCCTAAATCTACAGGGGTAGCTTTTATTATCCTAGATGTCAGCCCTAAAAGAGTGCCGCGTACCACCTTTTCAGTCTCTTTATTCATGGAAATAATAATTTGATTAAATTGAGTAGTAATGCTCATTTTCTCACCTGCAAAATTGCTACAAGGTTTGTTGCTGCTGGCTCTATGTTGCTTATATTAATCACGCGGTAGCTTTTGCTCTTTAATGAAACAATATCGCCTATTTCATAATCATAGGCTTCTGCCATTAGTTTTCTGTCCCCTTGCTCTATAGTGGCATTACCTATTTCAACATTCGCATAATTAGAAAGAATCCCATATTTAGTGAACTCAGTAGTTGTTTCTGCTGTTTTGCCAGTTGCGGGATTGAATGTGCCATGAGTTATTCTGGTAAATGTGTATTCTTGCCCGAATTTTTGTATTAGTTTGCCAGCATTCGCTAGAATGGGCGAGTAGTTGAAGCTCATGCACGACTCACATAACTAAGTGGTATTAGTAACTTTCGCAGAGAATACAGCAATGCTGGTGATGTTGTTCTGCTGCTGGAATTGTTCGCATAAGTAACTTGTATATCGCCTATCTTTTCGCTTTGTGTTCTTCGCTCCAAAGGGGCAAGCTCTGAGTTGCTTATTGATGTAGAGTAAATAGCCTCGTATGTGGCATTTTTTAATTGAGATGGAATTTCAGTTCCATCCACTTCATAGCCATCAATAATTGCACCAAGCCGAGGCCACTGCATAGACTGGTTTTCATTAGCTTTTTCACCAATGAATTTTAAGGACTCAATATAGTCCATTGCTCTGTAAATATGGGTAGTTAAATTTGCATCACTGCCTGTGTGGGTTACACCCCTCTCGGCAGCCCATGCTTGATATTCTGCCAGGCTGACATACGTGTTAGAACCTGAAACGCTTGAGCCATTTTCTACAATTAAAGCCATTCCGATATGCTCCTAAAAAAGAGTCAGGGGAGCAAAGCCCCCCTGCGATCTTTTCTAACATTAGCCCAACAAGGTTGCGATAAAGGCAGATTTCCATGCTTTAACGCCCCAAGAAGCCGCCACTTCAATCATTGACTTTCTGTATCCTCGGTATACGCGGACTTCAAAAACCAGACCAGAATGTGGGTCTTGGATAGTCATGGAATCATCAGCAGCATCACCGCCTTCAGGTACCGCTGGTGCTCGCATTGCTAGCTCAAGAGCTGAACGATGGAATGCAACGTTGGCTGTATACGCAGCTCCAACAGTTACCGCATCGTTATCAGCTTCTGCTGCAACAAGCCCAGTGTCACCGATAACTACAAGGCCACCAGATAGAGCTGTGTTGACAACATATTTAGCAGTAGTTCCAGCAAAGGTGATGATATCGCCTGCTAGAATAGTGCCAGTGCCGCCATCAACAGCAATGCTTGTATCACCAACAGATGCAGAAGCATCATTGAGCAAGTAGTCTGCTCCAGTGCCAGCAGTATGTGCCTTAACCTGTGCGGATTCACGAATACCCAAGCCTTGAAGGTCAAGTAAAACCCCCTGCCTTAGCAGATCGCCACCACCAGACTCATTAACTTTCTGCAACTGCGCTAATTGCCGCAAGTTAGTTCCAGCCAGGGTGTTAAGCACTAGAGATACCTGCCCATCGTTAGATGGCATACCGTTATCTACTAGAATCTGTCGGAGTTCGGCAATTTCAGCAAAATTACTCCCAAAAGGGGTAGTTCCAGCAGTACCAAAAGCGCGACTTGCATTCTTGTATGCTTCTGCGGCTAAATCTGCCTCTGCTTCATTCACCAGGGTACGCATAGCCTGTTTGATTTGATCGCCATAAACTGTTTCGAATCCAATGCCATTATTCAGGTGTCGATAATCTTCGCCTGTATATGGAATTTGCACAGCTCTAGCTTTGGTGATCTGTAAAGTTTTGCTGTCAACCGTTTGGTCAGTTCCTTCGGGTATAGTCATGCTTTCAGAAACATCACCGGCTGATGCTGTTCGCGTGAAGGATGCCCTTACGCTATCGCCTTTGGCAGCTCGCTGTGATTCGTTTGAATTGATAGTGCTGGCAGGGATAAAGCCTACAAGCTCTCGCCCTACTACATCAGCAGCTTTATAAATATCTGCTGCAAGATTTGTTAGTGTATTAGCCATCAGTGGCCTCCATTATTAAGATTATTCAATAACTTTGCCGCCTGACTTGAAGAATGTAGCACGAGACTGCTGAGACATAGAATCAAATTCAGTACGACTTATTTCTTTGATTCCCGAATCAGCCCTGCCGTTCGAGCGTGTGGCTCCGCCACCATTTGCTTGGCTTCCATCTATTAAAAATGGGTACGCCAGCTTGATTGTAGCAGTCAATTCGTCAAGTGTCGATACTGTTAGCTGACCTTTGCTATCAGTGACTCTTATCTCACCATCTACAATCGTAATTCTTTGGCTTAACTTTTCCCTCAAAAGCTCCGCCCTAGCAACGTCTTTTGTAAGGGTAGCAGCTATCACTGCTGCCTCTGCTGATATCTTATTCTGTTTAAACGAATTCTGTAAGCTATCTACCTCAGACCTGTATTTTTCAGATTCGGCTTTTTGTGATTCATACAGTTGCTTATAATTGTTACCAGCTTTGAGCTTTTCCTCGGCTTCTTGTGAAGCTCTTTTCTCGGCTTCAGTCATAGCTAACTGGACTTTTTTCTTCTCGCTTAAAAGCTCATCATTCTTGGCTTTTAATCCTTGCGTTGCTTCAGCTACCCTTGCAGCCATAGTAGCCTCAAAATTAGCGGTTAGCTTTTCTTTTACTTCATCATCTAACTCAATTTCACTTAAAATATCCATAGTTCACCTCTGGTTTTATGGGTTTGCGCTCTGCGCTTTATGCGTCTGCGCCTTCTGGCACAGGTTCTTCTTCATAAGGAATTCCAGTCTCAATAGCTTTTACTAACGCGTCAAAAGGGTACTCAGGAAAACTTATACCCGTCAATACTGGCTCTTTTCCGAATACTTCAATATATAAATCTATAATGCTAATTGCTTCTTTCATTTTATTCTCCATATTTATCTAATATATTTTCAAATTCAGCAGCTAAATTAGGGAAAAGAGTTTTAGTTTCTTGCCACATCTGAGGATCACCATGCGCTAAGAAAAGATTGGCAAATGTTTCCTTTTCCTTTGATCCTCGTCTTGCGTAATAAGCCTTCCCATGACCATCCATGCCTTTATTTGCGTAGAAAGCCCCACCTGTCATAGCGTCAACTATGTCTGATAACCAGCCAAATTTGGGCGTATCCCACGCTCTTCGCCCTACCAGCCTACCCCCTACTTCTACTGTTTTCAGAGGCTTCCATCTTTCGACAAGCGAATCCATTACATCAAATTTAGTTTTTGTGGCTTTAAGACCTAAAGCGGTTCTATCTGCTTGAAACGCTTTTTTGAAAGCCGCATTAGTTTCAGAGAAAGCAGCCAGCCCTTTTCCTTCTGGGTTTATTGTGTAATCAATATGGTGTCCATATTCGTGAAGAAATGTCTGCTCCCAATCTGCTTTTCTTGGTGTATGGATTTTTCTTTGAAAAGAGTAATATACTCCTCCTTTCCCAGCATCAGTTATGGTATCTGGCTGGGCATATTTAAGCATCATACTTCTAGTTTTAACAGAGGTCAGAGCATTCGCAGCTTGCGTGTACTCGATGCTAGATATATCTTTGCTTACAACATTTCCAACTATTTTACCTTCTACTACTCTATTCTCACCAAAGAATACAGAACGCCCTTTAGGTATAGGGGCTGAAGGTATATTGAATTCAACGTCTAAATCTTTCAATTTTTTGAGATTAACCACTGAGCCATTAGTGTCTACAAATTGCGACAATGAGGCTTTGCCCTCTCTGAATAATTTGCCCCTGCTTGGCCCTAGTATATTGTCTTGGAAACTTGGCGGCTGGGTTGCGAGCCATTGCTCATAGGTGGTGTTAGCAGGCAAGGTTACTTTACCACTTGCACCTTTAGACGGCCTGTTGCCAGTTACATCCGATGCTAAATCGTATTGGGGGCTTATTTTGCCAACTATAGTAGACCTGCATGAAAAGTGTGCTGGAGGTCTTGGGCTAGTAGAGAGAAAGGGGTAAATAACGCCATCTCTGCTTCCGCAGATTAAAGATGTTCGTGAATCCAATGTTGCAACCCATTCGTACCCATCCATTAATTCTTGATTCTCGAATAGCGTAATGTACCTGGCTTCTGTGGATACATGGTTAGTTATAGTCCTTGTGAGCGTTGCTGCTTGCTGCTTTTGTAATACCCCTAATTGCTTAAGGCTTGCAGATATTTGCTGACTGGTATCGCCAAGAGCTACTCCATCTTTGATAGTCTGGACAATTTGATTAGCTTTCTTTGTTGTGAATTTACTCAGAGCATCGGCAATTGTATATGTTGCATTGGGGGCTAACTTCATTGGGTTTGTGTAGATAGCAGAGGAAAGCTGGGCAGGGGCAGGAACAGAGACATTGGCAGCCACGCCTTGTGACAGCATCTTACTGTTAAATTCAGCCTCGTATACAGCAAACTCTTGGGCTTCCCCTATAGTGGACTCGCCTAGCTGGGTTAAGAGAGCATTAGACGTTGCTCTTAGTTCTGATAATAATATCGTTAGCCTAGCCTCAGAGTATTCAGTAATATCACCAGCAAGCCTGCTAGTGACAGTTCTAATCATTCTGTCAATAGCTACCCCAGCCTCTTTTTCTCTGCCAGCAGCATACCTTTGCACAAATACCTGATGCCTAGTCGCTGCGTCTATGAAATATTGCCTTGTTGACATTATTTTATGCTAGCGGATTTGCTAGACCTCTTTCAGATTTAACATCCTCAAGGGTTCTTGTCGAATCAATAAGACCACCCGCTTGCAACCTTTCAAATATATCAATCTCACCAATTATATCTCTGTCTAAAAGCTGAATCATTGACATGACAAGCTGCGGGTCAATGGCTTTGTCATAAAATTCAGTGTTAAGGTAAAATTCATATTCTTCAGAGCTTCCCATGAATTCACCAGCCCATTTTATGCAAGTTTTTAATGCTGCGGATAGATTATTGACAACATCCCCTAGCACTGAGTTTTCAGAAGCAAAACGTATTCTTGCGCCTTCGGCTGTTTCGTTCCCGCCTCTATCGGTGATTATTCTTGCCCCGATCATTATCATTGCTTGCTCTTTCTGCCTCATAGCTTCAGAGACTAGAGAGTTAGATGCTGCTTGCACTAATGTAGCGGAGCCTGTCTCACCCAGCACATGACCAGCTCTTGAGCCTAGCTTGATTCCGTCAGGGTTATACTCCATAAATTGTTCAGCACTTAAACTGTGCGTTATAAATAAAGAAGGCTGCCCAGTTAAAAAACAGGACTCCTCGTAATCAGCGCTATTGCGATAATGTGCGATGTTTATTTCAGCAATATCTGCCAATGGCGCATCATCAATAGTAGAATCGTTATTTTTGCTCCCTGCGAATGTGAAAGGTATTTCCGTCCATTTACTGCCATCTGCTTTTTTAGGGTAAAATTGGTCTGTAAAAGGCTTATCTTCCCTGTATATCTGTTGACTATAGCCTTCTTGGTCAAGCCGCAATACGCGCTGTTGGGTGCAGATTTCATGTGAGAATTCATCGCCACCATCAAAATAGTTTTCTTCCAGCACCAGCAGCGTCATAACTTTCCTGCCGTTGATACTTGATGCTTTCCAGTTGCTAATATTTTCAGCTAAATATGGAATAATGGAAGCCCTTAGTTGCAACAGGCTAATCTCTGCAATGGTAAGGTTTTCATCTGCTGCTGGGTAATCAACCAGAAAGCCGACTCTGCCAGTTTCCATGAGGTTTGACAGCTCATCTTTGCAAAGTTGCTCAAGCGATAAGCCATCGCCTGTAGCATCTTCTAGCAAGTATTCAACGCCTGTCGGCAATGTGATTATTGGTGCTTTTCTGAATGCTGCCCCGATTAGCGCGTTTTTTGTTCTGCCCGTGAAGTTAGTATAAACAGCCCTTCGCAAATATTGCTTGTAGCGCACAGTCTCCGTTCCGCGCTTTTCATCAGATGAGTTGTTATCTGGAACAGGTAAGTATTCATGCTTTTCGCGCTTAATGGCAATTGATCCCTTTACAGCATGGCGGGTTTTTTCCCATGTTTCTTTGTACTTTTCAAAATCTGGATGTTTATCGGCTACTGACATAAGTCACCTATGTTGCAAAATGGAAGTTGACGTTGCTCACTGGTTTCATTATAGGCATTTCATACGCAATTGGGTAGGTAGTTGCATCGTTTTGATGGTCATAGCCAGAACTTTTATCTGGTTCGCCATTTTTATATGCCTGATTCTCAAGGCATTCTGCTGTGTTTGGACAGTTTGCCGCATTAACGTATAGCTTCCCGTGGGAAAAGGCTGAATTTGTAGCCATTACTCTATCCCTAACTGCTGGGTTGCTTTTCTTTGCTCTTACAGTGAAGCCAGCTTGCTCCAATAGAGCTATATCAGAAATTGATGCATTAACTGTTTTTCTACTGCCACCAGAGGCATCAGGATAAATGTATATCTTGTGGCCTTTAGACTGCCATCTGTCTTGCATTATTCTTACCATCTCAGGAGTATCATACATATAAGAAAGCTCCTCAACAGCATGCCACTCTTTCCCACCATTGCGTTGCACATAGATAGTCGCTGCTTGCTTGGTGACATTGAAATCGCACCCAATAAATAATGGTTCGTTATCTTTGATAATCTCTTTACTGTCGTGCATTTTCCTGTCAAAGCTAGAGTACACAGTACCAGATGTCAAATTGACGAATTCACCCTCTAGGTACGCTTTAAGTAAATGCGCTGGGTAGATGTCTGTTAGGGAATCAATATAGCCTTTTGGCAGGTTGGCTAAATTACTGGATGTTGGTGCTTGTATGACCTTGTAGCCACTCATAGGCTTTTTACGCCACGCCTCGTAAACGAATTTAAAGCCTTCAGGTGTTGTAGTCACTCCAATAGTGTTAGCTTTGCCATCAGGCTTTTTCTGCCTGTTCCTAGCGATAATCTGCCTCCAGACATAAGCGGCATCATCTCGCTTCAAGGTATCAAGCTCATCTATATCTGCATCTGCATGTTCATAGCCGATGATTCTTTGTGCGTTATCCATTGACCTAAATATAATCTTTCCTTCACAGCCTTCTAGCTTTATTTGGTTAATGGGTGATTTCTCTAATTTAAAGCGAATGTCCATTTCGTTTAGCATTGCCTCAAATCGAGGCCACGCAATCATTCTGATTAAGTCATAAGTAGGCTCATAAAATCCCCTGTTAAGCTCTGGGTATGCTAATAAGCCTGTTATTGATCTCAGTATAGCAGCTTCTGTTTTTCCAGCTCCAAAGCCAGCTACCATAGCAGGGTATGAGGCATCGCAAGTTATGTAATTGTACTGTGGCACAGTAGGTTCAATCAAAAGTTACAGCCTATTAAATACATTTATTTTATACCTTGTATTTATATAGATTCTAATTTTTCAACTTCTTTGGGTTGGATTATGTAGACTTTTGGAGTTTCACGTTGCGTATCTACATCTGTTTCGCGCCAGCCAGCTTGTGTCTTGAGATAAAACATCATTGCGGCTGTATTGCCTTCTCTTGTTTGCTGCAATAAATCATTAGCCACGTTATTGATAGCTTTTGCTTTTCCCTTTTTATAAGACGCAGAAACTTTTTCATCTCTGCTTAAAATAGCTTGAAATGTCCTGTATGGGATACCTAAGTAATCAGCCGTTTGGCTTTGATTTAACACCGCAGATAAGGTTTGCACCTCTTGTATCTGCTCTTCTGTCAATTCAGTTGCAGGTCTGCCACCACCATCGCCTTGATTGCCTTTTTTCATGCTAACCTATTGAGTTTGCTAGAAAATAGTAAATTATAGGAGTGCTGTGTGTGCAAGTATTTTATTTTCAAAGCCATCTGCGCTCCCTGAGCTTGACGTGCGCACCCCTGGTGCGATGGCTTGATTGTATGTCAAAGATTTATTTAATGCAAACTAGTTATGGCTACGCTCATCCAAGTCTTATTCAGCTCATAAGACCAGCCGCAAGGTTCTTGGTCAATCCGGCGATTCGTATTACGAGCAGAATTCGCTCGGACGTACACTCTGTAGCATTCCGTACATTTTCTCGTGTGACGCTTTCGCTCAACCTGTGGGCGGGTTT
>TARA_R110000868_G_scaffold375710_1_pt1 | contig 15081 bp, 12 predicted proteins | sample TARA_R110000868 | Tara Oceans TARA_R110000868 (sample SAMEA4397489) | marine metagenome | biome: Polar Biome; feature: [SRF] surface water layer (ENVO:00010504); material: water (ENVO:00002006), including particulate matter (ENVO:01000060) such as... | depth 5 m | reverse complement strand
GCGATCGGGCGCGGCGCGGGTGTGGGCCGCGTGCTGGGGGCATCGCAGCGCATGTCCGGCCTGCGCGCACGGCGCGTCGTCGTAAAGGCGCGGATCGTGACGCTTGGGGGCAAGGGCATGGCCGCCGCCGCGCACCTGCGATACCTGCAGCGCGACGGCACCACTCGCGAGGGCGAGCGCGGCGCGCTCTACGGCGCGGATGTCGACAGGGCCGATGGGAAAGCCTTCCTCGAGCGTGGGCAAGGGGATCGCCACCAGTTCAGCTTCATTGTCGCGCCCGAGGATGGCGCGGAGTATGAGGATCTCAAACCCCTGGTCCGTCGCCTGATGAGCCAGGCGGAAAAGGACCTCGGCACAAGGCTCGACTGGGTCGCGGTCGATCACTTCAACACCGGCCATCCCCATAGCCATGTGATGCTGCGCGGCGTGGACGAGCGGGGCAAGGACCTGGTCATCGCCCGCGACTATCTGACCCAGGGCCTGCGCAGCCGCGCAGAGGAACTGGTGAGCCTCGACCTTGGCCCGCGCACGACCCACGAGATCATGGCCGCGCAGGACCGCGAGATCGGCCAAGAGCGGTTTACCGACATCGATCGCCGCCTGCTGCGCGAAGCCAATGGCGATCGCCAGTTGATGGTCGCCACCAGCGATCCACGCGAACATGCCCTGCTTATCGGTCGCCTGCGCACGCTCGAACGCCTTGGCCTCGCCAGCCAAGACAAGGCAGGCCAATGGACGCTCGATCCCGACCTCGAGCCGACACTGCGCCGGATGGGCGAGCGCGGCGACATCATCCGCACCCTGAACCGCGAACTGCGCGAGGCGGGCATCGCCCGGCCGCCGCAGGACCATGCGCTATTCGACAGCCTCGATCCGGCAGCCACACCGATCATCGGCCGCCTGGTGGCCACCGGCCTGTCGGACGAGCATCGCGACCGGCGCTACATGATCATCGACGGCATCGATGGTCGCAGCCATTATGCCGACATCGGCGAGGATCAGTCCGTTCATGCCAAGGGCACGATCCTGCGCCTCTCGCCTCGACCAGCGGAAGTCCGTACCGTGGATCGCACCGTCGCCGCCATCGCCAGTCAGCATGACGGCAAATACAGTGTCGATATCCACCTGCGCCATGATCCCGCGATGAGCGAGAGCGGCGCCCAGACGCATGTCCGCCGCCTTGAAGCCATGCGGCGTTCGATCGGCAGGCCCGAGCGCCTGGCCGAAGGAACATGGCAGATCGGCCCCGATCACCTCGCCGACGCATTGGCCCATGAGCAGCGACAGGGGCTTAAAGCACCGGTGATCATCGAGACGCTGTCGCACCGGCCGCTCGAGCAACTGCCTGCCCATGATGGGGAAACCTGGCTCGATCGCCAGCTTACCGCCGCCACGCCCGCGCCCTTGCAGCGCGGCTTTGGGGCAGAGGTGCGCGGGGCGATGCAGCAGCGGCGGCAATGGCTGGTCGAGCAGCAGCTGGCCGAGGGTGAAGAGGGCGTCACGCGCTATCGCCGCAACATGCTGCAGCTGCTCCAGCGCCGCGAGCTCGATCGCGTGATCGCGGGCATCGAGCAGGACACCGGCCTTGCCCATCGCCAGCCCCATGGCAAAGCGCCGATCGAAGGCCTCTATCGCCGCGCCGTCCAGGTCGGCGATAAACGCTATGCGCTGATTGAGCACGCCCAAGAGTTCAGCCTCGTGCCCTGGCGGCCCGTACTTGAGCGCGCGGTCGGCAAATCCGTCTCGGGCGTCATGCGCGGTGAGGGCATCAGCTGGACCATCGGCACCCGGGCGCGGGGGCTGGGCATCAGCTGAACGAGGCGGCCTTGGATGGCCCCGGGCGGCACCACAGAGCCTCTGTCCATCGGCGGCCGCAAGCGCGATCCTGGCAAGCGAAAGGATCGCCGTGCATGAAGACGTTCAAGACCCGCCATCAATTCTACCTGCCCGACGCCCTGTCGGAGAAGCTTGAGGCGCTGACCGCTGCGCCCGGCGCGTCGAAGACAACCATCCTCACCGATGCACTCACCGCCTGGCTTGAGCGCAAGGCGGGCAACGAACTCGACCAGCGCTTTGGACCCCGGCTTGACCGGCAGAACCGCACCGCCGAACGGCTCGAGCGCAAGGTCGATGCGCTCACCGAAATCCTCGGCCTGTTCGTCCAGCATCAGCTGACCCTGGTCGCCCATCAGCCTGCGTTCGATCCCGAAACCGCGCAGCTGGGCCGCGTGCGTTACCAGCGGTTCATGGAACTGGTCGAACGGCGGCTCGGCAAGACCGTCGAACCCGAGCGCCTGCCGCCCGCAAACAGCAAGGAGACCAAGCCATGACTCTCGAACCCACGCCCGAGCGGATCACGGTCCGCATCAAGGAAGCCTGCCGCATCACCGGCATTGGTCGCTCCAAGCTGTATGAACTGATTGCCGAGGGCGAGATCGAGATCGTCAAGATCGGGGCCATCACACTGGTGCCTGTAGACAGCCTGCGCACACTTATCGACAGCGCCAAAGGGAGGGGCGAGTGATGACACTGCAGCCGATCCTCGCCCGCGCCGTCGTCAAGGCTGTGATCGCGGCTTTGCCTGACCATGCGCGCGCCACCCTTATGGCTGACGACAATTCAATAAGGCTGGCCACTGAAGACGGTATCGTTGATCAAATCATGGCGGAGCTGGAAGAATGCTACTCCAATCGAAACTCTACTTATCTTTAACGTCATTTTCCGTCGCGACAGTTCGATTGCCATAATCAAACCGGACCCTTCGGTCAGCATCATGACCGAAGACGTTATTAGCCCGCGGTCGACCCTAATTCGACCGTTCAGGGGCCAATTTTCGCTTCCTATCATCAGATGGTCCGCTATTCCGGCAGGTGCCGACCAACTTAAGCCGTTGCGATGCTACAGGCTGAATGTCGGCTCATGCTATCATCGGCCGTTAAGGTTCAGAAGTTTCGGCGTTCGTCCGGGAGCTTGTTTGTCGCAAGTGTGTTGAGATGTCAGGCTTGCCATTGCCACTGCCCGTTGCAGGCAAAAGCCCCCAGTTTTTGTCCCAAAGAGGACTTGGCATGCCATCACGAATGACACCGACAGAGGAAGCGGCCGCAATCGACGTGCCGGAACCTGCGGGCGGCTGGGGCTCTCTCAAGGGGATCGCGGCAATCGAGCTTGCACAAGCTGCCGGTCCGGGAGCGATCGACACACTTGCCCACCTCAACAAGCCCGACGGTACGGCCTGCACTTCGTGCGCATGGATCAAGCCGCCGAGCCCCGCAGCGCTGGAATTTTGCGAGAACGGTGCCAAGGCCACGCTGTGGGACCTGACTAGCGCACGGGCCACGCCTGAATTCTTCGAGAAACATCCCGTCAGCGCGCTGCGGGCGTGGAGCGCGCACGATCTGGAGAAGGAAGGTCGGCTCACCGTGCCGCTGCGCTATGATCCATCAACCGACCGTTACCTGCCCACGACTTGGGACGAGGCCTTTGCTGATATTGGCGGCGAACTCAAGCAAGCGGCTCCCGAAGCGATGACGTTCTATGCCAGTGGCAAGGCTGCTCTTGAACCCAGCTATCTTTATGCCGCGTTTGCACGGATGATGGGGCACAACAATCTGCCCGACAGTTCAAATATGTGCCACGAGACCACCTCGGTGGGTCTTAAGAAGGTGATCGGCTCCCCGGTTGGGACGTGTCAGATCGAGGATTTCGAGCATTGCGACGCGATCTTCTACCTTGGCCAGAACCCCGGCACCAATTCCCCGCGCATCCTTCACCCCTTGCAGGAGGCGGTGAAGCGTGGATGCCGGATTGTATCTTTCAATCCGCTCAAGGAGGCGGGGCTGGTGGAGTTCATCAACCCGCAAAGCCCTTTGGAGATGTTGACCGGGAAGGCAACGCGGCTCAGCCATCTGTATTTGCAGGTGCGCCCCGGCGGTGACATCGCTGCGCTGATGGGCGTGTGTAAGCATGTGTTCGCACGCGCTGAACGGGAGCCGGGGCTGCTCGACGACCGTTTCATTGCCGAACATACGGCAGGTTTCGCTGCGTTTCGCGCAAATGTGGAAACGACCGGATGGCCCGCGCTCGAAGAGGCGAGTGGCGTTACTCGCGCCGAGATGGAAGCGGCCGGCGACGTTTACGCCGCGGCCAAGGCCGTTATCGCCATCTATGGCATGGGCCTTACGCAACAGGTCCACGGCAGCGAGGCCATTGGCCTGCTGGTGAACCTGCTGCTGCTGCGCGGAAACATCGGCCGTATCGGGGCGGGCTGTTCACCGATCAGAGGCCACTCCAATGTGCAAGGCCAGCGCACCGTTGGCATAACCGAAAAGGTCGCGCTGGCACCGGTCGAGAATTACCGGGAGGTGCTCGGCCTGGAGACACCGCAGCAAGACGGGCACAACACCCACGCGTTTCTTGAAGCGCTGCTGGCGGGACGCAATCGCGTCTATCTGGGCCTCGGCGGAAATCTGGCCATGGCAGTGCCGGATCATGAAACGGTCCATCAGGCGTGGACGCAGATGGACATGACCGTTCACATCGCCACACGGCTCAATCACACGCATTTGCTACCGGGCAAGAAAAGCTGGATATTGCCCTGCCTTGTTCGGTCGGAAGAGGACATTCAGGAAAGCGGCAACCAATTTGTCAGCATTGAAGACAGCTTCAGCCACATTTACAGTTCCAAAGGCAAGCGCACGCCGGCGAGCAAACACCTGATGAGCGAAACGGCGATCATTTGCGAACTGGCCAAAGCCAGCCTGCCATTTCATCCGCGCTGGTTGTGGGACGAGTGGCGCGCCGACTATGCACGCATCCGTGACCTGATCGCACAGACCTATCCTGATCAGTTCTTCGATATGGAAGCGCGGATGCATGAACCGGGAGGTTTCTACCGCGGCAACGACGCACGCGAACGCATCTGGCACACTGCAAGCGGAAAGGCAGAGTTCACTGACCCGACTGCGTTGAACGCTGGACCAGAGGGCGATGCATTGCGGTTGATTACGCTCCGGTCGAACGATCAGTTCAACACGACGATCTATGGCCATTCCGACCGGTTGCGCGGGCTTGAGGGCGAGCGAACGGTGGTGCTGGTGTCGCAGGCCGAGATGGCGCGGCAGAGCCTGGTCGAAGGTCAAAGGATTACGCTTGTGACGGCGATGGAAGAAGATAGGCGACGGGCCGTGACTGGACTGAAGGTCGTCGCCTATGATCTGCCGGACGGTTGCGTGGCAGGCTACTTTCCTGAACTCAATCCGCTGGTGCCGCTGTCCCTGCGCGACCGGCTTTCGGACACGCCAGCCAGCAAGGCGATTCCGGTCAGGATCGAGGCCTGACCGGAACCCCGGTTCATTCCACCGCTTGAACGCTCCCGGTGAACGGGCAGCCGTTGATACGAACGCGGAAATCCGACGAGTGCTTGTAGGCGCGGCGGCGCGCTCGATTGATCCCGCCCAGCGGCTGATGGTCCACCAGCGCATTCCATGGCGAGAAGTGCATAGTCTCGTCGATGCGCTGCACTTTTTCGTCAGACCAGCTGTCCTGCGGTTCGATGCGCAAAGTGGCTACCTGAACGAATGGCGCATCCTCTTCCTTCCACTCGACGCTCGCATCCTCGATCGGCTGCTTTTCCAGATCACGGGCCAGCTGGACCTCAAATGCCCATTCACCGGTGAGGGTGGCAGCATTTTCGCGAATCGTTTCGCGCAGACCATCGGGGCGGCCCGATGTGTCTATGATCGTGTCAGTGAGAGCCGTAAGCGCGGGTGAAAGCGGACGCAGGCGGAACTTGGCAATGTGATCGCCATAGCGGAACGGAACCGTGCTGAAGTAGGTCTCGCCCAGGGGGTGGACCTGCGGCGATCCACCCATACCGCCCAGCGCCTTCGATTCGAGACCGACTTTGCCGAGTGCCGAATTGATGAAGCCGAGTACCGATGACAGTGCCACTTTTGCGCCCTCAGCTCGGTCCGTGGTGGCGGCGAGAAGTTTGAGTTTGCCTGCGAACTTATCCGGCGTGGGCACGGCAAAAACGGGCACGTTGACCATGAGGAAGTCCTGACAATCGCCTTCCGCGCCCGGGAGCCGCTCACCTGAAACGCCATCAACCTTCAGTGCGAGGCCACGCGGAAGTACGACGTTATCGTCGAGAATGTCGCCGGGATTGGTCGAAATGCGTAAAGCTGCGGGATAAGTCCCGGGATTGGCGAACAGGCCCTGCGAAAGTTCAGACGGGAGATTGCCATCTACCGTGAATATGCCTTCAAACAGGCCGTGCGCCTTGGCATGGACCGCGCGAACCGCGTGGCCATAATCCTCGGCAGTGGTCTCCAGAATGTGGTCGAACGACTTTTCGAGGCTGGCATCGGTCTCGGCCTCATCTGGCTGTGGTTGTTCGAGATCGGGGCGGTAGCGAAGCGGGGGAGCAATCATGGGGCGACCTTTCAGGTTGGCGACCCGAAGGGGTCGGGTAGGTGAGGGATGATCTTATCAAGCGTGAGCGGAAAGCTGCGCACGCGCACCCCGCAGGCGTTGTAGACCGCGTTGGCCACCGCGCCGGCAGCACCGCAGATTCCGAGTTCGCCGACACCTTTGGCCTGTAAAGGGCTGGCGGCAGCATCGCGCTCTTCCAACAGGATCACTTCAAGCGCGGGCACGTCGGCATGTACCGGCACATGATATTCGGCGAGATCGTGGTTGACCAAGTGGCCATCGCGCATGTCAAAGACCAGTTCCTCAGTCAGCGCACTGCCGATGCCCCAGACCATGCCGCCAAGGCACTGTGAACGCGCGGTTTTGGCATTGAGCACACGACCAAAGCCGAACGCGCCAGTCATGCGCCGCACGCGCACTTCTCCGGTGAAGGCATGGACCCCGACTTCCGCAAAGAAAGCACCATAGCTGGCTTGCGAGAAATCCTTCGAAGTCTTTCCCGGCTTGATTGAGCCAGTTTCGACAATGTCCTTACCGCCCAGCAGCTCCGTCAACGGGCGTTGCGAGCCACCGTGGCTGGCGATGCCATCGTTGATTTCGAGCACTTCCACTTCGCAGCCAATCGCTTTGGCAAGCTTTTCTCGAATCTCCTCACATGCGCGCATGACGGCTGAGCCGGTCGAGATTGCACCGAAGCTGCCGCCCGATCCTGCGCCGGGTGGCAATGCGGAATCACCCAGAACGACTTCTACTTTACCTACCGGCAGGCCAAGCATTTCGCCGGCAATCTGGCCGAGTATAGCATAAGTGCCGGTGCCAATATCGGTCTGGTCGGTTTCGACCAGTGCGGTTCCGTCAGCCTTGAGGGTAACGCGGGCCTCGGCGGGGATCATCATGTTAACGCGGGCGGCGCTCGCTACGCCCATGCCTATCCACCAGTCTCCATCGCGGGTTTGACAAGGCTGCGGCTTGCGCTGGTCCCAGCCGAAGCTGGCCGCACCCTGTTCCAAAGCTTCCACCAGCATCCGCGAGGAATAGGGTGTCCCTTGAGCCGGCACTTTGGCCGGAAGGTTACGCTTTCTAAGCTCAATCGGATCGATGCCGACTTTTTCGGCCAACTCATCCATGGCGGCTTCCAACACCTGCATACCCACAGCCTCGCCAGGAGCGCGGACGGAGCCTGCAGTCATGCGGCAAATCCGTGCGACCTCAACCGTGAGCAAGCGGTTTTCGCCGCCGTACAGGAATTCGGTTGCCTGGGTGACCGGCTCGGCAAAGTCCTCGTTCGGGAGGTTGGAGACATGGGCTTCGTGTCCGAGGCCGAGAAGCTTTCCCGCCGCGTCTGCGGCAAGGCGCACCCGCTGACGGGTTTCGGAACGGCGCATGACGGTCTGGAACACCTGCTGGCGGGTCATCACCACGCGGACCGGGCAGCCCAGTTCCTTGGCCGCAATAGCGGCTGCCACCGCTTCGTGCGTTATGCCCAGCTTAGAGCCAAAACCGCCGCCCACGTAAGGCGCAATGATCCGCACCTTTTTCGCCGAAATCGACAAGCAATCGGCGATTTCCTTCACGTTGAAAGCTAGCATCTGATAGCTTCCGCGCAGGATCAGTTGGTCGTCCTGCCACTCGGCAATCGTCGCGTGCGGCTCCATCGCGGCACTGGCGTGCCCGGGGGTGTCGTATTCGACATCAATGCTGAATGCGGCATCGCGCATCGCCTGATCGAGATCGCCCCCTTTTACGGGTTTGCTATCAGACGGTGTTTCTATCTCTGCCTCCGGGCTTTCGGGGTCGAACGGCACTGGATTTTTAGGGCTTTCGTATTCAACCTTCAGCGCAAGCGCGGCAGCGCGCGCCTGCTCGAAGGTTTCGGCCACGACAAGCGCGACAGGCTGTGCAAAGTAATCGACCTTGTGCACATCCTGCACCGGGGCCTTTCCCGCCGTTCCCTGCGTTGAGCGGCGAACCATGGCCTTATCGGCAAGCACGGCCAACACGCCAGGCATGGCCATAACTTCCTCATCATGGATGGCCTTGACCGTGCTCTGCGGAACGTCTGCCAGCACCAGCACACCTTCGACGCAGCCGTCGATCTTCCACTCAGCGGCATAGGTCGCCGTGCCGCTGACCTTAAGCGGACCTTCCGGGCGATCCAGCGGTTTCCCGATGACGCCCTGCTTCATTGTGTCGAGCAGATTGCGCTCGTCGGGCGTGTTGTACATGTCGGCCAGAGTCATTCGCATGGGTCAGGCCCCTCCAGTTCGGGTAACTTCATTCAGCGTGGCGGCAAGCGCGCGCGCGACGAGCGGGATTTTGAAATCGTTCTCGCCAAAGGCTTGCGCGTCTTTGAGCAATACTTCGGCTGCTCTTGCGAAAAGCGCCGGGCTGGGCGCTTCGCCGATCAGCGCCTGCTCAACGGCCGGATCGCGCCATGGCACCGTGCCAAGGCTACCGAAAGCGAGCGCGCAGCGCGCGATGCGTCCCTGATCCATCGTCAAGTCCACGGCGACAGAGACAAGTGCAAACGCATAGGATGCGCGGTCACGCACCTTGCGGTAAATCTGCACGCCGCCTGTGGGAGCGGGGAGCCGCACAGCCGTTATGAGTTCGCCTGCTTCAAGCACGTTGTCGCGCGATGGATCGTCACCGGGCATACGGTGAAATGCCGCAATCGGGATCTCGCGCGCGCCCGTTGCACCTTCGACAAGGACGACTGCGTCAAGCGCAAGCATGGCAACAGCCATGTCCCCCGGGTAAGTAGCTATGCAGGAATCGCTCGTGCCAAGCACGGCATGAATACGGTTGAAGCCATCGCGCGCTGCGCAGCCCGATCCGGGATCGCGTTTGTTGCACGCCTGCGTGGTATCGTAGAAATAGCCACAGCGCGTGCGCTGGCAAAGGTTGCCGCCGGTGGTAGCACGGTTGCGCAGTTGCGGGCTGGCACCGGCGAGGATCGCCTTAGCCAGAAGCGGCCAGCTTTCGCGCACGCGCATGTCGGCCGCACAATCGGCATTGGTCACAAGCGCACCAATCGTCAAACCGTCACCCTCAGGTGCGATCTCGCCAAGTCCAGTACGGCGTATAGAAATGAGCCGGTCGGGTACGGCAATCTGCAACTTCATCAGATCAACCAGATTGGTGCCGCCCGCGATGGCCATTCCCCCGTGTTGCAGGGATTGGATCGCGCCTTTGGTCGAACTTGCATGGTCCAGAACAAAAGCCTTCATGCCGATGCTCCCCGCGGGCTTGCGTCCGACGCAATAACCTCTTCCAGCGCAGCAATGATGTTCGAATAGGCACCACAGCGACACAGATTGCCGCTCATCCGCTCGCGCAGTTCCTCAGGCGTCGGAGATGGCTGTTTGGTCAAGTCGTCCGTTTCTGCGCTTGGCCAACCTTCGGCCAATTCCTGGATCATGGCTTTTGCCGAACAGATCTGACCGGGCGTGCAATATCCGCACTGGAAGCCGTCGTGCGTCACAAATGCACGTTGAAGGGTTGAGAGGTCGTCAGCGGCACCGATAGCCTCGATCGTTTCGACCCGGTCACCCTCATGCAACTGTGCGAGCGAAAGGCAGGAGTTTATCCGCCGCCCATCAACCAGAACCGTGCAGGCACCGCATTGCCCGTGATCGCACCCCTTTTTGGTGCCGGTCAGGTCAAGGTCTTCGCGTAGCCATTCGAGCAGCGTCCGCCGCGGATCTGAAGGAAGTGGTTTAGGAACACCGTTTACGATGGCCACGGCAATGCTTGAACTCATGTCTGCTGAACACCTTGTCGCTTGGATTGCGATTTGGGAACGCACAGACTGGCGCAATGATCCTGCGCTTCTGGCTTTATCACCGTCGGGGGCAGGGCGTCAGTTTAAGTCTATGATTGATGAGACATATTAATGAAGAGCAAATGGTGAGGGAAAGACCAGGCCCAAGGCGATACCCGTCACATTGAATAGCAGCGACCTTGGTTCATGCGGTCAGAACCCGTTAAAGGCTGTCGCATGCGGGCGGTTCTGGACTTTGTTGGTAGATTAGCGATAGGCATCTGTTCAGCAGCATCGCGAGAGCGGAGGTTACCTTGAGCAGCGACGCGGCCGTTACGGAGTATCAGTTCAAGCCGCATGAGCGGCCGATGATGCTGGGCTCGCCTGCGACGCCGGATCACCCCGGTCCGCGCCGGATCGGCTATTTTCTGATCGGCGCATTGCTCGCACTGACGGGCGGCTTCATCAATGGATTGCTAACCGCCAATCTACCGCAGATCCAAGGTGCGCTTGGCCTCACCAGTGTCGAGGGGGGGTGGCTGACCGCAGCCTATTCCATGACGAATGTCTGTATGGCTTTGCTGCTGATCAAATTTCGCCAGCAATTTGGAATCCAGCGTTTTGCGCGGATCGTCCTCATTGGTTTTCTGGTGCTCAATGTTTCGCAGCTTTTCGTCCACAGCTATGGCCTCGAGCTTGTCGTGCGTGCCGCCAGTGGTATTGTCGCAAGCGGCCTGTCGACGCTGGCGCTCTTCTATTTCATGCAGTCCATGTCGGCGGCAAAGCGCCTCGGCGGTCTGGTGCTCGGCGTTGGCGTGTCTCAGGTCGCAGCCCCGTTGGCGCGCGTGATATCGCCCGCGCTGCTGGTGCATGGCGATGTGCAGAACCTCTTTCTGTTCGAACTGGGCCTGACCCTACTGTGCCTGGCGGGCGTCTCGCTGCTGCGCCTGCCGCCAAGCGAGCGGTTCAAGGCGTTCGAGCCGCTGGATTTTTTGACCTTCGCGCTGTTCGCGCCGGGCATGGCCCTATTGTGTGGTGTGCTGGTGCAAGGGCGCATTCAGTGGTGGACGACGCCGTGGCTCGGCTATGCTCTGGCCGGATCGATCCTGCTGATCGGCGCAGCTTTGATTGTAGAGCATAACCGCGCCAATCCGCTGCTCAACACGCGCTGGATGGGCAGCGCGGGCGTGGTCCGTTTCGCGCTGATTGCCGCCACCATGCGGGTGCTCCTCTCCGAGCAGAGTTTTGGCGCGAGCGGGCTGCTCAGCGTGGTCGGCATGGGGCAGGAGCAACTGGTCAGCTTCTATATGGTCGTCACTGTCGCAACCATTGCCGGTCTTTTGATCGGTCTTGCAAGGCTCAACCCGACCAGATTGCTCGAACCAGTGATGGCGTCCTGCGCCCTCATCGCCATCGCTGCATTTCTGGATACCGATGCCAGCAACCTCACACGACCAGCCCAGCTTTTTCTGACGCAGGCGATGATCTCCTTTGCGGCAATCTACTTTATCGGCCCAACGATGATGGCCGGAATTTTGCAGGCGCTGGCCAAAGGCCCAAGCCATATCGTCAGCTTTTCGGCTGTGTTCGGCATTTCTCAGCAGCTTGGCGGCATTGGTGGCGCGGCGCTGCTCGGCAGTTTCCAGATTATGCGTGAGCGCTTCCATTCCGAGGTTTTGGTCCAGCAGCTGCTGGCGACCGATCCGCAGGTGATGCAGCGCTTGCAGCAGTTGGGTGGCGCCTATGTGCGCACTCTTGGCGACCCTATGCTGCGGCAAGCGGAGGGCAGGGTGTTGCTTGCCCAGCAGGTCTCCCGTGAGGCAAATATATTGGCCTTCAACGATCTGTTCATGCTGGTTGGCATGCTGTCGACGATCGCTTTCCTTTATCTTTTCGTGCGCTGGTTTAATTTTCGCCGCAAGGGCGTAACGCCGCTGGCGGCTGAGCTGGCTGCGCTTGCTGCAATGAGAAACAAGGCTGCACAATGAGCGATACGCAGGGACCATCAGAGCAACAAGGCGAGCGGCTGGCCGATCCGGTGGAACGCGCGCGCGCCGATGAACCAGCTGAGGCAGCCAGCGCGCCCCAGCGTGGCTGGGCACCGCCGCGCGCGGGCCGCAAGGTCACCCTGCTCGCCATTGGCTTTGTGCTCGCTGGCATATTGCTCGTGCTTTACGCCTGGGGTCTGCCGCCCTTTGCATCGGCGATCCAGACGACTGACAATGCCTATGTGCGCGGGCAAACGACGGTGATCGCGCCGCAGGTGAATGGCTATGTGGTCGAGGTGGCGGTGCAGGACTATGATCAGGTCAAGCGCGGTCAGGTGCTCGCCCGTATCGACGATCGCATTTACCGCCAACGTGTCGAACAGGCGCGCGCGCAATTGGCCGCGCAGTCCGCCAGCCTCGCCAATAGCGATCAAAGCCGCCGATCGAGCGAGGCACAGCTTGCCGGACAGGTCGCTGGCGTGGCCAATGCGCGCGCGCAACTCGCGCGCGCGCAGGCCGATATGGTGCGCGTCCATGAGCTTGTTGGAGAAGGCTCGGTTTCGCTGCGCGAGCGCGACCAGACGCTCGCCGCGTTGCGGCAGGCGCAAGCAGGCGTGCTACAGGCGCAGGCCCAGGAGCAGGTCGCTGGCGAACAGGTCCGCACTGTGACGGTGGGGCGTGGCGGACTGACCGCCAACGTTGCCGCCGCCAAGGCATCCCTGCGCCTCGCCGAGATCGATCTGGCCAATACTCTCATCCGAGCACCGCAGGATGGGCGACTTGGCGAGGTGGGTGTGCGGCTTGGGCAATATGTGACGGCAGGATCGCAGCTCACATTCCTGGTTCCGCCCAGGGTCTGGGTCGGCGCCAATTTTAAGGAAGGGCAAACTGCGCGCATGGCGCCCGGCCAGCCTGTTCGGCTCACGGTCGATGCCTTGGACGGCGCGGTGATCCAAGGCAAGGTCGAGCGGCTTGCCCCCGCTGCCGGCAACGAGTTTCAGGTGATCAGATCGGATAATGCGACCGGCAATTTCGTTAAGGTGCCCCAGCGCATTACGGTGCGCATCGCGCTTGATCCGCGCGATCCACTCTATGCTCGCTTGCGGCCGGGCATGTCTGTCGAGGTCAAGGTCGATACGACTGGCGGCCCGACCACGAGGAAGCGCTGATGCGCCAGTTTGCACCTTGGCTGCTGTTCGTCGCTTGCCTCTCAAGCTGCGCATTGCCCGATACGTCTCCCCAACCCGGCGCTGCCTTGGCGCCGAATGCCGATTGGCGCACTGACATTCCGGGTCAAGCTGAGGTTGATGCGCGCTGGTGGCAGGAGTTCGGCGATCCGGCCATTATCGCACTTGTCGATGCCGCGCTCGCCAACAATGCCGACATCGCAATCGCCGTCGCGCGGGTGCGGGAAGCGCGAGGGCAGGAGAGGTTGGCGCGCGCTGCATTATGGCCCACGCTGGACGCCAGCGTCAGCGCATCGCGGGCGCGTTCGGTCAATGCGTTTGGCCAGCCGAACGCAAGTAGTACCGTGCAGCCTTTGGTCCAGGCGGCCTATGAAGTGGATCTGTTCGGGCGCATTTCAGATCAGGCATCCGCTGCAAAGTCAGCTTTTCTAGCCAGCGAAGCAGCGCGGGATGCGGTCCGGCTGTCAGTCGCGGCGGCGACCGCTTCCGGCTACGTCACGCTGCTTGGGCTCGATGCGCGGCGCGATGTTGTGCGCAGTACGATCACGGCGCGGCAAGAGAGTCTGCGCATCGCCCGATCGCGCGCGGAGGTGGGTTATACGTCCCAGCTCGAATTACGTCAGGCTGAGGCCGAGTATCAGGCGGCTGCATTGATCTTGCCTCAGGTGGAGGTTGCGATCGCCCGGCAGGAAAATGCATTGCGGCTGCTTGCAGGTGACTTGCCCGGTCCTGTCGGGCGTGGGCGTTCGTTGACGGCGCTGTCCTTCCCGCCGTTCCCGGAGCAGGGCCTGCCCTCTGAACTCTTGCGCCGCCGCCCTGATATTGCGCAGGCAGAACTGACACTCGCCGCTTCGGACGCGACACTCTCCGCTGCACGCAAACAGTTTCTCCCTAGCTTGAGTCTTGCGACTTCAGCGAATGCGGTTTTCAGCAGCGCTTTACCCGACCCCGTCACGATCTGGTCCGTCGGCAGCAGCGTGCTTGCGCCTTTGTTTGAGGGCGGTCGTCTGCGCGCCGGGGTGGATGTGGCGGCAGCGCGGCGTGATCAGGCGGCGTTCGCCTATCGCAAGACCGCGCTCACCGCGTTCCGGGAGGTTGAGGATGCGCTGGCCAACGTAGATAGCCTGCGCCGCCAGAGATTGATTACCGAAGCACAACGCGCCGCGATCGCCGACGCGCTTCGGCACGCGCATAATCGCTACCGGGCCGGTTACAGCAGCTATATCGAGGAACTGGACGCCCAGCGCGCATTGCTGTCGGCAGACCTGGGACTGGTTCAGCTGCGCGCCGATCAGGCCATTGCTCTCATCACGCTTTATCAGGCGCTTGGCGGCGGCTGGAGTGCGACTGCATCACCGCCATCATGAGTGGCATGCTCCATGTCCAGCACGAAAGGAGAAGTCTGCTCATCACTCTACGACACGCTGACGCAATCACGCTCCCTACTACTTTATGTCGGCCAAAGGCGGTTTCGCTCCCTTTTCAGCGTGGAACCTCGAATTACTAGCGCGATGCCGATATGAACGTCGGGCAGCAACTGGTAGACCAACGTTCGTTTGCAAACGAACGTCAGGTTGGCGGGGCCTGACATCAGCAACGCTCAGGCGCAGGGTCGGCTATATGTTGGAAGCTGACCTTCGTCGATGGGCCTGCAAATGACGGGTTCGTCCCAACCCACGCCTTCCGATGTCGACCCTTTGCGGACGTTCAG
>TARA_R110000868_G_scaffold27909_2_pt1 | contig 15081 bp, 8 predicted proteins | sample TARA_R110000868 | Tara Oceans TARA_R110000868 (sample SAMEA4397489) | marine metagenome | biome: Polar Biome; feature: [SRF] surface water layer (ENVO:00010504); material: water (ENVO:00002006), including particulate matter (ENVO:01000060) such as... | depth 5 m | reverse complement strand
TACTTACTCCCATTGAATACTTAAAAGGCGTTGGTCCCAGTCGGGGCGAATTACTACGCAAGGAATTAGGGATCCATAAGTACGCTGATTTAATCAATTTTTACCCCAACCGTTACATTGACCGCACCCGTTATTACAAAATCAACGAGTTGCAAAACAATGTTGCCGAGGTTCAAATTATTGGTAAAATCATCAATGTCAAAACGGTTGAGTTTGGTAAAGGTCGAAAACGCTTGGTAGCTACTTTTGTAGATGATACTGGACAAATGGAATTAGTATGGTTCCAAGGACACAAATGGGTTCGCGAATCATTAAAAATAAATGAAGTCAGTGTTATTTTTGGAAAATGTACCGCGTTCAACGGTATGTACAATATGGCGCATCCCGAAATTGAATTGCTAAGCGAGCACGAAAAAAGTTTGCGTTCGGCCATGCAACCTGTCTATCCTTCAACAGAAACATTAACCAATCGCGGGATCTCAAACCGAACGATCAACAAAATGATGCAGCAATTGTTTCTAGAAACGCATACATTGTTTACCGAAACGCTTCCAGATTATTTGATTGCTGAACTAAAACTGATCTCCAAAAAAGACGCTTTAATTAATATCCATTTTCCTAAAAGCACCGAAGCTTTGGCGAAAGCCCAATTCCGATTAAAATTTGAAGAATTGTTCTTTATCCAGTTGCAGTTAATTACTAAAAACTTGATTCAGAAACACAAAATCAAAGGACATCCTTTTACTGTTGTCGGCGAATTTTTTAATGAATTTTATCAAAATCACCTGCCTTTTGAACTCACAGGAGCACAAAAAAGAGTGATTAAAGAAATACGAACTGATATGGGTAGTAATGCCCAAATGAATCGCTTGTTACAAGGTGACGTAGGTTCTGGAAAAACGATTGTGGCATTTATGACAATGTTACTAGCACTTGATAATGGTTTTCAAGCCTGCTTGATGGCGCCTACAGAAATCTTGGCAAATCAGCATTTTATAGGTTTATCAGAACTAGCTACAGCACTGAATATAAACATTAAACTACTCACTGGTTCAAGTAAAACTGTAGCAAGAAGAAAAATCCATGAAGAACTCGAAAATGGAACTTTACAAATTCTCATCGGTACACATGCCTTGCTGGAAGACAAAGTGAAATTCAAGAATTTAGGATTGGCAGTTATTGACGAACAACACCGTTTTGGCGTGGAGCAGCGCTCTAAATTGTGGAAGAAAAACGTGATTCCTCCCCATGTTTTGGTCATGACAGCAACGCCTATTCCAAGAACATTAGCGATGAGTTTATATGGCGATCTAGACATATCCGTAATTGACGAATTGCCTCCGGGACGAAAACCCATTCAAACGGTTCATCGTTTTGACAGCAACCGCTTAAAAGTTTGGAAATTCATACGGGATGAAATTGCGATAGGACGCCAAATTTACATTGTGTATCCGCTGATTCAAGAATCGGAAAAAATGGATTTCAAAGATTTAATGGACGGTTACGAGAGTATTTCTCGTGATTTTCCTCTGCCCCAATATGCGATTTCTATTTTGCACGGAAAGATGAAACCCACCGATAAAGATGCCGAGATGAAACGCTTCTCAGAGGGTAAAACCAATATTATGGTCGCAACTACCGTTATTGAAGTAGGCGTTAACGTTCCAAATGCATCAGTAATGATTATTGAAAGTGCGGAGCGTTTTGGGCTATCCCAATTGCATCAGTTGCGCGGTCGTGTCGGTCGTGGTGCTGACCAAAGTTATTGCATCTTGATGACAAGTCATAAATTGAGTTCCGACAGTAAAACCCGAATGGAAACAATGGTGAGTACTAACGATGGTTTTGAAATTGCCGAAGTTGACCTCAAGCTTCGTGGTCCTGGAAACTTAATGGGCACCCAACAAAGTGGCGTACTCAACCTTCAAATCGCCGATATTGTAAAAGACCGTGCTATTTTAGGGCTGGCCAGAAACCATGCCATGAAAATCTTAAAAGAAGATGCGCCTTTGCAAAAACCAGAACATGCTTCCCTAAGAGCAGTGTATCTCGAATTAACCAAAAAGAAAAACATCTGGAACTATATCAGTTAGTTACATTTGAAAAATCTTGTTTCGAACTCATTTTTTGATTTAAAATTCATGTTAAAATACAACAAAATAGAATAAAATACTTGTTAAAAATGAGTGAAATATAATTATTGGCGTTGATAATTGACTTTGAACGGTTTTTATTTTTTATTAGAAATTATTTAGCAAAATTTGATGATTAATTATTTCACGAAGTTGAGTAATTATGTAAATAAAATAATAATTAGTATAAAATCTATCAAATGAAAAAACTTTTTCTTTCCTTACTTTTGGCATTAGTAACAATTAGTTGCAGTAATGAGACTGTATCCCTAGGTAGTGGTGAGCCTACTATTAATAGCTCAACAACAACTGCAAAGTCAGTAAATTCAACAAGTGCCTGGGGTGATTACAATATTAGTGTTTCTGTAAGCACTGATGGTACGGTATGGACCTATACAATCACCCGAGCAACAGCAAAGGCTAAAGATCTAAGTCATTTCATAATTGATCTTAATAATTGTGGTGAAGATAGTGCAACATTTGGTGATATTATTGGAGCAACAGTAAATGGATTACCTGCTAATCTTTCCCCGACAGAAGGATCAGGAACAACTTGCAACCCACAAGCAACGACAACTAACTTCGTTAAATTTAACTCCCTTCCTTCGGCTAGTTCTTGGATTTTAATCATGACATTAGACCGTGGTTATGAAACTTTTGCAACAGCAACAGGATGGCTTAAAGCTGGTAGTTCTTGTAATTCAGGTCAAATTGCGGCTCCTGGTTGCCCTAAAACTGCTCGTTGCTCTTATTCTCAAGGTTATTTCTTTGCCAATGGAGCTACCCAAAATGGCGCAAGTAGTTTTTGGACAAATGGAGTGATTATTGGTAGTGAAAACTACTCACAAGCAAATGGTAATGAAATTTGGAATATAGACCGAGGAAGAGGTGGTGATCAAACTTTAAACTCATTTTTTCAACTTGGAGCTGCTCGATTAAGTGGAATTGTTACTGATGTAGCTGCTGATGCTGCTATCATTGATGCTTATTTCACCGGATTGAACGTTATGCAATCTAAAGTAACTACAACTGGCGCTAATCCATATAGTTATTTCAATCTACCAAATACTTCAAACTATATTACAAAAGCACAAGCAATAGCAGCTGGAAACAACATTGGAACCTATATTGATACCCATCATTGTATCGAATAAAACATCTAATTTATAAAATGTTTATACCTAATTTAAAGAGGGACTGCTTGCAAAAGCAGTCCCTCTTTAACTATTATTCAACATGATTACTAATTCTCATTGTAGAATTAACCAAAAAGAAAAACATCTGGAATTACATCAGCTAGTTTTTTTTAAATATTTTTCCTTTAAACCTTTTTACCATTTTAACGTCCTATTAATTGGTATGAAAGACATCAATTGTATTTCTGAATTTTAAAAATGTTCTTCTTATTTACTATTTCTGAGGATTCATTCGTTTTTTTTCCATTTATTAAAAATATTTGTATAGACAAACGTTAAATAAAAATTAACAAATTGCCATTTTGAAAATGAAAACCTAAATTTGGTTTTTTAACATAAAATTATAAAATCCTAATCCTTACTTTATCCAATAACTATGAAAATAAAATACTTTATATACACTTTAATACTTGTTGGTTTCGGTGCTTTTATCACGTATCGAATTATTGAAAATAAAGAGAAATCGGAAGTAGGAAATGATAAATCAGGAAAACCAAAAGCCATGCGTTTGTCTGGAATTGTGGTTCAACCGCAAACTTTCGATAATAATTTATCCCTTTCGGGTTCGATTGAAGCCAATGAGCAAGTAGAGATTCGCTCTGAAGTATCTGGAATTGTAGAAAGTATTAATTTTCAAGAAGGCAGTAATGTCAGTAAAGGGCAATTGCTTTTTAAAGTCAATGACACCGAATTAAGAGCCCAACTAAGTCAAGCCCATACCAAAGAAAATTTAGCCTCCGAAAACGAACGAAGAGCTAAACTTTTATTACAAAAAGAAGCTATAAGCCAAGAAGAATATGATGTGGCAAGAGCCGAATATGCTTCCACAAAAGCGCAAAGCCAATTAATTAAAGCTCAAATTGCCAAAACGGCTGTAAGAGCACCATTTTCAGGTAGAATTGGTTTGCGTTCGATTTCCAAAGGAACCTATATTACTCCAACAGTTTTAGTAGCTAAATTGGTGAATATTGGTAAACTAAAAATCACTTTTTCAATTCCTGAAAAATACGCCAATCAAATAAAAAACAACACCAATCTAAATTTTAAAGTAGCAGGATCTTCTGATATATATACTGCTAAAGTATATGCAATAGAACCTGCAGTAGAAATTGCCACCAGAACATTACAAGTTCGTGCGATTACAGATAATAAAGAAGGAAAATTGTTACCTGGAACTTTTGCTAATGTAGAACTGCCTTTGGATGTCATTAAAGATGCGATTGTAGTTCCTAGCCAAGCGGTGATTCCAGTTCAAAACGGTAAAAAAGTATTCATTTCTGATATGGGAAAAGCCAAAGAAATTATGGTGGAAACTGCCACTAGAACCGATGCTTCTCTACTAATTTTATCGGGACTAAAAGCGGGCGATACAGTAATTACAACTGGTGTGATGGCATTAAAAAATGATGCTCCTGTTAAAGTAACCGTTAAATAGATTTAGGGAATCAGTTTCAAAGTCGAAATCATAACCTTAAAATCACAATAAAAAAATAAAAAAACTAAATGAGTTTATCTACACTAAGTATTAAAAGGCCCGTGATGACTATTGTTATGAATTTAACAATAGTATTATTTGGGATTATTGGATATACCTACCTTGGCGTTCGAGAATTTCCTTCTATAGATCCCGCTCAAGTTTCTATACGTACCAATTATACTGGTGCTAATAGTGATATTATAGAGTCCCAAATTACAGAACCACTTGAAAAAGCGATCAACTCGATTGACGGAATTAGAAATATTACATCGTCCAGTGCACAAGGAAGTAGTACTATTACAGTTGAATTTAACTTGGATAAAGACTTAGAAGAAGCGGCAAATGATGTGCGTGACAAAGTATCTCAAGCTATCCGAAGCTTACCACAAGATATTGATGCACCACCTGTCGTTTCTAAGGCTGATGCCAATAGTGATGCGATTATTTCAATGACCGTACAAAGTGACACTCGTAGTCCATTGGAACTAAGTGATTATGCCGAAAATGTAATTTCACAACGTTTAGAAACCATTCCTGGAGTAAGTGGTGTTCAAATTTGGGGTCAAAAGCGTTACGCCATGCGACTTTGGATTGATCCTGTAAAATTAGCTTCCTACGGATTGACAGTAGCCGAAGTGCGCACCGCATTGAACGCACAAAATGTCGAATTACCTTCGGGAAAATTAACGGGTGATAATACGGAGTTGACCGTAAAAACAGTTGGGAATTTAGCAACAGCCGAAGAGTTCAACAACATCATCATCCGAACAGATGGCGATAAAATTGTCCGACTAAGTGATGTGGGTAGAGCTGAATTAGGGCCTGAAAATATCGAAACTAAATTAAGCCAGTCTGGTTTGCCATTAATTGGTCTTGCGATTGTTCCCCGTCCGGGCGCAAATTATTTAGATATTTCGAAATCATTTTATGAGCAATATGAAGCATTAAAAAAGGATTTACCAAAGGATATCAAATTAAATATTGCTCTAGATAATACCATTTTCGTAAAGAAATCAGTCCTAGAAGTGGCGGAAACCTTAGGGATTTCTATTCTTTTGGTGATATTAATTATCTATTTATTTTTTAGAGATTGGGCCATTGCTTTTAGACCATTAATTGATATTCCGGTTTCGCTGATTGCTACTTTTTTTATCATGTGGTTGTTTGGTTTTTCAATCAATGTTTTGACCTTATTAGCAATTGTTTTAGCAACAGGATTGGTAGTCGATGACGGAATTGTTGTCACCGAAAATATTTTCAAAAAAGTAGAAGAAGGCATGACGCCTATCGAAGCTGCTATAAAAGGATCTAACGAAATCTTTTTTGCCGTTATTTCTATTTCTATCACTTTGGCGGCAGTATTCTTGCCAGTAATCTTTTTGGAAGGTTTCGTAGGCCGACTCTTTCGAGAGTTTGGAGTAGTCATAGGTGCTGCGGTATTAATTTCAGCCTTTGTTTCCTTGACATTAACACCAATGTTGAATGCCTATTTAATGAAAGGTGGCGAACAAAAAAAATCAAAGTTTTATAACTTAACTGAACCGTATTTCCAAAAATTAAATAGCAATTATGCCGATGCCCTTAGTCGTTTTATGGCTAAAAAATGGTGGAGTTTCCCAATCCTTTTTGCCTGTTTTGCTTTGATTTTTGTCTTTTATAATTTGATCCAAAAAGAAACCGCACCTTACGATGACCGTAGTTCTTTAATTCTAAGAATGACCGCACCTGAAGGTTCCAGCTACGAATATACCGACCGATTCATGCAAGAAATCGCCCAATTAGTTGATGACTCGATTCCAGAGAAAAAAGTAAGTCTGGTAGTAACTTCTCCTGGTTTTGGATCATCCTCAGTCAATAGTGGTTTTATGCGTCTTTCGCTAAAAGAACCAAGTGAAAGAAAATTGTCCCAAGATGAAATTGCCGAAAAATTAACCAAATGGACCAAACAATATCCTGATGCCAAAACATCGGTGACACAACAGCCTACTATTGCCGTTAATAGACGTGGTGGTTTGCCTATTCAATACATCATTCAAACTCAAAGTTTTGCTAAGCTAGAAGAGAAAATCCCATTATTTATGGAGGAAGCGGCTAATAATCCCACTTTTGCCATGACCGATGTGAATTTAAAATTCAACAAACCTGAAATCAATGTAACTATTGACCGTGAAAAAGCCGAAAGCTTAGGTATTTCAGTAATTGATATTGCACAAACCTTGCAGTTGTCATTAAGTGGACAGCGTTTTGGTTATTTCATGAAAAAAGGAAAACAATACCAAGTTATTGGTCAATTTGACCAAAAAGACCGTTCGAAACCATTGGATTTAACCTCGATGTATGTTAAAAACAACAAAGGAGATTTAATCCAAATGGATAATATTGTGAGTATCGAAGAACAAAGTAAACCGCCACAATTGTATCATAACAATCGATTCATGTCAGCTACTGTTTCAGCTGCGCTCGCTCCAGGCAAAAGTATCAGTGATGGAATTGAAGCCATGGAACAAATTAGAGCCAAAGTACTGGACGATACATTTACGACCGATTTAGGTGGAGAATCTAGGGACTTTGTCGAAAGTAGTTCGAATACTTCTTTTGCTTTTGGATTGGCTTTGCTATTGATATTTTTAATCTTGGCGGCACAATTTGAAAGTTTCATCGATCCATTTATTATTATACTAACCGTTCCAATGGCCGTCGCAGGAGCTTTATTCTCTTTATGGTTGTTTGACCAAACTTGGAATATTTTCAGCCAAATTGGAACTGTAATGCTAATCGGCTTAGTAACCAAAAACGGAATTTTAATAGTCGAATTTGCCAATCAGCTTCGGGAACAAGGCAAGCCAAAACTGCAAGCGATTTTAGAAGCTTCAGAGGCACGATTGAGACCTATTTTAATGACGAGTTTAGCTATTTCATTGGGAGCCTTGCCTATTGCTATGTCACTTGGAGCGGCTTCTACGAGTAGAATTGGAATGGGAGTTGTAATTGTAGGAGGAACGATTTTCTCATTGGTATTAACCTTATTTGTAATTCCAGCACTTTATTTTATGTGGTCTAAAGCCCGCAAGCATTACCCCGAATTTGAACACATTGATGAATATGAAAACGAAAGTAAATAAAAAGACGAACATGAAACTACTATTCAAAAGTGTACTATTGCTGTTCTTCTGTTTCATTAAAGGAAATGCGCAAGAAGTATTATCATTAGAAGATGCAGTAAAAATAGCCTTAGAAAACAATTACGAAATTAAGATTGCCAAAAATGATTTAAAAATAGATCAAACAAATGTGACAGCAGGAAATGCGGGAATGTTACCCAAAGCCACTGCCTCTATAACACATAACAACAACCTGCAAAATTTGTCGCAAACCCGTACTGATGGTACTTCAACCAGTTTGAATAATGCCAAAAGCAACAGTTTGAATTATGGTGTAGGTCTGGATTGGACTATTTTTGACGGCTTTAAAATGTTTGCCAAAAAAGACCAATTGCAAGAATTACAAAAACTAGGGGAAACCCAGTTGAAGCTCACCATCATTACAAAAATAAGCGATGTACAAGCCGCTTATTACAATTTGGTACAACAACAGCAACAATTAGCAGCTTTAGACACTACTATTGTTATTTCAAATCAAAGAGTGAATCTAGCTAAAAATCGTTTTACCATTGGTAAAGCATCCAAACTGGAGGTGTTAAATGCTCAGGTAGACATCAATACGGATAAAGTGATGTTGCTAAGACAACAAGAATTATATAAAAATTCTAAGATCGCACTGAATCAGCTTTTGGCTAGAGATAACCAAATTGATTTTAAAGTTGTTGCTGATTTCACGATGGAAAGCAAACTGGAATTTGCCGAATTAAAGGCATTAGCCGAAAAGCAAAACCCACAAATTGAAGCTTTAATCATCAGTAAAAAAGTAGCTGAACTCGAATTAAAACAAGTTAAATCAGGGCGCTACCCAACTGTAAAAGTCAATACTGGCTATAACTTTGCCGAAAGTCATTCTAGTCTTGGTTTTACTACACAAGCATCAGCACGTGGATTAAATTATGGTTTTAGTGCTTCTCTAAATTTGTTTGATGGCTTTGCACAAAAAAGAAATGAGACGATTGCCAACCTGCAAATTGAAAATTCAACACTGCAAATAGAACAACAAAATCAGGCCTTAAACACGCAATTGGCTACTTCATACCAAACCTATTTAACCAATTTAGAATTGATTGATTTGGAAGCGACAAATGAAGCCATTGCCAAACAAAATTTGGACATTACCTTAGATAAATTTCATATTGGTACCATTACCACACTCGAATTTAGAACCGCACAATTGAATTATGTCAATGCCAAAGTGCGGTATAGCGATGCCCAGTTTCAGGCAAAATTATCCGAAATTGCGTTGAAAGAATTAGCGGGAGCTATCCAATTTTAAATTAGATTTGTGGAAATATTGCACTCCATATGATTTCATACAACCCAAAAGACTGGATTACGTTTATTTTTCGTTTTCACAAAGCCGACACTTTTCGGAAGCTGATTCCCATGATGATTTTCATAGGAACCTATTCTGCTGGGATAGCCTATCTTGAAATAGAATATTGGGAATTACCAGAAAACAGTCATGTCAAGAACATTTCTATCATGCATGGCATGCTGGGATTTGTGATTTCATTATTGCTAGTTTTCAGGACTAATACCGCTTACGATCGCTGGTGGGAAGGACGCAAAATATGGGGAAGTTTAGTGAATAACTCTCGAAATCTTGCTATTAAACTCTCTGTTATTTTACACGAAGAATCCGATCGTGCTTTTTTCAGAAAATTAATTCCTAGCTATGCTTCTATCTTAAACAAACATTTAAAAGACGAAGAAACCAGCAAGCAACTTTTTGAAGATATCATCATCGAGCACCACAAACACAGACCCAATCAAGTTGCCAAAATTTTATTTCACAAGATAAACGACCTTTATAATTCTAAAAAAATAACAGGCGACCAACTCATTATTTTAAACCACGAGATACAGTCGTTAACTGATATTTGTGGCGCTTGCGAGCGAATTAAAAACACGCCCATACCCTATTCTTACAGTGCTTTTATCAAGAAGTTTATTTTCTTTTACGTGATGACCTTACCATTTGGGTACGTTTTCAATTTGGGTTATTATGTGATTCCCGTAGTGGTTTTCATATTCTACGTTTTGGCGAGTTTAGAGTTAATTGCCGAAGAAATCGAAGACCCTTTTGGACACGACGACAATGATTTACCAACAAAAAAAATTGCCGAAAACATCAAGCGCCACGTCGAGGAATTGCTATAAATTAATCGCTTTTTAGCTTTTTTTAGGAGCTTATCCCGTCATTCGTTACAGTCCTTTTGACACAAAACCCTTTTTCTAGGATGTTGCAGGAGCTTCCTTTGGTCGCTCTGCCCCAACCAGAAAAAAGCGGTTTTCTCCCTGCAAAGCCTTTCACTACTACCTGGGCTATTCTGTGCCTGTAATCAAAGTCATAATGAGAAACGAAACTTTCTCATCAATATATACCGACAATCAAAATCAACAAACAATTGCGACGGAATCACTGAATGAGATTCCTCATTCTTAGAAACGGCATTATTGTGAGAAAATAGCGTAAAAAATAATACTATTCCGCAATCATCAGTATAAATACTTTCTCAAGATTTACTATCTTTCAATCAAATAGTAATTCCATTCATAATGAACTCTAAATCCAGAATAGCTTCAATTTTACAAGCGGATAGTCTAGATGCTGTGGTTACTGGTTTTCATAGTTTTCAATTGTCACAATTAATCCTTCCAGCGGAATTGGATTTTAATTTGCCTACAAATTTGCGTTTAGGACATTTAGCTGAAAGAATTGTTTCGAAATTGATTCAATCTTCTACAAATTATACCATTGTATATGAAAATTTCCAGATCATTGAAGCCCAAAAAACCATTGGTGAAATTGATTTTATAATTGAAAATGTCCAAGAAAAGCAATTAATTCATTTGGAATTGGCCTATAAATTCTACCTGTTTGACCCTAGTATATCTCCAGAAGTCATTAATAACTGGATAGGTCCCAATAGAAACGATTCGTTAATGGAGAAATTAAATAAACTAAAAACAAAACAGTTTCCTTTATTGAACAATAGCTGTACCGCTTCAAGCATGAATACAATCGACATTACTACCGTTTCTCAAGCGTTATGCTTATTAGTCTCCTTGTTTGTTCCCTATGCCTTTAAAACAAAATTATCCCCTGTTTATGAGAAAGCCATAAAAGGCTATTATGTAAACTTGGATACTTTTCTTAACCTTGACAATTTTGACAAATCCTATTATTTACCTCCCAAAAAAGAATGGGGAATGGATCCTTCAGAAAATGAAATTTGGAAAGATTTAAAAGATATTGAAAATCAACTTTATACCAATATGCACGAAAAACAATCCCCTTTGTGTTGGCAAAAACAACAGGAAACCTATTTGTCTTTTTTTATTGTTTGGTGGTAGCTTGATTTTAATGGTGGATATGAATATTACTGCCAAAAGCCAGCCAAAACAATCACAAAACATCTTATTACATTTTTAGAATAAATGGAATTCATGTACCTTGCTGCTTTATTTAAAAATGAAATTATGGAAGTCAATAAAATGCTAAATTATATAAAAGAGGTTTTAAAGAATAGTCCATCTGGTTGGTTGAGTACAACAACTCATCGACTAGATATTTATGACGAAAAATTGGCTAAAACTCAATTTTTAGAACAGTTTGAAACCTTATTCAATAACAATAATGCGACATCAAAGGCACTAAGTGAATTACCTACTGCATACGACTATATTCGGTTAGGTCATCCCTTATCCTGTGTACTAGAATGGGCAATTGCTAAGTTGCAACAACTAAAACCAGAAAATACAATTAGTTTTTCATCAAAGACAGTGCCTGTTTTGGCCATTCTAAGAAAAAATGCATTAGATAATAAAAATACTCAAATTCTTTATACAGGTAAATTACCTGCTTTTTTTGATGCGGATGTTCTAAAACAGGTTTATGGCTATCAATTTGATTTAAAGCATATTGAAAACTCAGAGACCATTCCAGTCTTTGACGGAAGTACAATTTTCGTTTCAGAACACGATGAAATGAATGCTATTGATCTCAATCCTAATATTGATTTTTATATCAATCTTTATGCTGATCTTGGAAGTATTTTAATAGTCAATGAGGGAAATGAACCTTATATTTCAGACATTCAGCATGTAAGACGAAGAGAAACTATCGCTATGACACCAGCCAATTGCCTAACTGCCTTACAATTGCTAGTAGATAAATCCGCTTTAGATACTAAAAAAAGTAATGTCGAGACAAATAAACCATTGGTCTTAGATTCAATTAGAGAAATTACTGGAACAACTACAAAACCATTAGTTGCCTCTAGTGGATTATCTATCCAATATGCGATTTTGATGGGGCTTATTGACGATGCTTTAGAAAAACACAAAGGAAAAGCGATTAAAATTATCGTTCCACCCAATTGTTATGGTGGAACAAATGACCAAGCAAGACGTGTAGCTGCAAGTGTTGCTAATGTTGAAATAGTAGATTTACCAGTTGATGGTGGTAACGATATGGTTCAAAGTATTGATACTGTATTAGCTAAAATGGCTAACGAGGATGCTGTTCCTTACATCATTGCAGAAATTCCAACAAACCCAAGAGTTGAAGTGCCAGATTTATTACAATTAAAAACTGTTTTAAGTAAACCACGTACAACTGCAACTGGTATAATGGCAATCGATCCCGTTTTTATTTTAGATCAAACTTTTTGTCCTAACGCTCACTTTTTGGGGGAAGGCGAAGTGCTCTCAGCGGTTAGAACCATTTCATTTGCTAGCGGATCAAAGTTTCCTAGTGGTGGACAATGTACTGCTGGCTACTGTGTAGGAAATAAAAAAACGGAAGCTTTGATGGTGAAAATAGAAAAGCACTTAGTACTTTGCGATAACGAAGCTACGCCACTACAATATGAAATATTGGCAAAACAATTGCCCTCCATGAATAAAAGGATTATTGATGCATATACCAATACTCGTGAGTTTGTAAACTTTATCCATGAAGTATTACCAGCTGCGAAAATCAATTTTGTTTCAGAAGAATTGGCAAAACAAGGATTTACACCTTCTGTTTTTTCATTAGATCTCCCTACAAAAGGAAATACGGATGAAGAAAGGGAAGCCTATAAAAGAGTCTTGAATCTTAAACTAATTAATTTAATGATTACTGAAATCCCCAGTGAAAGTAAATTTTGCGTGAGTTATGGACAGTTAAAAGGCTGTTACTGGACGATACCTGCAACATCTACTCAAGGAACAACTAAAGAAGGCGACAAAGATTATATTGTACGCGCATCTCTTTCTCCAAATATGGATTTGGAATTGCACAAAAGAGTCTTTTTGGATTTTGTTAAAACAATTTAGATATTTTGGGAGGCTTGATTGCCTCCCTTTTTTTATCAATTAAAGCCTATACAAACAAATTAAGTAGTACAATTTAATCATTTGTTAATCAATAATATAAATTTTTTATTAATCTACTTGATGGCATTGATTACTCCATGGATTGACTCGGTTTTGGAACATACAATTACTAAAAATAATTGCGAATATCAGGTAGCTTTATTTAGTTCTTAAGAAAAAGAGACGTTGTTCCCTAGCCCTGATGGTAGCGGCATCTCCCGATATAGAAAACAAGGCTTTTTAGCCGTAGTTTTTGTAATCGGGAATATAGCGTACAGCAGGAGTTAACGTTCTTAGATGCTGATTCGTTCTGCTCCAAAAAATAGCCGAATTGATGGTTTGCATAATTGCATGCGAAAAACCATAATTATGTTCATTTTAACTAAAAAGCATTTCGTTAATACATTTATTTTCAGTAAGTTTATAAATCTTGTTTACAAACGCTACCAATGAATCGTACCTACATTACTCCTCCACATTTATCGAATGAAAAATCACTGAAAACCTTAGTAGAGAACAGAACAGTTTACAATTTAAATCATTGTGAATTGAATCTTTTTGAAACGTATAAAGCATCCGAATTGGTTCCTTTGAAATTTAATGATTTAGTGGTGACGAGCATGCTTAGAGGAAAAAAAGTAATGCATCTTTTTGATGATCCAGGCTTTGAATATTTACCTGGCGAGACCGTAATGATACCTTCAAATGTAGAAATGAAAATTGATTTTCCTGAGGCTTCAATACATAATCCTACACAATGCTTGGCCCTTGCGATTGATCAGCAAAAAATTACGGATACATTGGATTTTTTGAATGAGCGTTATCCTAAAGATGGAAACAAACAGTTTTGGCATTTGAATTATCAAAATTACTATTTCTACAATAACATTGAACTGGCGACAACCATCAATAAATTGGTCAAGGAATGCATGAGTACATCCGTAACAAAAGATGTTTTGGCCGACTTGACTTTGCAAGAATTGTTGATTCGAATTATTCAAACTCAAACTGCAAAATCCATTGATGATGGGTTATATGCTGATCCAAATTCGCCTATAACACCGGTAATCGACTACATCCGATTGAATTTAAGAGAAAACATCAGTCTTAAAAATTTAAGCGACAAAGCCTGTATGAGTACCACCTCTTTTTACCGTTTCTTTAAAAAAGAACTAGGCATGAGTCCGATTGAATTCGTTATCAATGAAAAAATACGCTGTGCTAAAAAATTACTAAAAAATCCAAGCATTCAAATTAACGAAGTCTGCCATTTATCAGGTTTTGAAGACAGCAACTACTTCATTAGATTGTTTAAAAAACACGAAGGCATTACACCTAAACAATACCAATTATTATACGTGAACTAATTTATTCAATGTATTTTACAGGGTCTAAATCCAGTTCTTCTTCAGGAGTGAAAATACGATATTCAATTTGAAAGGTTTTCTTCAAAGGCGTTTCTAGTGAAAACCCACCAACTCCAAATGCATCAATTACTTTTAAAGTAAAATGAGCGTGTTTCCAGTATTCAAATAAATCTTTATCTACCCAGAATTCGGTTTCTTCAATGGTACCAATACACACATCACCCATTCTTTGATAAAAACCTCCTTTTTCAAAACACTGCGGTTGCGTTCCTTCACAACAGCCTCCTGCTTGATAAAACATTAAATCCCCATGTTTTTCTTTGAGTATTTTGATTAATTCAATTGCTTTTTCTGTGGCATCAATTCTTTTTATCATTTTTT
>TARA_R110000868_G_scaffold38669_1_pt1 | contig 15089 bp, 19 predicted proteins | sample TARA_R110000868 | Tara Oceans TARA_R110000868 (sample SAMEA4397489) | marine metagenome | biome: Polar Biome; feature: [SRF] surface water layer (ENVO:00010504); material: water (ENVO:00002006), including particulate matter (ENVO:01000060) such as... | depth 5 m | reverse complement strand
GCCATTTCAAGCATAGGTAAAAACATTGCAACATCATATGTCATTTTGTACCATTCTCCATTTTTATCTTTCATACAATTAAAGTCAAAATCTTGTTCTGCAACATTTGCATATAGTCCTGCTCTAAAAGTTCTTATGTGAGATATTTTGAAAGGTGCCTTTCTTAAGTTTTTAAATTCTTCTTCAGTATATTCTCTAGCGCAACAAGGCCTATTATCTGTCCACTTAGAACTACCATACATCATCCAACATTCTTTATTTTTGTTATAAAAATCATTTATATATGATAAAACTTTTTTATTAAATAACCAATCGTCACCATCCACTATAACAACTATATCATTTGGGTCTGTTGCAAATTTCATAATTCCATTATGAAGATTAGGTAGGGCTGTAACTCTTTCATTAGAGCGCCATGCTAATATGTTTTTGCATTTAGTTTTATCTAACAATGGGTGTTTTGACTCTATAACTGGCTCTCCATTTTCATCTTTTAATAAATCTCCATTTTCATCTCCTTTGTATTTTACGGCTGGTATTTTATTAAATGAACCATCAGAAGAAAAGTCGTCTATAAAAAGTATTTCATAGTTGTCATAATCTTGAGTTAGTAAGGAATTAACGCATCTGTCTAAGAATTTTCCTGGATTATAGAATGGGACTATGATTTTTATTTTATTCTTCATATTTATAATGTATAATAGTTATATTGTATGCAATATATGTAATTATTTTAAAAAAATAAATGAATAATTAAAAAAGAAATTTTTTTATACTATTTATTTTAAAATTAACAACTTTTACAACAAAAAATATAAAATGGAAAAGGGCTCAAAAAAAATAGATAAAAAAAACATCTTAAAGCTTATTAAAGAAGAGGCTGAATTTATTCTTAAAAAAGAAGAATATTATAAAAAAATTACAGTACTTAACAAAGAGCTTAAAAGCCTTTATGAAAATAGAGACTTTGTTGGAACGTTTGGATTTGATGGTGATGATGCTAATAAAAGCGTCTCTGGATTCAAAGGGACGCCAAACATTTCTTACGTAGCTCAGTTAGAGAAGGAATTTGCTGCTGAAGACGCTAGAAAGGCTGCAAAAAAAGAATCTTCATTAAATGAAGATGAACTTACTGAACTTGGAAAAATAAAAGAAGAGAATAAACAATTAAAAAACAAAATAGAAGAAATTTCAGCATTTATTTCCGAAATGAAAAAAGCTGGCTCAAATAAATCTAAATAAACTTATAAAAATGAAAATCACAAAAAACGAACTAAAAGAGATAATTAGAGAAGAGGCTTTAAAATTCAAAAGGAAAATTGAGCTAGAAAACGAACTTAATGAAGTTCAATCTCAAATTAATGAAGTAACTGGTGGACCTGGTACACATTTCGCAAACGATACTGCAGGTACAATGTATGATAAAAATGTAACCCTTAAAGGTGGAGCATTAGTTGAAGATGAAACTGAAATTACTGTTGGTGATGATGGTGGTGGTGATACTGAAATTACTGTTGGACCTGATGAATCATATATGTCAGAAGAGGCTTTAGAGGAAATGCTTGCTGAAATCATGTCTGAAGGTGATGATGAAGAAGAGCTACCTGAAGATGAAGAGCCATTTGAAGAGGGTATTTATGAAGAAGAAGAAGTTTCTGAAGAAGTAATTTCTGAAGAAATGAGAAGAATGAAAGAATTAGCTGGTATATTGAAATCATAAAAAACAATTAATATATAAACAATAAAAAAGCCTCAAGAAATTGAGGCTTTTTTATTTAATAATGTTTTGAATTAAGTTTTTCACAAAACCATTCTACTAGAATTATTTATTTCTGGTATTTCAAAAGAGTTGTGACAACAGTTGCAAGTATATACTTTTATGCTTTTAGCAGTTTGTTTTGGTTGTTTTTTAGAATCTAATAATAAGTTAGAATTATTCTCCATTACAGCTTTTACACTTTCTAAAAAAGTTGACTCTTCGCATCCTTGAGGACATTTCATTTTTTGTACAATCATAACTATAATTTTAATTTATACATATAAATATGTAAAATTATTCACTTTTATATGTTTCTAGTATTTTTGATATTACCGCGTTCCTTACTATGTCAACTTCTTCAAATGCAAAAGACCCAATATCATCTATGTTTTTAAGTCTGGTCATGGCGTCATAAAGTCCTGTTTCTTTTGTGTCTCTATATCTATCTGACTGCTCTAAATCTCCTGATATTATAAACTTACTTTTCCATCCAATTCTAGTTAATAGAGTTTTTGTTTGTCTTTTTGTTGAGTTTTGAAACTCTTCTGCTATTAGTATTGAGTTATCTATATTTATACCTCTCATAAAAGCTAAAGGCATAATTTCTATATGTTCAGAATCCATTAAGCTTTTGGTTGCATTTTTTCCTATTATCTTTTCCATTAAGTATATGGTTGAAAAAGTATATGGAGACATTTTCTCATACATATCACCAGGTAAAAACCCAAGTTTTTCATCAGCCTCTACTGCTGGAGTGGTTATTACTATCTTATAAAATTCGTTATCTGATGAAGCTAGAAGTTCCAATGATTTTAATACTGTTAAATAAGACTTGCCAACCCCAGCTGGGCCTGTGCATATTGTTATTTCTTTTTCTTGAATTAAATCATAAAATTCTTGTTGTTTTTTATTTTTTGGTTTAAAGTTTATATCTCCTATTATTGTTTTTAAAAATTCTTTCGTTTCGTTCCCTCTTCCTTTCTTTCGTAAATTTTTTTGATTAATCATAAATTTTAAATATTTATCATAAATAGTTAGTCAAAATGTGTTTAAGTTAAAATTGGCTTATATTTATTAAAAATAAACTAATAATAAAATGGCAAAGATTACCACAAGTGAATTAGAAGAGATGATTAGAAAAAATCTTATAAATAAAGGTCTTAATGAAATTGAAATAAATGAAGAAGACATAAGAAATATCTCAAATAAAATAAAAAAAGAAGTAAATAAAGGAATTCAACCTAAAGAAGAGGAGGAGAGTGAAATTGTAAATGTTGATATTTCCAAATCAGAAGATGAAGAAGGAGATTCTTTAGGAAATTCAAAAGCAATAACTTACTCTCAAGATAGTGATGAAATTTATAAAAAAGAAGCAGAGCTAAAAGGTAAAGAGAAATATTTATCTGAAAAAGAAGCAGAGCTTAAAAGAAAAGAGGAAGAGCTTGCCATAAAAGAAAAGGAATTAGAATATAAGCCAGAAATGCCTAAAGCCCTTGAAGATATGGGTTCTGAAAAGCTTTTTGTTTTTGATATGAGTAAATTAAGTTCTGGTGCCGAGAATCTTTCTAGACTTTCTATGAACCTTATGAACAATCCAGAAGAAAAAACCACTATTAAAGATTTATGGCTAGATAAGGCTAAGAAAAAATCTGAAGTTTATGTTGTTAAATTTGAGAAAGTAGGGGAAATAGATTTTGACCCTATTGAGGGCACTTCAAACCTTACGACAATAAAAGATGTAAATGGAGATAAAGAAATAACTAATTTTCAAAATGACACAAACCCAGACTTAAAAGATTCTACACCAACAAATATGACAGATGTTATAGCTCCAATTAGAGATGTTACTCAGCCTATGAGTGATGATATGGGTCTAAATATGTCTAATGGAAAACGTATAGGGCTAGAAAATTTACCAAAAGAAGAATATAATGAAGTCTTAAAAAATACAGTAGAGGATTTGATAAAAAAGTATTTGCACGGTAAAATTGAGTTAGAAAAAAATGCTTAATGAATCTTATAAAAATAGAATTAAATTTCTTGCTGGCTTAATTTCTGAAGAGGAAATAATGCTAACATCTGACTCTGGCAGGAGTGATGATGACACTTTAGGTTGGTATTCTGAAGATTATTTACTTGTTTTAGGCTCTAATATATTGACAGATTTAGATAGTGAAATTAAAAAGGAAGAAAATTTAACTTTAAATCTTTTAAAAAGCTCTACAAAACTAGATGCAAATTCTTTATTTATAAACATAAAAATAAATGGAGAAATAGACGAAAAAGAGCTGGAAGAAGAGTTTGATTTAACATTAACGGTAAAATTTTCAGATAACTCCAATACGGTTGCCTCAATTTCTTATAGGGGCACAAATGATAAATTCAACTTAAGCTCAAAGCATTCATCAAAAGATTTAGAAACCTTTAAATCTAATATTATAGTTAATATAATGAATTCAATAAAGCTATCTACATTGAATCCTAAAAAATAAATAATTAATTATTTACTTTTTATTATAAAAAACTATTTTTAACCAAAATAAATTATACAACTATGAATACTTGGAAAATAACAAACACATCAAATGAATCAGTTAAAATTGCTTGCAAAACATCATCTATGAACTCTAAGGGCATTATCTTAAAGCCTGGTGAATCTTGTTTGTCAGACTCTCAATTAACAGCATCTATGGATTCTCAAGAAAGAAGAAGGTTTATATCTGTAGATAGAGAATTTGATAATTCTAAATTAAAACTTGAATACGTAGTAGCTTACACTGATGAGTATATTAAAGATTTAATTTTGGAAGTTAATTCTACAAATAAATCTGATTTTGAGAAGGCTGCGGAGGATGTTGAAAAATATATCAACAAACCATAACAAACCATAACAAACCAAAGTATGTCATCAAAAACTAGTCATTCAGGAGTTGAGACAAGAACTTCGTCTTGTGCTGTAAATGATAATAACTTATTATATACAACAAATACTACTAATACATTAGTTTCTGATTCTTGCTTTGTGAATTATGACTTACCTTTAACTGTTGACTTACCTTTAACTATTGATTTACCTTACATTAATATAACAGAAAATATTAAATTAGAAAAAAATAAAAATAATTTTTTAATAGTTAATGACGGGAAAGAGGCTATATTCTGGGATGAAAGCAGTGACTCTTGGTCTATATTAAAGGTGAAGGTTTTTACAAAAAGCTTTAAAGAAAAGTCTTACGATAAAGAGTTAGCTTTTTCTAAATCTGAAAGCTATAGTTTTAGTAATAATGTTTTTAATTTTATTAATTTTATCACCGAGAGGGATGGGAATTACTATATAGACTTAAATAAAGGTTTATACTATAAATTTTGTAACAATTTCTGGGTTGGTCTTGATTTACTTGGAGAGTTTAATATTGAAACAGAAAGAGAAATAAGTGTAAACTCCTTAAGGCACAACAATAAAGATTCTAAGCTATTAATAGAAAAAAGTCCCAAATTGACATTAGGAATTAAAGGAATTTCCTTCTTGGATGGAGGAATTATTTACGCTCCTTATATTCCAATGAATATAAATGATGAAGTAGAAGAAGCGTTTATGACAAGATATTCAAATTTTACGGTAAATAATGATTTCTATACAACTATAAACGCAAATAATACAAATATAACACACGCAATAATATAATTAAATTATGTCTAATAAAATTAAAATACTTTTTCAACCTTCTGACCTAGCTGGAGTTGGGCACTTTCGTTCAATATGGCCAGCGCAGGAAATGCAAAAACAGTTTAAAGATGATTTTGACATCAAAATCAATGCTAATATAAATTTTAATGATTTAAATGCTCTTAAAAAATATGACATAATTCATTTTCATAGAGCTCTTGGTCCTCATGAAAGAATAAACGAAATTTTTAAAGAATTAAAGGATGCTGGTGTTACATTAATAATGGATTTAGATGATTATTGGGAGCCGCCAACTACTCACCCTATGTATCATGCTGTTAAAGAACAGAAGATAAGTGAGAAAATAATAGAAACAATGAAGCTATCTGATTATGTCACTACTACTACTGAGCTTTTTGCTAAAGAAATAAGAAGATATAATAAGAATGTTTTAATTATGCCTAACGCAATTGATACTAGTCATAAAATGTGGAAAAAAGAAGATGTTGAAAAAACTGACAAACTAAGAGTATCTTGGATTGGAGGGTCTTCACACTTAGAGGATTTGAAAATATTAGAAAATTCAATGCAAAGATTAAATAACGATTCTAGCGCATCAGATAAATATCAGTTTATTTTATGTGGATTTGACACTAGAGGTCATATAACTGAAATTAACAGAGATACAGGTAGTCAAAAAACTAGAAAAATATTACCTCATGAAACTGTGTGGAATAAATTTGAGCAAATTTTTACTAGCAACTATAAAACGATAGACAATGAATATGAATCTTGGTTGAAAAAATATAAAAATGAAAAATATAAAATTGAAACTAAAGATTTAAACTACATCAGAAGATGGACTCTTCCTTTAACTCAATATGGTAAGCATTATAATCATTGTGATGTTTGTTTGGCTCCCCTTGCGAAAAACACCTTTAATAGAGTTAAGTCTGAACTAAAGATTATTGAGGCTGGTATGACTAAAAAAGTTTTAATTGCTCAGGACTATGGGGTTTATAAAGAGCTACTGGAAGATGGTGAGACTGGGTTTTTGATAAAAGATTCTAAAAACCATAAAGATTGGTATAAAAAAATTAAATATCTTATAAATAACCCTTCTGAAGTAGAGAGAATGTCTAATAATTTATACGAATTAGTAAAAGATAAGTATAGTTTGAAAAACGTAACTGAAGATAGAGTAAATATTTATAAACAATTACATAAAGAAAATAAGCTAATTGCTGTTAATTAATAATTTTCTTACATATTTATTTGTAAATATAATTTATAATGAGAAATATTAGTTTAAATTTTGGCGCAATAAAAGATACTGTATATAGAATTTCTGTTAAGGAGATTCTTGGTGAATCAAAAAATTCAAAAAAAGAAAATTCTTTAAAGAAGTTTATAGAAAAAATAAAAGAAGAACCTTTATTAAAAATTCAATACATGATTTTTGAGAATTTAACAAAAGGTCACTTTCAAAATGAAAGATTGGCAGAGAGATATATTAATCAAAATATGTCTACTTTAAAAAATGTTTCTTTTCAAAATATTCTTGAAGTAAACAAAAAAACAAGAAGTTTTATATTGGATGAAAAATACGTTCAAGGAGATTCTAATTTTGAAGAACTATATGAATCAATACATAATTTAATAGAATCAGAATCTACAATAGGATATAAAGATGTAAACAAGTCTCACAAGTCTTATGAAAATATTTTATCTTATTTACAAAGAGAAATTCCTCAAGCAATAAGAGAAGAAGAAGAGAAAAAAGATATGCCTAAACTTTTTTCTTGGAAATATGTTAATGAACATGCTGTTAGTAATTTCAACAAAAGATACAATCATCTGAATGAAGAGGATAAAAAATTATTTAAAGTATTAGTGTCTAGTGAAGATGTTAAAATTAACTATGCTAAAGATTTAAAAGAAAATACTTTATATAATATAAACTCTCTTTTAGAAGATGAATCTCAACCAAAATCATTACTTGAAAATTTTAAAGCAAAATTAAATTCTATAAATTCTATAAATAAAAATAATGTAGAAGAAGTGATAATAAACTGCTCTGAGCTTAATTCAACAATTTATAATTTATAAAAAATGAAAATATCTAAGAATAGAATTAAAGAAATACTTTCTGAAGAAATAGTTATTTTTATAAAAGAAAATAAATCTTTAAATAAAGAGAGTGAAGATAAATATGCCCCACTTAGAACTAAATTCCCAGACGCTTCAGAAGAAGAGTTAGGAAATATCTATTCTGTTATGCATATGAAAGAAAGCTAGATTAAAGTAGAATATTGCGCTGTAATAGTTTAATTTTTCTTACTCTTATGTACAGTAAATTCTAAATTTCCTTTTAATAAATCTGAATTAGCTATTTTTTCACAAACCTTTAAAGCTTCTTCGTATATTAAATTATCTTTCTTATTGTTTAAAGAGTGTTTATTTAACATATTATCATCACAATTTAAAGTATGTAAATTCAACTCCAAAGAAACAAAGCTTCTTTTACTGTTATATTTTATGTTTTCAGGAAAATTGTATATATAAATATTATCTGTATAATATGGAAAAATTTCATTTGTTTCTAAAATCCCTCTCAAATCTTTTCTATATATTTTATTCAACTCTTTTGATAGGTTTCTAGATAGTTGATAATCATAATCTACAAATGAATATTTATCATCGTAAGACTCCTTATCTTTAAGGTCTATCCAGAAACTCATTTCTATATATATTGTTTCTGGTTCTTTTTTCTTAAATGAAGCTCCTATTTTACAAGTTATAGAATTGTTACCCAATTCTTCTCCTTTAATTTTTATTTCCTTTCCTGTTCTTTTTTTAGATTTATTTTCTAAAATTAATTCACTTATGTTTAACATTTTTTTTCAATATCAAATTTGTTTTTTTCACAATAACAATAATATATCTTTTTTTTAATTAAAACAAGTTTTTTAATTAAAAAAAGTATAACTATTTTTTTCAAACTATTTATATGTGTTAAATATACTATTAAACTAATAACAAATGAACAATTCAGATAAATATGTAATATCAGAATTTTATGCTTTTGAAGCAGATTCTAATTTAATTAAAGAAGCTGAAGAAAAAAATAAGCCTATAATAATGAAAGGCATTCTTCAAAAGGCAAATACTGAAAATAGAAATGGTAGAGTTTATCCATTAAATATCTTAAAGAGAGAAGCTAAGAAATACGAAGAAGCGGTAAATGAAAGAAGAGCTACTGGCGAATTAGACCATCCAGATAGTGCTGTTGTTAGTTTATCTAATGTTTCTCATATGGTGACAGAAATGTGGTGGGAAGAAGATACTCTTATGGGTGCGGTTCAGCTGTTAGAAACTCCTTCTGGGAACATATTAAAAGGCTTATTAAAAAGTGGAGTTATGTTAGGAATATCTTCTAGAGGTGTTGGCTCTGTGAAAAGTAGAAATGGCTTAGATGAGGTTCAGGAAGACTTTGAGTTAATAGCTTTTGATTTCGTTTCTTCTCCGTCAACTCCTGGTGCTTACTTATTTAAAGAATCTAAGTCTTGGGGGTTAACTAAGCTTGATGGTTCTAGTTCAAAAATTTTAAAAACAAACGATTCTAAAGACTCATTTGATGATTTAAATAAATTGTCTAATAAAGATTTTTGGAAATTATAAATTAATAATTGATAAAAATTAGAATTTAATTTTTTATTAACTATTTATTGGAAACATTTCATTTAAAGAAAATTAATAATATGTCTAAAAATACAAAAAGTTCTCTACAAAAAGCTCTATTAGAGGCAAGAGAGATAGAAGACGCAGCATTAGAGGGAGCGGCAAAAATTGCTGAAGAAAAAGTTCTTTCTAAAATAGAAGAAACTGTAAGAGAAACTATACAACAAATAGAAAAAGGTTCTTTAACTGAATCAGTTTCCATTGAAATTGGTGATGCGGATGTGTCTATTAATGTTGAAGATGGTATTACTTCAATAGATGTTAATGTTGACGAAGATGATTTAATAATAACACAAAAGGAAGATTTGGATGACGAAGATTCTGATGATGAAGATTCTGATGATGAAGATTCTGATGATGAAGATTCTGATGATGAAGATATTTTTGAGGTTTCAGGATTATTTGAAGAGGAAGCTCCTGCTGAAGAAGAAGCTCCTCCTGCTGAAGAAGAAGCTCCTGAAGAGGAAGCTCCTGAAGAAGAAGCTCCTGAAGAAGAAGAAGAAGAAGAAGAAGTAAATGTGGAAGATTCTGAAGAGTCAATGACAGTTGAAGTTCCTACTTCGTCTGCTATTGACAGTTTGTCAGATAAATTAGATATGATTCTTTCTAAATTAGAACAACCAGAAGCAGATGCTGAAGAGGCTAATGCTGAAGACGCTCCTGCAAAAGAAGGAGACTTAGAAGATACTGTTAGTCCTGAAGGAGAAATTGAAATTGTTGATGATGAAATTGAAGTTGTTGATGATGAGTCTGAAGCTCCTGAATCTGCTGAAGAAGAATCTTCTGATGAAATGATAGCTGAAATTCTTGATGAATTAGAATTCATGGAAGAAGATGATGCAATAGAAGAAACTAGAGGTGCAAGTCACGCATCTAAAAGAACTGGTAACAGGACTTTAAAAATGAACAAAGATGCGCACATTGCTCCTGTTAGTTCATTAAGTGAAAATGAAACTCATAAAGAGGCTAGATTGGTCGAGTTAAAAAAGGAAAACGGAAGTTTAAAAAAATCCCTTAAGGAGTACAAAGAATCGTTTAAAGTACTTCGTAAGCAAATTAATGAGGTTCAGGTTTTTAATGCAAAATTAGCCTATGTTAATAAGTTGTTCTCAAAGGGAGGTTTAACAAATGATGAAAAAGTTCAAATAGCTGAAAATTTTGATGGAACGAATACAGTTGAAGAAGCTAAAATTCTTTACAACAAAATTATTAGTGAAAATAAAACTATTACTGAAAGTAAAACCGAGCGACTAAAAAGCAGATTAAAATCTAACAATACTAGTATTGTGAATTCTACAAAATCAGAAACTTTATATGAAAGTAATGAAATTTCTAGAATGAAACAACTAGCTGGTATTAAAACCTTAAACGATTAAATTAAAATTAAATTAAACTAAAACTAAACTTTAAAACTAAAAAAAATGAGTGAATTATTAAACAGTGGTAATGTTGGTTTAACGAACTTACGAACTCTTTCAGAACAAAGAAAAGAGATTGTCTCTAACTGGGACAAATCTGGTCTTTTAGAAGGAATCGGAGGGTCTAAAAAATCTAACGTTGCTCAATTATTAGAAAATCAAGCATCTCACATGTTAAATGAGGTAACACTTGATTCGTCTGCAGGTCGTTTTGACACTGTAGCATTTCCTATGGTAAGAAGAATCTTTTCAAGATTACTTGCCAACGAAATCGTATCTGTACAACCTTTAGCGCTTCCTTCTGGACTTTTGTTCTATATGGATGCTAGAGTATCTACAGATAAAGTTGCTCCTGCCAATACGGCAAATGGACAAGCTGGACCTACTTATGGAAACGACTCTGCTTATGAGCGATTTTATGACAATAGAGGTCAAACTGCTTCTTTTGGAACTGGTACAACAGCTTCAGGTACTTCAATAAGTTTTACATCTGGTTCTACTGAATTAGCTGGTGGACTTATAACTGATACCTTTACTTTAGGTGCTAACTTTGATGTAAGCAAACAACAGTCAAGTTCTACGCTTCAATTTATACCTACCACTGATGTTACTTATAATGGTGCAGTAGTAGTAGCTGCTGGTAGTGGTATTAAATATTATTCTCAACTTCAAAGTTGGGGTGCTGACCAATTTGCTGGCCAAGAGGCTAAAGTTGTTCTTGATGTTAGACCTGCTGGAGTTTATGGTGGTGATTTTACTGAATCTTTACTTGAAGACTTCACAGTATTTCCAGTATTTTCAGTGTTTAACGACCTTGAGGCTAAGTCTGAAATGAGTGAACTTACAATCAGATTCTCTTCTGTAACAGTAAATACTATTACAAGAAAAATGAGAGCACACTGGACTCCTGAGCTTGCTCAAGATTTAGAAGCATACCACAGTATTGATGCTGAGGCTGAATTAACAGCTTTATTGTCAGAAGAGGTTGCTGCTGAAATCGACAGAGAGATTATCAGAGACCTTATCAATGGTGCAATGTTTGAAGCAAGATGGGATTATGCTGGATTGAAAAATAACGCTAATTTCTTCGGAACTCAAAAAGATTGGAATCAAACTCTTATTACTAGAGTAAATGAGATTTCAGCTCAAATTCACAAAGCTACACTTAGAGGTGGTGCTAACTGGATTATTTGTTCTGCTGAAGCAGGTGCTATCTTTGATGACCTTGAATATTTCCATGTAGATGGTTCTGCTCAAGCTGAAGCTGAGAAGTACAACTTAGGTATCGAAAAAATCGGTAACTTAGGAAACAGATACGTAGTATACAAAGACCCTTACATGCCTGCAAACATCGTGCTTTGTGGACACAAAGGTGACACTTTCTTAGAAGCTGGTTATGTTTATGCACCGTACATTCCGTTGCAATTAACACAAACTATCTATGACCCAAATGACTTTACACCTCGTAAAGGAATTATGACAAGATACGCGAAGAAAATGGTTAATAACAGATTCTACGGAGTTATTTGTATTGATAATATCAATACTTACCAACAAGTATATAGTAACTAAAATTATTTAGCTATAAACTAGGACGTAAGTTCAAAAAATAAAAGAGGTCAACAATGTTGACCTCTTTTTTTGTTCTTAACTTTTGCGCCTAAGTTAGGTGTTATGACTTTTTTGTTGTATATTTATAATATATACAATATGAGAGTTGTGTATATTATAAATATACAATATGAGAGTTTTAGTTTGTAATTCTACAAAGAAAGAATTTAAAGACATAGAGAATGAGAGTGGGTGTATTACAAAATATCTAAAATCAATTTCTACAAATGTACCTTCTTCGTATATAAGAAGAAAATATTTAAAAGAAAATGGTGTCTATTGGCATTTTCAATTTTTTAGCATTAAGAACATAATAGAAAAAGATAAATTTAAATGTAAATATTGTGACTGGGATACTTATGATTTAAATAATGATAGTGGTTGCTATACTACTCATTTAAAAAAAAATCATAAAAAAGACATAAAATCATACTTAAAAGACTTTCCTGATGAGTACTATAAGTTTTCTACTTTTTTAAAAAAAGAAAAAAAAGAAAAAGAAACTCTTAAAAATAATAATCATGTAATTTGTAATATATGTGAAAAAAAAGTTAGATACTTGACAAATACCCATCTAAAAAAGCATAATATAACGCCAGAAGAGTATAAATTAAAATATTCAAACAAAGAATATGCTAGTATTAACTTTATAAAGAAAAGTAGCGCTATACTAGAAGATGCTTCCAAAAATATAAAAAGAACTTATGTATCTAAACCTGAAAAAGATTTAAAGAAATTTATATAAGAAGATTTAGGTATTGAAATATTGAAAAACGATAGAAAAATCTTTAATGGAGTAGAAATAGACATTATAATACCAAAAATGTCTATTTGCTTTGAGTTTAATGGAAATCTATACCATTCAGAGAATTATGGTAAAAAGAAAAAGAAATTTCACTTAAATAAAACGGAAATTTGCAACAATAAAAACTATAAGCTAATTCATATAACGGAAGATGAGTGGTTTTTAAAGAATTTAATTGTAAAAGAAAAAATAAAAAGCATTTTAAATTTAAATGACAAAAAATCAGTATATGCCAGGAAATGTGTGATAAAAGAAATAGATTCTAAAAGTAAGAATGAATTTCTAAATAAAAATCACATACAAGGTGAAGATAAGAGTAAAATACATTTAGGGGCATTTTATGATGGTAAATTAGTTTCTGTAATAACATTCTCGTCAAGTAGAAATATGACAAATAAGGATTATGACGATAAAAGTTATGAAATAAAAAGGTTTGCGTCTGATATAAACCTTAAGGTGGTTGGTATTTTCTCTAAATTTGTTTCTTTTTTCAAGAAAAACTATGAATTTAATACAATTTTCACCTTTTTAGACTTACGATGGAATTCTGACAAGATTAATAATGTTTATGCAAAAAATGGATTTGAACTAATAAAACAATTAGACCCAGACTATACTTACTATAATTCAAAGGTTTCTAGATATAAAAGGTTTCATAAGTTTGGATATGGAAAGAGTTCTATAAAAAAGAAGTTTCCAGGTATATATGATATAAATAAAACAGAATGGGAAATGATGCAGGAGGCTGGATTTGATAGGATATGGGACTGTGGAAAATATAAATATGAAATATCTACTAAAAACAAAAAACCACTCACGATATAATCTATGAGTGATTTTATAAATATTATAACTTATCTATAATTACTTTAAAAAGGATATTTTTTACTTAAAACTAACTTTACAGAATCATTCTCAATCTTAACACTTATATCAAACGCTCTTTTTGTAGCAAATTCACTATTCAAATAATGCATAATATAGTTTGAATCATTTATTTTTTCAAGATTTTTTAGTTTCGAGTTAGACATATTGGTAAAAGAATTTTCATAATACAATCTTAATCCTTCTTCTCCGTATTTTTCAACACTTTCAGAAGCGGTAAATTTTACCATTTCATCATAATTACCTAATTTTCTTAAAGATTTGAAAAAAGTAAGAAAATCTGTACCATAAATAATTGCAGGGTTTGAAAAATCTGAAATTACATCTTCTTTTTCAATTATATTTTCAGATTTAACTTCTGTATTTAAGGATTCTTTTTTTATCTCTTCACTACATGAGGCAAATATTAAGCTAGTTGTTAATAAAAGGATTAAATTTTTCATTTTTTTATTTTTATTGTTAATATATTTTATAAACGATTTTTTTATTAAAATATTACAATTCAATATTTGTTTTTTTTAAAATAAGTCATTAAAACGACTTATAACAGTTGCTATAAGTAATGCTTTGCACTACTCATAGCTTTGTGTTATAAAACAGTTTGTTTCCAACGTTTATTACACTTATTACATCTGCAATTTTTACCAATACTATCCCAATCATCTGATTTACACTTAGGGCAAACCGATTTTATAACAGCAGTTTTGTGAAATAAACCGCTTTCGATTTGTCCGTAAGTTGGTAGTGAATTGAATGTTCTGTTATTCTTCATAATTTTTTTAAATGTTTACTTCACAAACCTGCAAAACGTTATAAGTAATATTATTTTTGTTTTGAGAGTTTAATAAAATCTTGTTTCAATTTCTCACCAAACATTTCTAATATCTTATCCTCACCAAATGTCATCATTTCCGCTTGTGAAATTTCAATACACCAACCAAATGTTATTTTCTTAATCGGTATTAAATCTTCCGTAATAATAGTAGGTGATAATTCAAAGTTGAAATTTCCTTCTATTTCTAATTCACCATTTTCAATTTTAATTTTTGGTACTTGTGTTTTCATATTTTTTTAATTTAAATTTTTATATTGTAAAACAAAATAATACATACTTATAACAACAAATAAAACACATTAAAACGATGTTTTATTTGCAACCGTTATGTGTAAGTGTTCCGTTCATAATTCTAATCAACATTTCGG
>TARA_R110000868_G_scaffold118465_3_pt1 | contig 15099 bp, 7 predicted proteins | sample TARA_R110000868 | Tara Oceans TARA_R110000868 (sample SAMEA4397489) | marine metagenome | biome: Polar Biome; feature: [SRF] surface water layer (ENVO:00010504); material: water (ENVO:00002006), including particulate matter (ENVO:01000060) such as... | depth 5 m | reverse complement strand
AATTTTAATAGAGAATCCCAATAGATTCGTTATATTCCCAATTGAGCACAATGATATTTGGGAATTTTATAAGCAACATCAAGCAGCATTTTGGACTGCAGAAGAAGTTGATTTAACAAATGACATTAGAGATTGGAATAACCTTACCGACAATGAGCAATATTTTGTAAAGAATATTTTATCATTCTTCGCAGCTTCGGATGGTATTGTAAATGAAAATCTTGCAGAAAATTTTTTGAAGGAGGTACAGTATCCTGAGGCAAAGTTTTTCTACGGGTTTCAACTGATGATGGAGAATATCCACAGTTTGATGTATTCACTATTGATTGATACTTACATCTCAAACGAGGAGGAAAAACAATTGTGTTTTACCGCATTGGATAATCTACCAGCAGTACAGAAGAAAGCAAAATGGGCGCTTGATTGGATTGAGAATTCAACTTTTGCTGAGAGACTTATTGCGTTTGCAGCAGTTGAAGGTATCTTTTTCTCAGGGTCATTCTGTTCAATCTTTTGGTTGAAGTCAAGAGGTATTATGCAAGGATTAGGTAATGCTAATAGTCTAATCTTCAAAGATGAAAACCTACACTGTGACTTTGCGATTCACTTGGTGAACAACCACTTGGAAGATAAACCAAGCGAAAAAAGAATTAAAGAAATTCTATTGTCAGCACTTGAAATTGAGAAAGAATTTATTACTGAATCTTTACCAGTATCACTAATTGGTATGAACTCTAACTTGATGAAACAATATCTTGAGTTTGTAACTGATGGTTTGTTGGTTAAGTTTGGATGTAAAAAAGAATTCAACGTTGAACAACCATTCAAATTTATGGAACAAATTGCCGTTGAGACCAAGGGTAACTTTTTTGAGTCAAGAACAATGGAATACCAAAAAGCGAAATTGAATGAAACAATATCATTTGATTCTGACTTTTAATTTAATATCTTAATACATATGATGTCATTAAAAATCAAAAAAAGAGGGGGGGAAGGAGAGTCGTTCAACCCTCAAAAAATCTATAATAGGATTAAACGTGCAGCAAAAGGATTGAATGTTAACTCTGATGAAATTTTTATCAAAGTTATTACGTCAGTACCTACTGAAGGAAATATAACAACTAAGGAGTTAGACAAACTCGTTTACGAGATTGCGGCTGCTTATACGGGGAGTCACTACGATTATTCAAGATTAGCATCTTCCGTTGCAATTTCTTCATACCACAAAGAAACTGACCCGAGTTTTTCAAATACAATGCATACGTTGCATGTTGACGGTGTTGTACATGATGACCTTATGTCTATTATTGAAAAATATGGGCCAAGTAAAATTGATGAAGTAATTAATCACGAAAATGATTATAATTTCGATTACTTTGCTTGGAGATCTTTGCAGGAGATGTATTTGTTGAAAACACCTGAAGGTAAAGTAATCGAAAGACCTCAACACATGTATATGAGAGTTGCTCTATGGGTAACAAATACTTTTGAAGAGGCGATGGATTATTATGAATCTTTGTCAAGTCAACGGATTTCCAAGGCAACTCCAATCATGATTAACTCTGGTACTAAAGTTCCTCAGTTAGCGTCTTGTGTGTTACATTATAACAACTCAGACTCAAGAGATGGATTACTTAAATCATTGAATGATATTTCAACTTATTCTTCGGATGCTGCGGGTATCGGATTGTCTATGTCTAATATTAGAAGTAAAGAAAGTCGGATTAAATCTTCAGGAGGATTTGCTGGTGGTCTATTAAAGTACTTGAAGATTGTTAATGAATCACTAAGATTCTTCAATCAACAGGGAAGACGACCTGGTAGTGCCGCAATCTACTTAGAACCATGGCATAAAGATATTATGGACTTGTTGGATATCAAGAAAAATACAGGAGCAGAAGAATTAAGGGCGAGAGACTTGTTCACAGCTTTATGGATTCCTGATAACTTTATGAGAGCGGTTAAGAACAATGAAGAATGGTACTTGTTCTGTCCTAATGATATTCTCAAAGCGGGTATTAAACCGTTACAAGAGTGTTATGGTGAGGAGTATGAAAAAAATTATCAACTCGCGATTGATGCTGGTATTGGTAAAAAGGTCAAGGCTCAGGAGATTTGGAGTAAAGTAATTGAATCTCAAGTTGAAACTGGTGTTCCATACTTATGTGCTAAGGATAGTGCGAACAGAAAAACAAACCATCAAAATATCGGTGTCATTAAACAGTCCAATCTATGTAATGAAATCTATCAATTTACTGATGAGGAGACAACTGCTATTTGCACACTATCTTCTATTGTGTTGAAGAACTTTATTGTTGAAGGTAAATTTGATTACACACTCCTAATTCATGAAGTAAGAAAGGCAGTTAGAGCGTTAAACAATGTTATCGATAAAAATAGTTATTCAACTAAAAAAGGATTAAAAGGTGGTCTTGAACAAAGAGCAATTGCAATTGGAGTTCAAGGACTGGCGGATGTTTTTTGTTTAATGGACTATTCTTTCACTTCGGATGATGCTAAGGACTTGAACAAAAAAATATTTGAAGCGATTTATTTTGCGTCAATTACTGAAAGTAATGACTTGTGTAAGAAAGGTATTAGAAAACCTTACGAGTTCTTTAAGGGTTCTCCAATGTCAAAAGGAATTTTCCAATTTGATATGTGGGGAGTTGAGTCTTCTGATTTGAGTTTAGATTGGGAAACATTGAAAAAAGATGTTCAAGAATATGGTGTTTGTAATTCATTGTTTACCGCTCAGATGCCAGTTGCGTCATCTGCCAAGATTACAGGGTCTTTCGAGATGACTGAACCAGCTCACTCAGCACTCTTCAACCGAAGAGTTGTTGGTGGGGAAATTATGATTGTGAACAAGTACTTAATTAATGACTTTGAAAAAATTGGTATTTGGTCTGAAGATTTGAAGAATGAAATTATTTTGAATGAAGGTTCAATACAAAATATTAACTTTAATCAATATCTCGATACTGAAGACAAAAACTACAACAAAAAAGTTAAAAGGATTGAACATCTAATTCCAAAATACAAAACAATTTGGGAGATATCACAGAGAGAGTTAATTGATATGGCAGCGGACAGAGCACCATTTATCGACCAATCTCAGTCAATGAACATCTATATGTCAAACCCTACATTGTCAAAAATTACATCTTCGCACTTTCACTCGTGGGAAAAAGGATTGAAAACATTATGTTATTATGTTAGGACTAAGGCAATTTCAACTGGAGCTAAACACTTAGCGTTGGACTTATCAAAGGCTAAGACACCAAAACCAAATGTGGAAGTTCCTAAAATTGATTATAGTAGTATGAATTTACCACCAAAACCTGAAGGAATTGAAATTGATTGTTTTGGTTGTTCTTCTTAATTAAATTAATTAATCCCGATATATTTCGGGATTTTTTATTTCGGGCTATTTATAAGGAAAAACAAGGGACTTATATTTATCTTTATGGCAAACGGAGTTACATATGGTATTAATTTTCCATTTAGGGATTCAAGACGAGGAGATTATTTAGAACTTACTCAATTAGCTGACCAACAGGTAAAGTCAGATTTAATTCATTTACTTCTAACCAGAAAGGGAAGTAGATATTATCTACCAAATTTTGGAACAAGATTATATGAATTTTTATTTGAACCTTTTGATGGATTAACGTTTGATGCAATTCAATCGGATATAAGAGATGCTGTTCAGACTTTTATGCCGAATCTTCTATTAAATCAAATAACAATAACACCAGCAGATCCTGAAGAAGAAGTCGATAGTATGATAGGAGAAAATACACTTGGTACAAGTGAATCACCAATCTATAGATTACCAGGTAAAGGAACTTCAGAATACACTGCAAAAATTAGAATAGATTATTCAAATAACAGATCAAGTTTTGCTCAAAGTGATTTTGTTATTATTAATATTTAATATAGATGGCAAATCGTAAAATTTCATATACAACCAGAGATTATCAGGGAATAAGAACTGAGTTACTTAATTATGTAAGGACTTACTATCCTGAACTTATCCAAGATTTTAATGACGCATCTGTATTCTCAGTCTTTTTAGATTTGAACGCTGCAGTTGCTGACAACCTACACTATCATATAGATAGAAGTATTCAAGAAACTGTACTTCAATATGCACAACAGAGGTCATCAATTTATAATATAGCCAGAACTTATGGTTTAAAATTACCAGGCCAGAGGCCGTCAGTTGCCTTAGTTGATTTTTCAATAACGGTACCTGTGTTTGGAGATAAAGAAGACGAGAGATATTTGGGAGTTTTGACAAGAGGTTCACAAGTTTCAGGTGCTGGTATTGTGTTTGAAAATATATATGACGTTGATTTTACCTCACCATACAATGCACAAGGTTTTCCAAACCGACTCAAAATTCCAAACCGTAATGCCAACAATGTCATAATCAATTATACTATTACTAAAAGAGAACTTGTTGTAAATGGAATCACAAAAGTTTTCAAACGAGTAATAACTCCAAATGATGTTAAACCATTTTTTGAATTGTTTTTACCTGAAAAAAATGTTTTGGGTATTACAAGTGTTTTGTTAAAAAGTGGTACTGAATATACAAACATACCTACTGTTGCAGAATTTTTAGGTTCATCTAATAAATGGTATGAAGTAGATGCATTAGCCGAAGACAGAGTATTCATCGAGGACCCTACTAAAGTTTCTGACCAACCTGGAATTAAGGTGGGAAGATATATCCAAACATCAAATAGATTCATTAGTGAATACACTCCTGAAGGGTTTAAGAAGTTGACATTTGGTGGAGGGACAAATACAGCTCAAGATGCCTTAGACCAATTTACAACTGTTGGGGCAACAATCGACTTACAAAGATATTCAAATAATTTATCTTTGGGTTCGGCTTTAATACCTAATTCAAGTTTATTTGTGCAATACAGAGTAGGTGGTGGATTGGGTACAAACTTAGGTACAAATGTAATCACACAAATAGGAACTGTTTCATTTTTTGTTAATGGACCTTCTGAGCTTACAAACTCTTCGGTAGTGAATTCTTTAAGATGTAATAACGTTACTGCAGCAATTGGTGGAGCGGGATTACCATCACTCGAAGAAATTAGAAACTATGTTTCGTTCAACTTTTCAGCACAGAAAAGAGCGGTGACGGTACAAGATTATGAATCGATTATTAGAAATATGCCTTCTGAGTTTGGTGCACCAGCCAAAGTATCAGTAACTGAAAATAATAATAAAATATTAATTCAGTTACTATCTTATGATACTTCGGGTAAGTTGACCAATATAGTTTCAAATACTTTGAGACAAAACATTGCAACATACCTTTCTAACTACAGAATGATGAATGATTACATATCAATTTTCACCGCTGAAGTGATTGATTTAAGTGTTGAAGTTCAAGTCGTATTAACTTCGGCACAAAATTCAGGACAAGTAATTACTGAAATAGTTGACAGAATTTCAACATATTTTAATCCTCAAGTCAGAGAATTGGGACAAAACGTTTATTTATCAGAGATACAAAGCATTGTTCAAAACCAAAGTGGTGTTCTAAGTGTTTCTTCAATCAAAGTTTTCAATAATGTTGGTGGTCAATATTCTTCAGCAGAAACTTCAATGGAATATTCAGATCCTGAAACGAAACAAATTGCACCAGTTAATTCAACAATTTTTGCACAACCTTCTCAAGTATATCAAATTAGATATCCAAATAAGGATATTAAAGTATCCGTAATTAATTTCCAATCTACAACATTATCGTAATAGGTTTATTATCTAATACTTTGGTCTATAATTTATGATGTGTGTATCAACTTTGAAAAATTACACATAAAGTATTTATAAACTAAAGACAATAGATGGGTGATTCATATAGAATTAAGACCGAACTTGGCATTAATAAATCAATTAATGTACAATTAGACCAAGAGTTTGAGTTCTTAGAAATTTTATCTCTCAAGATACAACAAACAGATATCTACACAAGAAGTTGTGCTGATTATGGTGTCTTAGTTGGCCGAGTTACAGCAAACAACGGATTCGGATTACCGAATGCGAGAGTTTCAATATTCATTCCTATTGAACAAGTCGATGAATCAAATCCATTGATTACATCTATATATCCTTACAAATCTCCAAATGATAAAAATGAAGATGGGTATAGATATAATTTACTTCCCTACACTCCTTCATATTCAAAACATTCTGCAACAGGAACTTTACCATCAAGATCGGATGTATTGACTGGAGGAACCGCTGTTGAAATTTACGACAAGTATTACAGATTCACTTCGAAAACTAATGATAGTGGTGATTACATGATTATGGGTGTTCCACTCGGGCAACAAACTATAGTCATGGACGTAGACCTTTCAGATATCGGTGAATTTTCTTTAACACCTCAAGATTTAATTAGAATTGGTTTAGCTACTGAGGCACAAGTTGCTGGAAATAAATTTAGGGCATCAAGTGACTTAAATTCTTTACCACAAATAATTAACTTAGTTAAAAATGTTGAAATTTCTCCTTTGTGGGGAGACCCTGAAATATGTGACATATCAATTAATAGATTAGATTTTGACTTACGAGATGATGCAAATGTTGATATTCAACCAACATCAGTCTTTATGGGGTCAATTTTTTCGACTGAAGATAATTTTAGACTCAGATCTAATCGAATACTTGGAAACGAATTGGGATGTAGACCTCGTGATAATATGGGGAATTTGTGTGACCTTGTCCCTGGACCAGGACAAATATTAGCAATCAGACAGACAATTCAACAAGATGAAGATGGTAATCCTGTGTTGGAGGTTTATGAGTTGGAGCAAGCTGGAAATGTCATAGATGGGGACGGGACATGGATTGTCGAGCTTCCAATGAATTTGGATTACTTCATAACAAACGAGTTTGGTGAAAAAGTAATATCAAGTGATACTACGGTTGGGATTCCAAGTAAAGCGAAATATAGATTCAAAATCAAATGGCAACAGTCGCCTGGTTTATCTCAACAAACTAGGAGAGCAAGTTTTTTAATTCCAAATGTTAGAGAATATGGTTGGATTGATTCTGGCAATGACCCAAATTATTCAACAAATGTTGCGGCAACAAATAAATTGAAGAGTTCTTATTACTTTGGATTAGATTGGAATGGTTATGTGACAGGGTTTACAAGTTCGGAAAAAATCCAAAAACTCAACGAGATAATTGATTGTCAAGACACTTTTTATGAATTCAAATTTAATCGGGTTTATACTGTTTCAAATTTGATTGACCAATACAAAAAAGGAGGAAGAGGTAGATTTATAGGGATAAAAGAAATCGATGATTCATCTTGTAATTCAACTGTGAATAAATTTCCTGCGAATGATGGGTTCAAAAACTTTAATATATTGTTTTTTGTGTTCTCAATATTGATGCAGGTAATTCAAATAATTTCAGTACCGTTATTAATTACAACACATGTTGTTGCTTTTATTTGGAATACTTTAGTAAAATTTCGGGCATGGTTTGTTGCACTTTTAGGTGGAATTATACTTTTTTATGGATTTTCGGCTATAAAAAATTTGATATTAGGAATAAAAAAAACTATAGAATCCAAAAGTTTACTTGCTCAAGCAGCCGTAGCCGGAGCTGGGTTAGTCACAGCAGCGCTTGCGGCATTTTTTACTATTCAAGCAATTAATGCAGCAGCAGAAGCCTTGATATTTTATGATTTGGCTAGAGAGTACGGTATCCAAGCACTTCAATATTCCGCGGCTCTAATTGCATTTGAAGTGATTTTTAGGCTTTTCCGTGGACAACCGATTAAAGGATTTAACCTTCCAGTGATTACTTATCCTGACTGTACATCTTGCGAATGTGGAGCATCAGAAGTTGAATCAGAAAATTCAAGTGTATCATTAGGTACTTTAGCGTCACAATTTTCTAATCCGGCTTTATACTATAATAATTTAATTAATACTATTACTCAAATAGGAATATCACAAGATAATTCTGAAGTTATTGCGGGATCGTTTTCTTCTACTATTGGTGGGAATAACACTACTAATAATAACAATCAGATTTATAAAGTAATGGAATCCGAACCTTCTATACTATCCACTGAAGGTGGCGGGAACGAATTTTTCACATATTCGACATACATACCATTCGGAGAAAGAATAAACAATTTCAATTTACGACAAAAATATTTTAATGGTTCGAATCGAATTAGTGTTTCATTTGATACTAACTTAAATAAACACTATGATAATACATTAATATTAATTTATGACGCACCATTAGATCCGGGAACTCTTTTAACTTTTGTTGACCCTTTACTCACAAGAGACGTAAACGCGACATATACTGGTAATACAGGAGCTTATACTAGAGGTATAAGTGGAATCCCATTAAACTCTGAAGAATCAACTTATAATGTTGAATATTGCGATCCAAATAATCAATTGAACAACTTATCAGTAAGTTATTTATTGAATACAGGGTCTACATTGGCCAATTACAAATTTCCATCCGACGTTGAATATTTTCAAGTATTGACTGGAATTACAGTGTCAGAAGCATCCACAATTTGGAATACATCTACGGCTGGGTTATTACCAAATATAATGAACTCTGGAACTGCGGTAATTTTAAGTGAAAAAACTCAGAATGGTTGGAATGAAACTACTTTTTCAGAAATTCAGATAAAAGACATATTCGAATCATTTTCAGAAAAATATATTTTGATTTTGCAAAGGGGAGTCGACCCATATTCACCACTTTATAATAACAAATATGGATTAGGTAAGTTATTTGGTTTAGCAAATGAGGATGACTTATCTATAACCGCAAATACTAGATTGAATATTCCAATTCAAAAATTACCTGATAATAGTATTTCAGTTCAAAAGTTTAACAATCAGAATAATATTTTTTACCCATCTCACTTCTTTAGGGGTAATGATACGGAATTTTCGGCATTTACAACTAGCTTGGTAGGATATTATGGAGCATATGACGCATTAAATCGACCTCAAAACTCATCTACATTGAATGTCAATGGGGTTAATTGTTTTGTATCATCAACGTCAAATGATTCATGGTCAAGTGCTATTGAGGAACCTGCAAAATATACTACTTCTGAAGATTTGTCGGGTGGGGCTTATTATTTTGTTGAGGGGGGAAGGGAACCATCAACGACAAAAATTACATATTTTACGAGTGTATTATTACCAAGTTTAACTGCAAATCCAATGAGTATTACCTCAAGGATAAATAATGTTATGAGAACTGATAGACTTCCATCTTCAGATGTATTGGACGGATTTAGTTGGGATTACAACCCGTCATTACTACAACAAAACTTAGGATTTGCGGTCTATGTTATAGATGACGAAGGAGGTGTAATTAGCACCTCTAATTTCTCGGCAGGAGCTGAAATTGATGGTCCTGATATTGTGGGTCAATATGCTTCTTCGAATGTTTTTGAAACTCTTAATACCTGTAGTCAAACAGTAAGTTTAGGATGTTATGAAGGATTTGGTACCGACTTCCAAGTCAATCAAAATTGTGCAGACAAAGATGCAGTTATTGCGGGGTGTTATAGATTCCTGAAGAGACCTCTATTGGACATAGGGAAAGATGTACGAAATTTTAATGAGTGGGCTTATCGATGGAGATTTTTTTATGGATTATGTCAAGGTGTATTGTCTCAATCATTTGTAAACAATTGGATAAATGGGGCATTGTATATGTATCCAATACAAATTAATACAATTTTTGATTCTCAAAATAAACCCCAACCACCTATTTTCTGTAAAGATGTAATATACTTTGAAAGTGATACTAATAACTTCTATTATAGAAGTAGTCCATTTAACGAGTTTACAAATAAATTTGTTGGTAAATTAGCGACCCAAGTAGGGTCACTTAATGATTTGAATCTTCAGTCTCCTACTACAATCATCAATCTTGGAATGAAGGATAGTTTCTATAATGAAATTATCTTGGGTGATGGTGATACGGGTGCTTATGTGATGAATCAAATGGATTCTACTTCATATGGAGACCCATCTGACTTGATAAACCTTTTTGTGATTTCAAGAATTACAGATGAAAAATTTTTACAAAGGATAATTAGTGGTAAAGACAATGGCATCAACCAACTCTTTTCAAGACCAGATCTTCGAGTAGATGGTGATTTGGCTCAATTATTATCTATTAACTCAGAATTAGGTGTAATTAAGTTTTCACCTGAATTCTATCAAATTGTTCCTAATCAATTAGGCCCTGTAGAAGTTTTAGGAACTCCATCCAATCCTGTGGTTGCGGTATGGTTCTCATCTACAACCGAAGATCTCCAAGTTAAAGACTACTTAACTCCAGGTAGAATTAATTTCAGAACAAATGATAATTCTGTAAATTATCCATATCCATATGGAATTAAATCACAGGTAGTTCCTTTCTACCAGTGGAAATTAACAAATCAAAACACAATATTTGGGTCAGAGCTTAATAATTGGGCTACTAATTATGTAGATCTTGTACAAGATAGATATTATCAATCACAGGATAGAACAAGTTTGGAAACTCCCAATTATTTTAGGCCATTGACAAGTAGTGTGAGTGACTTGTATGCTAGAGGTTATATTTTTAGCGTAGACGCTGCAGGTGGATATTCTACAATAGGAGCCTCATCTAGCCGATTTATTGTTGGTGCACCATTCCATTTTTATTTTGGAATGGTAAAAGGTAATAGTGCTTTAGATAAATTCAAAACAAAGTATTCTGTAGATGAATAAATATTCTTTAATACCAAGTAGTCAGAGATATAAAGGTGCTCCTGCATTGAATGAAGAATTGACAATAACTCTTCAAGAACAAAGTCAGGAGATTACTGAGTATGATCGAACATCAACTCTGAGTTTGGCTCAAGTCTATGATGACGAAAGACAATCAAACACTATTTTTAGACCAACATTCAAAGTTTCATACCTTTACGATAATACTTATACCGGCAATACTACGTATCTTCCATTCCAATATAATCTATATTATACAGACCCTATTTCATCTAAACAAAGTGGTATTTGGAGAGGATTCCCTCAATATTATGAATTTGATTTTTATAGACCTAACATAGGAGGTAATCATTTTCAATATAAAGCTAAAAGTGCTTACACCTATAATTGGATGTACTATCTAACATATCCTTATGAGAATGATGGAAATAGGCAACTTACATATTTCTCAAGAACAAACAATGATGTGAATTGGATTGCGTCTAGTGGAATCCCATTTTCGATTACAAGCACTACTCGTAATGGTAATGGATTGGTTTCATTCGTATGTATTGCTCCACATGGATTGACAATAGGAGAATATGTTCAATTGTCTTTCAGTTATAGAGGGAGCAACCTTTTTCAAGTATTTTCATTGGGGAATGGATTATTTGGGAGTAGGGAACATGTATTCAATTTGTTTAATATTGGATTTACTGGAGCAACATTTAGTAATGGTACAACTGGAACTTTTAGAAGAGTTATTAATCCAAGTAACTTGATAGAAACGAGGTCTAAATATTATATTAAGAAATATAAAGTTTTGACCAACCTTACTGACCTTGCAATAACTAAAGCGGGATTTGAGAAAAATGTATTCGGGGAGGAAAGTAAGTTAGAATATAGTTCAATTACACCAAATAATGTGACGAGGATTTCCCAAAAGTTGAGTTCTAATGCCTTTGATTTAACATCAAATTATGATTTGGATTTTGTTGGATTACGGGATAATCAAAAAAGACCATTGAATGAAATCAGTTTGACAATCATTAACAAAGGATATTCGGGTTATTTCAATCAACCATTCAGAGGAGTTGGTTTGAAACAAGGGTGGGAGTTCAACTTATCAAAAAATACTAATCCATGGTGGGACTTAAACAATGAGAGGTCAAATACGAGTATTCCTGTGTCAGCATATACTCTCACCAATGGTGCGAGAAAGACATTTTATTATAATCTCGATTTGAAAGCTGGTGATGTAATTGATGGTGATTTTTGTGAGTGGAATGATTATGAACAAGCTGAACGTGTTGTATCCAAATACTATCACAAATTGAAGTTTAATCAGGAGGTGTTTCAAACAACAAATAGTTATTCAACAAACACACCAGGATATTACTATAATCCCCACAATCCTATGGTTCTGAAAGTTTTTTCAGATTACATTGAAACTGCTAATTTGGGCCAAATTGATAACGTCCCAAGTTGGGCATTTTATTCAAATGTAGACCGGCAGTTTAGATGGAGAGATATTTATACCTATGGATTCATAGACAACTTGGGACGTGGTGTTGATTATCCATATTTGAATTCGGCCCATTATCCATATACTCAGGTAATTTTTAGATTAATTCCTGAAGGAATAAATTACAATGAAAATCTTGACGGATTTAACTTTGCAATAAAACCACTAATTGATGAGTGTGAATAAATTTACGATTAGACAAGACGCAATTGTTGATAAACAAATCAACATACCCGTTGAACTCAAGTGGGATTATTTGGGGTTGGACATGGCAATTGATGAATATGAAACAAAGGCCATTGAAGACGTTATAGGTAAGGGAAGGGATTTTGAGGTTTCAAGATTTTCTCATGCACCTGCGACAGGAACAACTGATGACACCGCAATCAATTATGAATTCTATTTTTATTCTGGTGGGTCGTTGAATGATATTAACAATTGGAGGATAAACTATTTGAGTGAGGGATTCACCCCTCAAGAAGTTTACTATTACAATAATAACTTCGCGAATTCATTTTTCAAATTGGATTTCTATGACACTCCTGATGAAAAACAACAAACGAATTATCTGACAATAATTTTACCAACTCAACAAGGATTGTTCATGGAAGCCCAAATGCAGAGGACTTTGGTTAATATAAGAAAGCCTCAGTTTGTTTTGGATTACGTTGGGGACAAAGAAGGGTTTTTTATTTATTGGTTGAAGAAAAGAAATTTCTTGAATATTGATACATTCTATATGACTGCAAAGTTTTTCAATGCAAAAACTGGACAGTTTACTAAAATGATGACAGGTAGAGGAACAAGTCAAATTGATTTAACAAATGGACCTCAAGTTTATTTATCGGAAAACTACAAATATACTTTTGACAACACACAATACTTTTATTATACGGTGAAGTTAAATTATGAGACACAAACTTACCAAGTGTTAAACACAACAGGTCAAAGATTGGGAACAAACATTCCCATAAAATGGTACGAGTATGTTAATCCCCCACAATAATGTCACAGGATAGTTATAGATTCATAGTTTCACCTGAGAATATCAAAGGAGATTTGTCCGTTGTAGATTACGAAGGGACACCTGTTGGGGTTTATTCCGCAATGACCCAAGTTGTTAGTTCAGGTCCGAATGGTACTTCATTATTGACCAACTTATCAGTACCAATTTTGTTAAGACAAACTGCTGTCGATGCGGGATATTATAGTCCTTTCGATGGTGCGGTGTTACAAAAAGATGTGGTAACAAATTTTTTATTTTCATCAACAACGAGCCAACCTTATGTTTGGAATGTGTATAATACATCAGACCAATTTCAGAAGTTTTTGGAATTGTCTGCGTATAGAATTGATTGGGGGGATGGAAGTCCTAAACAAACAATTACTACTTATGCTCCAAACTCAATCACACATACATACCCAACTGCCACAAAACAATATACAATTACTTTGGAGCAAACAAATCCGTGGGGAATAACTAAAGTTTCCAAGACTATCAATGTTCCGTTTTCTGATGTGGTGATATACAATCCTCAAGGTCAGTCGTTCTTTGCTCCATCTACAGGTAATTGGATTGGGACGCCAGTATCATACAATTACATTTTTTCGGGAGATGCTGTCAACGTGGTTTCAGCACAAACATCGAACAACTATGTAACAATACCATTCACAGTATCAGGAAATACTAAATCAAGGGTTAATGAATTGGCATTCTATGGTAGTCCTAAATTTCGAGTTGGAGTACCTGTAATAAGTAATGGACAAATATGGGGGGCGATTTCTGATATAAATCCTGTCTATACTGCTTACACAATAACGGGAGTGAACTATTATGATTATAAAGGTGGAACTACAATATTTTTCCAACAATCATCGGGATTCACATCTAATAATCTTACTGCAGAACCTATAACTAAAGATGAGGTTCTTCTCAAAGTTGTAGACCAAGCACAAATACAAACCAATGTTTTTGTGGAGAGAGGAAAGAATAGCGCTTATGAAAGAGTTTTGAGATTGGGTGAGGTTGATAATTTGGGAGATATGATTAACTATGGATATGGATTTTTTAATGTAGTTAATAAAGAAAGTACCAATTGAAAAAAAGAACTAAACTATTTATAAATTAAATAAGAGAATATGGCAATCGGCTCATACGGTACAATAAGACCTTCAGATGTTTCACCAGCGGATGTTGATATCATTATGAATTACACACCTACAAGGGATGTGACAGACCAGTTTGTCCTAACAAAGTTGGATGCACAAACTATATTAAGACCTTACTTTGCAAACACTGAGACTGGTGGAACTCCTGATGTTGAAGTTTTGGGAGGACTTTATAATTTGACATTACCGGCAAATCAATTCAATGCGTTGGGAATATACACATTATATATAAGACCTGCTGAAATTAGAACGGTGATTACTGATTGTGGTGTTTTAAGTGCTTTACCAAACGTGAAAGGTATCATCATTGACATTACTGATGTACCAACACAATATCAAAACAAATTTGTGCCACAAGGATTAGTCGGATTCAGAGTAGAATATCTTAACCCTGATGGATCTAAAATACCTAATTTCTTCAGAGTTGTTACATCTAGTTTCTTTTGTGAGCCTGTTACGACAAATGAAGTTAATACAACGCAGAAGGCAATAAGATATAGATATGTTGAAGGGGATTCAAATTTGATATTCCTAACATTGTCACCGTCTTCATCACCAACAAACAAACCAAATTCAACTCCGTTCATTGGACAGCCAGACCAAGATATTATAATTACAAAT
>TARA_R110000868_G_scaffold354191_3_pt1 | contig 15106 bp, 19 predicted proteins | sample TARA_R110000868 | Tara Oceans TARA_R110000868 (sample SAMEA4397489) | marine metagenome | biome: Polar Biome; feature: [SRF] surface water layer (ENVO:00010504); material: water (ENVO:00002006), including particulate matter (ENVO:01000060) such as... | depth 5 m | reverse complement strand
ACCCCAAAATTCAAACGCTGGTTTGAGGATTCGAAGGTTGTGGATGACGAAGGAAAACCGTTGGTGGTGTATCATGGTAGCCGGGAGGATTTTACTGAATTTGATCCTGAGCGTGGGCATGGTGGGAAGCAAGGTTTCTATTTTACAAGCTTCCCTTCTCTGGCTTCAGCTTATGCCAAAAAGAATTACAAGGCTGACGATGCTGGAAGTAATGTTAAGGCGGTTTTTTTAGCTTTGAAGAACCCAAAGAGGGTCGAGGGTGTTGACTCAGTCTACATTACAGCGGAGTATCGTCAGGCTTTAATTGAGCAGGGTTATGACGGTCTCGTAAACAAAAACATGCCAGATTGGAATGGCACTGGCGAAGATGAGTATGTTGCATTCTATCCCACCCAAATCAAATCCGCCACGGGCAATGATGGAAACTTTGACCCGTCGAATCCCGACATCCGCCGCTCGACACCCTCCTCCACATCATCCCCCGTCACACCCTACGAACCTGACAACACGAAGCAGGGTTGGGCGCGTTGGGTTTCTCCGCAGTTTGACCAAGTCAAACAGTTTGGCCCTGAGGGTGTTGAAGTTGCCAAAGCATTCGACAAAGCTGATCGCAAGCGTGACGAATACGAAGGTGAATTCCTCTGGTCAGTGAAGGCTAAGATGGAGGAAGAATTCCCTGATGCTACCGTAGCGGATAACATCGCCGCGCTAGATTACGCTCGCGCTCAATTCCGCAAGAAACCCTTGCCGGATGTCACGCCGCAGCAGGAAGCGATGGCCAACCTCTGGAACAACGACGTTGCCGGTCCAATGCGTGACGAACAGATCGCACAAGGAATGCCCATCGAAACTGAGACTGGCGTGATTCGCGCGGCCAAGCGTTCGCCGTGGTATGCGGCAGATATGCTCTCCGCAGAAACGATCGAGCTTTTCACGAACTCGAAAAAGGCTGGCGAAGTTGAGGCAGCGAAAAACCTCTGGGCTAACTTCATTGTTGACGCTTCGGCAGGTAGCAAAAAGCCGGTCACGCTCAAGGAGGCCAAAGCTGACATCAACAACTTTGTGGACGCACTTGGTCGCGGCAGTCACGATGCCTCAGAATTCGGAGCACTTCGTAAATCGCAAGGTTACGGTTTGCCTGACTCGCTACGCGAACGCAACCTCACCCGCATGATGCAGCGGTATGCTCGCCGCGCTTCGCGTGATATGGCGAACTTCCAGTATCTCGAAGCAGACCCTCGTGTTGGCGCGTTGCTAGGTATGGATAACCCGCTTACCGGAGCGAAATATCCCGAGCCTGCTGGCGGTCAGCTTGGTCACCATAGCGAAGTCAGCAACTCGTTGAAGTTCTTGCAGAATAGCTTCCCGATAGCGCATAATCCTCGTGAGCTAGGGTTCATCCGGTTGGTGAATAACCTGATCATGGGTCCGCTGTCTGGTATTCGTGATACGGCTACGGTTGCGGTGAATGCTTTGCCGTATGTCGATAGCGTTGCCGGTGGTTTAGATATTCTTCGTGGATTATGGAATGCCAGCGACGAAGTTAAATCCTCCCTTAAAGCTGGTGCGCGCACTGGCCGTCAGCGGTTCGATCAGTTCGACACACTGGAAGGAGTTGACAAGGTCGCAAACATCTTTAACAAAGGTGCGGAACTTCTGCGTAAATACTCCGGTCGTGATATTATCGAGCAGGGGAATCGCATCTGGGTATTCTCAATCGGCAAGCAGCTCGCTGAACGGGCAGTCCGCGAGAAGAACACGCGGTTCCTCGACAAGTTTGGGGCGATTGCCAGCGAGACAGCTAAAGACGGAACGGTCACATGGGATACGAACAAACTTGCAAAAGCGTTTGTGGATAGAAACCAAGGCACATACGGTGGTCGTGGATTACCTGCCTCAACTGTCGATGGAATGGCTGCGCCGTGGTTCTCACTCGCACGTTGGAGCATCGAGAAATCGAACGTGATCTATCAAGATGTGATTAAGCCTGCGTATATTCCCGATAAGGATGGCAAGCGTAACTTTGGTCCGTTATTGACCTATGCGCTTGGTGCATACCTCACCGGCGAAGCTGTCGAATCACTTACTGAAATCCTGAACAACGACAAGAAGATGGCGATTCCGAAATGGGACGAGCTTGAAGCGGCGGATGCGGGGATGGATCGTTACGTCGCACGCCTCGTGAATGTGATGCAACTTGGTTCGTTCGGGGGAATGGCTGGCGATCTGCTGAAGATGGGTTCAGATATTGCGCAGGGTGATAAGCCTCGCGGATTCACAGTCCCAGCCGCAGAGCTTATCGGTGATGGAATTGCCGGGTCGGCGGTGAACTTCACGCGCGCAGTGCGGGATGGTTCTGACCCGATTGACGCGGCTGGAGTTCTGTTGCTGAACTTCATGAAGAATCAGACTCAGGTTGCTCGTATTGCAAGCAACTGGTCTGACACTGACGAAGTCGAACGGAAGAACCGCTTCCGTGACTTGCGAGTTTGGAAACAAATGACAAGCCGCGAAGTTCCTTCTGGGTTTAACGAAACGAATCCTGCGATTCGACCAGAGGAGCGGCAGTTGAAGAGAGCTACTACGCCCGAAGAAGTGGCTGAGTTGTTGCCGAAGATTCTTGACGGGCTTGTTGAGAAACACAAGGATAATCCTTGGGGCTTGAAGAAGGCAATCGAACGGTTGAAGTCTAACAGCTATCAGACATTCCCCTCACCGAAGTCTGACGGGCCGGATGCTATGGCATACTACGACTATCTTGTGAAGTCAGTCGGTAAGGAAGAAGCTGATGCACGGTTGGAGGATTACATGCAACAATCGGGATTGAACCGAGGGAAGTCCCGCGCGTTAGGATCGAAACGCTGACAGAACGCGAAGTTCGCCAAGCATTCCTTCGAGGACCAACAGCCCCCGGTATGAGTTCGGCAAGGACTCGTGCTGGGGGTTTGGCACTTCGCAACACAGCCGGTAGTGAATATCCGCCCCTAATACTATCGCGCTAGGCTTCCGCTTTGCGGCGGTTTGTTCAAGGATGACACGATCAAGGAGTTCAGTGAGGTGCATAAGCAGTTCATTCAAACTTAATTCCCGTGACTCCGCTGACCTGATTCTCAGCTATCAAACGGCGGAGCTTTGCCATTTCTTCGACGAGTTCAGTCTTCACGAGACTCTTCGGGATAATCACAATACCCTTTCTACCCCAACGAATCCCCTTCGCAAGCGAGGGATGCACCGTCTGCCTAGCTTCAATGAACGCCGCGTCCGTGGACGTTTCTATCGACTCCTCGGCGAGCGTATTAGGATTCAGCTGATACGCTTCTACGTTTGTCTTTGGTTCCCGCTTCATTATCATCTTCCCGGTGGAGACTAGATACGCAAGCACTTCCTGTAAGTCTGCCGTGCGAGCTTCAGAGTAGAACTCTTCAAGCAGCGTCTTATACGACACAAGCTCGTTCCCGCGTGCGACAAAGTAACGGGTGATCTTCCGTGCGATATTCGCCAAAGGATTCTTCGAGCCAACTTGCAACGCAAGGTGCATCTTCCGCTCAGTCTCTTCAAGAATCTCTAAGGCTTTCTCAAGCGCAGATAACGGTAGTTCCATCTCCGTCGAGTCCGAGAAGTGAATCGCCATTGCACATTTCATCAAGTGCATATCCTTGCGCGTGTAGTAGAACTCTAGCTTCGGATCCTTATTCACGCGAGACTTCGGGTGGATTTGTTCATACCACATCTTGAGGAACGCCGCAGCCTCGGGCGTGAGTTTGACTTCACCGAACAGTGTGGAGAGTTTGTGAATCCAGCTCAACAGCGTAGCGCGCGAACGCAAGTCACTGTTATCCTCTGGCTCTGAGTTCAGCAAGTGGAACCGTTTCGCAAACGCAAAGACGAATATCGACCTGCCGGAAATACCCTCGCTCAGAAGATCGTCGTCGAAAACTTTAGCCATCGTCGCCGGGGTAGTCCCTGCGGCAAAGTTCAAACAGACACGGTGAACACAGTCCTTGCCTCGGCCCTTTGTCTTATACTCGTATTTCTCGTTGCAGTCCCAGCACTCCAGCATGAAGTTACAGATCTTCTCAGAGTCTTTGTTGATAAGGTTGTTCAACTCCGTGGAGACGAATGCGTAAGAGTTATGCGTGTAAATCTGCGGTTTCTTAGTGCCGTCAGGTAACGTGAGGAACCACTTCACTGGCCGTGGATTTGCGGCCATGTCATGCACTAGCTCTTCGTAAGTTGTGCAGTCTGGCCCCATTGCAAACAACGGAATCTGCTTCTTGTCTTCGCCGTTACTCTCAGGTGTCATCACAGAGTCGATGACTTCTTCTTGAGATTGACCACCGCTGAGTTTGCGCATTATGGATTCAACATCGTGCGGCCCTTTGTCGTGGAACTTGTGCCACGTCAGCAGTTGCTTCGCGGGTTTCAAGCTCATGCCTTTACCGATACCGGCATCTGCCACGAGGAAGACGTATTGGTTAGGGTAAGTGCGGGTGCCACGGCGTATCGTAACCCAGACACGGCGTTGAAGTGCGGCGCTAATCATCCACCGGAATGACCAGTCGATGAAAGCATCAGGGGCTTCGACGTCACGCAAGAGGTGACGGAAATGTTCAAGGTTTGTCATGAGGCTAAAGTTTTGTCTCAACTAATCCGTCGAGGTTTTCTTCCTTCACATCACCGTCATACTTCCGTTTGTAAAACGATCCCCAGTTCTTACCGATACTTGACGCACTCCGCATCCGGAAAACTTCGCCGCGTGGAGCTGTCATTTCGATGTTGATGAACTCCTGCATCTTCTTGGCGCAGGCTAGAATCTCTGAGTCGGGGGCTTGGACAAGGTAAGAATCGTGACAGTTATTAAGGATTGTCCAGTCAAGTTTGTGCTCGTGGATATATGCGTCCATCGCGATGACTGCGAGATTGGTAATGCACCCCACTGTCGACTGTGGGATAAACGCATACGCCTCCTTGATGTCATGCTTCAACGATCTGAAACGCCGAGGATAACCAAACAGATTACGGAGTTCACCAGTCCGCTCAAGGGTAGATTCCACGTAGCGATGGAAAGCATACAACTCGGGAAAGGCAACATCCCGGTAGCGATGCAAGAGGTTGTCACCTTGCTGCGGCGATAGCACAACCTTACCGCCGGAGTCTGCTAGGATTGCTTCGACGAAGGTGTCTTTTTGGATGCCGTAGTTTCCACTGTGGCAGGTCTTTTTGTAGAGGTAATAATAACGTGACGCGGACGGGTTCTCGTCGGAAGCCGCCACAGCTTTAGCGAAGGCTGGCCATTGAGGGTGCTTTGTAAGATCCTTAATTGGTATGGTTGCAAATTCAGTGACGCAAGGAAATTGCTTGACCCAGTGTTCGTGGAAGAACACTCCGATGTAGACGTGTGGTTTGATTCCATAAAGAAACAAGTCGCGAAACCTACCGGGAGGGCAGAGATAAGCAACAATTAACGCATCAGCCCCAGACTGATCGGTTTGACAGAAGGAGTAGCCTTCATCCGCTAACGCCAAGCGACGCAAACCTTTCTCCCAGTTCTGCATATTACCGCCGAACTCAGGACCGGCTTCGGATGCTTTGCGCTTTGGTTTCTGGAACAGCTTTCCACTTCCGAGACGGAATGTGTTAGTGCGAGCTAGACGGTAGCAGGTGGTGAGTCTCATTTTGAGATCCTAAAAGTTGCGCTGGCTGTGAATCTACCCCAATAAAACCAGAGTGTAAAACGACGGTATTGCACTGGCATCTCAGGATCGAACTCAATGTTGGTATCCAAATCAAAGCCGAAGTTACGGCTGTTGTCCTTGGAGTATTGCTTTAATATTCTCATGTCGGTAAGCGGTAGTCAATCTCATGCGGCGATTGCACAAGCGCGAAGAATACCTTCACAAGCTGGTAACACTTCGGTGTCTTCTCTGGCATTGGCCCAGCCCAGTTCGACAAACCAAACTGCGGGTCAGGGAATACCGAGAGGAACCGTGGACGAAAGTTATCATCGAAGTCTCGCGCGGCAGTGTCTAGTTGAAACTCGAAGCCTTCGATCAAGTTGTCATTAAAGAACGCTGACTCATCCATACACGGCTTCACCTTCACTGGAAGCCAGAACACATTCCGCAAGCCAGTAAGTTCGCCACGCTCTGCAACTTCGTGCTTGTGTGAACGGTCGGTGGCACAGATGAACAACGTGCGAGGACGTGCGGCGACGTAAGCGCGAGTCAGTAGGTGAGGTATAGTAGTCATAGCATCCAAGGTTTATTCTTCGTAAGCCAAACTTTCATTTCTGGGGTGTGTTTCTTCGGCGTCAAACGCTTCGGAAGTTTTGTGTGATCGCCGCATTCCTTGTCCCACTTCTCGACTTGCTCTTTGTCGAGCTTGCCTTCTTTCATGAGGTGGTGACAGCGGTCACGTTGGGCTTGGGATTTGTAACTCATCGCACAAGAAAGTAAGGAGTCCACCGGCAATACTTAGCTATCCTTATCTTATCTTCGAGGTAAGGGTAGCGATTAACCAAGGCATCTTGGGGTGAGTGACCAACCCAAGCGTAATCGGCGTATACGGAAGACTCAAGTTTTATGTTGGTCAGGGGCTTACCGTCGAAGCCCTTAACATCAAGCTGACAAATCGCAATTAGCGACCCTTTGTTTCGATTCAATATCATAAATAAGCTTTCTCCGGCCACAGGTTTAAGTTCGACAACATCGACGTTTCTTTCGCGACCTCCGCAAACTTCATCCGTAGCGGAATCAGCGGGTTCTGTGTCCCGCTCTTCGCCAATGCAATCGCCAGCTTTAACAACGCTTTCGCGTCAGTCGAATCCTCACCTGAGTCAGTCTTGCGTGGACACTTGTAACCCATCACGTCATAGAAATATCTCGCCGCTTGCTTACCTGACGTGAGCAACCCCGCAGCTGACTTGCCTTGCAACGCCGCATAGTTCTCCGGTCCCACAAGAATCTTTGCGATGCGCAAGAGCTGCGTCATATAGCGGTCATTCACCGCAACGAGTGTGTTCAAGCGTGTCTCGTCACAGCGGATACCACGCAAGGCCGCAACCATATACGGGTAAATCATATCCTGCCCTTGGGTGATTGACGCGGCTAACCCTGCATCCGCCGCAGCTTCGCGGTCAAACGCAACCTTGAGCAACCTCAAGGCATGAACATCCTTCGCGTTGTAACGCATGAGTTGTTCTTCTTGTTCTGCGTTATGCGGGTTGAACACACCTTCGTCTTTGTGGTAGGGTTCGTCAGTCAACAAGGACATCACATGCCCGAGGGATTTCTCTGCCTCAGGCCAGAGACGATTCATCGAGATCATCGTGTCGTATAAAGAACGCCCGAACGGGAGTCGATAGTGATGCGCGAGGACGAGCCAGTCAAACCCCGCTCCGTTATGCGTGACGCACATATTTCTTCGTAAGGCAGTTCCCAACGCCTTCCATATTTGCGCGAATTCTCGGGTGGAGTAGAGCGTGGTATAATTGTAGCGGCGTATCGGGAAGACATAGACAGGAGAATTCGGGAATGCGAAACCAATACATGTAAGCGTTCGTGTAAAGGTTGTCTCGATGTCCAGAAATATCTCGCTGCCCGATTGCTCTTGTAGCACAGATACAAGTGTTGACGCTGGAGTATTAAGTCTAACATCACATCCCGCCCCACGATTAACTCCCGTGCGCAGTAGGCGTATGGACTTAATGGTGTCTTGCTCCAGCCAGAACTTGAAGTTCCCTCTTCTCGTGGCACCCTTCGTGCCTTTAGCTTCTCCATCGTCCTCCTCGTCATCGAAGTCATTAGCCCCTCGAAACTGTGGGTTGAGTCGTTGTTCGTGTGGTTGGAAATCATGAGCGTCGATGGGTAAAAAGCTGCTAAGGTAGATGATACCGTCTGGTGATAGATACGGTGAGCCGCGTTGTTCTTTGAGGGTGTGTCCGTTCGAGAACCATTCTTGCTGCGCAATTTCACCGAGACAAAGGACAACTCGCGTGTTGGGCAGCAACGGGACGCGGCAGTTGGAGGTGCGAATGTCGCAGTGAAACCGCAAGATACGTCCAGCTGCGGCTGTCTTTAGCTTCTCCAGAAACCATGCACCGGAGTTGCCGGAGAGGAGTTCACGGGTATCAAACCTTGAGGGATTCGAGAGGATGATCGTGAGTCCGCAGTATGGAAGACGTGGTTCATGACGTATGGTTTTGAAGGTCATTCACAGGCCTTTCGTAATCTTGAGAAACTTCTTCGCGGCTTTATACCCAAGTAGGAACTCTTCGTGGGTCAGGCCACAAGAAGGAACTTGTATTCGCCGAGCTGCCATTCCTGTATAGTGAGAGCACATAAAGGCTAGCCCTAGCGTGACATCATCAGGGATGTGAATAACTTTTTTACCGGTTTTAAGTTTCATAATAATGTTTCCTTTGCTGGCTGCTATGGTGTGCATGCCACAACAGCCAGACAAGAACTCACTACCCGATGTTACATGCTACCAGCTTCAGGCACCACAGCGCTCGACAACTCAAGCACTTCAAACAGCTCGAACGAGTAACCCTTCACAGGGTTACCGTCTTCGTAGCGGATCGGCTCGGCCTCATCCGGTGACATACCCGCCGCAACCTGCTCCTCAGTCAAGCTCTCGCGCTTGATATATTCCTTCGAGCCGCACGTCGCGTTCACAACCTTACCCACGAGCGCGTCAATCGTCGGCTGAGGATTCTTCGGATCCACGATCTGCTCCACACCCAGCTTCTGCTGGAGTTTGAACAGACGGCCAACCGCCTCCTTCGTGAGTGTCAGGTATTGCGGACGAAGCTCGACACCACCGATGGTGTATTGCTTACCAGCGACCGTGATCGACTCAGCGCGATCACCTTCCTTGACGTGCGTGAGTTTGCACAGTTCGCTCACGAGGACAATCATCGGATTGTTCTTCGAGGAGAACTTGAACTCACCTTTCTTGATGCGGCACACATATGCACGCGTCGGCAGCTGAACCTTGTTGGTCAACGGCTCCGGTTGGGAGGCGTCGATCGCATCAGGACGCAGGACTTCGGACTCTTCGGTGGTGTTGTTTTCGGTGCTCATACTATTTGTTTTTGTTTTGCTTTTGTTTACCAATGATGGTAGGTCATCACCCGAGTGACACGTTAGTGTGTCAAATTATTTTCAACGAAGTGTAGATAGCCGACCACTCAAACTCCATCTTCTTACCCTTCAAGTGTGCGCATCGTGAACCACAGTTAATCTGTTCCGTAGACTCAAACGACACGAACAACTTCGCAGTTGCTGGGTCACGATGAACATAACCAATCGCGTCCGACCGTGAGCACGCAATCTGTTTGATCTTCCCGGTGAGGTCAAGGTCTTTCGTCGAGACTGACGAATCTAACTTCGCATCCTTGCCCCCGAGAAACTTCTCGCGAAGGTGACCGACTAGAATAACCCGCTTCGCAGTAGGGATGATCATCGCCAGCACTTCATCGAACGCACGCCGGAGCCAGAAATACCCCGACCCTTGCGGCAATTCTAAGACAGTCTTGCCAGAGAAAGACTTGCCGATGACGGTCTCTTTATACAGCTGTGTCGCACGAGTCTCGCACCAGTCCTCAACGCGGGTGATTGTATCAAGCGCAACGAAATCATACGGTCTGCCTGCTGCAACAATAGCCGCACAAGCCTCGCGTAACTCATCGAACTTCGACACCTTCAACTTCAGCGCGGAGATGTAATCGCTTCCGTCTTCCGTGTCAATCACCAGACAGTTCGGAAGCGCGGCGAGAATCGTAGTCTTGCCAACCTTCGGCGGCCCGTAGATAAGCATTAGCTTCGGGTCAACTTCACGGGCAGTGATGACTGTTTTAGGTAGGGTGATCACAGCTTGTCCCCCACTTTCAGTTTCGCGTTGAGCTTCACGATGTCAAACTTCAACCGTTCAAAGTAGAAGAACAAGTCCGTCAACTCCTGCTCCATCTCCTGAATCATATTCCTCGGACTCGTCAGGAAATCACCGCCGTGTTCACGTTGGCCGTTACAGAACTTCAGCGAACGTCGAGTGACATTATCTGCCAAGACTTCTGCGAGCCAGACGCGTGTCTCCTCGCTCAACAGTTTAGTGTTACCTTCTGCCTGAACGATAACGTCTTTGATACATTCCGTCAAGCGGAGGTTCAAGGTTTTCAAGTCTACGGGTGGTGGTGTTAGTGCGGGGATCATATACTCAGGGGGTCATACGTTTCTTTTGCAAATTGTGTCCGAAGATAAAGTTCCGAGTCTTCCTTTGAAGAAGCAGCACACGCATCGAAGAACAAACACTTCCGGCCATAGTCTCCCTCACACGCCGCATTCACCAAGCCTTCGCGCGGATGTTCAAACCCAACCGGCACATCCAGCTTCTGGCACACACCACGCACGAGCGTTTCAAACTCAGCAAGTTGCGCGGCGCTGACTTCAAGCGGAGGAGATGTGCGGAATGAAGTCTTGAACGGCTGCTTGTCAAGGAAGATTGCTTCAATCATTACACACCGTGCCGTGGCATCTAACCACAACGATGCAAGCTCAGAGTCAGGCTGTTCTATGCGTGCTGCTTCACATACCTTCGTCATCCCGAGGTAGTAGAACATCAACTGCGTGCTCATCCGGAACTTCTCGAAGAACTTATCCGGGTCAGAGTTCGATGTGGTCTTGTAATCACGAACCGCAATCACCTTGGGGGTAGTGCGATGCGTGCAGATATCGTCAATCGTTCCGCACAAGACGATGTCCACATGCTCTCCGGTGTAGAACGGAACAAGCCACGGCAGTTCGGTTGCAGGTTCATCGCCGAGCATGACTGTCTTCCAGTCACTGTGTTCCATTGCCCAAAGCGTGCAAACACTTTTGAAGAACGTGAAGTCATCGAGATGCTCCTTATACTTCTTCGTGTAGATTGACGGCTCACGATCTCGCGCGGCCCAACCCACTGACACTGCACCGGTAATGTTCTGCCCGTTGCGGCGATACTCTGCCACGAAATCATGGAAGCACGTGCCGAACACGACGTCATTCCCGGTGATAACTTCGCGGTATCCTTGTAGTGTGTAATCCAACCGCCGCATACACGACGACCGGCGAATCGCGGACGAGTTCAGCTTGATGATGGGTTTCATTTGGAATACTCTGCCTCCTGCACAACGATCTGCCTGTCTTGCTCTGGAAAAAGCTGACTGTATTCGGCTACCAGATTCCGAGCCGCTTCGATAGTAATGTCTGTGCAGTTCACTGAGATCACACCTTTGCGCATAACAACACGAGCTTTACGCCCTTCGTGGATGATTATGTTATTGCGAAGATCAATCAACGGTCTGCGCATAGGCTCAGGTATCGGGAGTGGATAATGATCTTGTGTCATAAATTATTTCTTCCTTAGGCTATCCAACAACGCTTTCTTTTCCGGTGACAACACGACTCGTGACATTGCTTTCTCCATCATCAAGTCCATCTGTGCTTTCTTTGACAACGGCTTTGTCCCACCCATCGAGGCACGTGTGGAACCCGGAGTCATTACTGAACCATTTGTCTGCGGCCCAATCGGAGACTCAGGGCGAGTGAACCGAAAGTAAGGGGCAAGCATCTCTTCCAACGCCGCATCGGAGATTGCTTCGAGTCCTTCGGGAGGTAGGTCAAGCAGAGTTTCGATGGTCATAGCTTTTCGTCAAAGTCTGAGGAGAATATCAGGCTGCCTATAAAAAAGAACAGACTGAATATCACACAACCCGCAGCCTCCACCCCGCGACTGTCAAAATTATAACCGCCAAGCCAGTAAAGGCCGGGGATTAGCGAGACTGCGACAGTAATAAAAGCAACCTTTTCTTTTGTCATAGCTCAAACTCTCGTCAAGTGGATTACACTCTGCGTCAACTCCTTCACCTCAACCTCACACCCTTCAGGCATAAGCTCACACAACGCCCGTGTCTCAGCAATGTCTGACGGCATTAACGCAAACCCATCGGTTAGCCGCAAGGATTTCTTATCCATGTTCTCGATGAAGTCATTCACCATCTCACGCCAGTTCACGCTCAGTGCGTTACGCACAACGAACGGATCAGCCGCCTGCTTGCCGTGATACAACGCCGCAGGTTTCGAGTAAGCATCAGCGTTCTCCGCGAAACACACGATGATTCCAGTCTCTGTCTTGCGAATCAGAATCTCCTGCCGCAGAATCTCAAGCACGCCGCCCTCGTCTAGCTTGTCCATGCAATACGCAATCGACTGCTGAACTTTCTGATACAGCGTCTCAATCGTGACAGTCTTATCTCGCAAGAACTCTTTATCAGCGCGAGTTTGAATCATGTCAACAAGCGTGGGCAACATCGCCAAGCCGAAGCGTTCAGTATAGTAGCTCGCGCTGGAGTGTCCGTCATACCGTTGAGCGCGAGTTAGTTTGGGGATCATGCCCCGGCGATGAACGCGACGAGGCGTATTGCCTTGCGCGAACTGCTCGGTGGATATAGTGTTACTCATATCAGTAAAGCCTTATGGAGCATATAGTATGCCACGTTACAACCAGTCCACCACACCGAGGACTTTCTTGCGTGTGAAATACTGCTCAACTTGACGGATGTTACCCGGCATCCGGTGACGATTGTCAAACAACCTCGTTGCATCTTCGTCATCTCCGCCGAAGAACTTCGCCAACTCTACGAAGTCTCCGATTGGACGCTCACTCAGCGGCTTGAGCTTGAGCATGAACGTAGACAAACGATAGAACAAGTCTAACCGAAAGGTCTCGTTGAGTTCCATCTCGATGTCCTTGTGTGTCCCGCAGACTATGCGACACGAGATCTCCTCATCGTCAACACTCCCGACGCGGCGAATAGTTTTCTCTTGAATCGCACGCAACAACTTAGCTTGCAACGAATACTGCAAGTCTCCAATCTCGTCGAGGAATGCAGTGCCAGACGAAGCACGTGTCAACAACCCTTGCTTGTCAGTATACGCGCCAGTGAATGAACCCTTCACATGCCCGAACAACTCAGACTCAACAAGGTTCTCGCTGATTGCTGCGCAGTTAATCCCAACGAACCTACCGGCGCGTGACCCATGCAGCGCTCTCGCTATCAACTCTTTACCCGTTCCAGACTCACCGAGAATCATCACTGGCCAGTGTGTTGGCGCAAGAATCTTCACGTGTTCCTTCACCTTGAGCAAGTCTGGATCCGTCGTGAGAAAGCGGTCGAGCCACTTCATTCCTTGCTGACCCTCTTGCATACGTGCTGGCTCCGGCGGTTTAGCGGGCTCAGCTTGTTGCATCTTCTTGAGTTCGCGATCATCGAGGATATTGTGAGCGCGCATCTCCAGAAGTTTGTCACCCCTAGTCATCGTCCGCATCTTCAACAGCGACGCACGAATGCGATCACGTTCAGATAAGGGCGAGTTGTGAATCGGATTCGGCAGTTGCGGAGGCGTTAGATTTTCCATGTTTCTTGTTGCGTTTATGTTTAGTTTTTGTTTTAGAGAACTGAAGATGTTTCCACTCTGCCCACAGCGCACGCGCACGTTCGCCGTAGAATGTTTCTGTCACCCGAGAACCGAACTGGAACGTGATGAAGAATCGCCAAGTGTCATGCTGTGAGACAGGCCGCAGCTCATGTGCTGTCACACCGAGGAACGTAGGATACGGCGGTGGTGTCTCGGATAACACAACGTGACCGTATTCGTTCTTGTGTCCGACAGTTGCACAGTGGGCTGCTCGAAGAGAGATGACGCGGTTCACTCTTCCTCCTCTTCCTCACTAGCACCAAGGCTACCGTTGTCCACAATCTCAACGATATCATCCTTGCTTGCGGAAGACGTGAACTCGCTTAGCTCTTTGCCACTAGCTTCAACGATCACGTCATCCCAACTCTCGCGTTGCCTGACAACTTCCTTCAGACACTTCAGTTTCTGCGACACCTTATCCGCAACGTGATCTTCGATAGTGCCTTTGTAGTATAGCATAGTCTGTGTTGTCTCGCTCAATGACGTAAGACGCGGCGCTCTGCCTAGACCTTGGACTAGTTCGATTGCCGAATAACACGGCGCAAGCACAGCCTCACGCTGCAAACAGGTGTCATCATGGTGATGCAGACTCAACCCCACACCACCCGCCTTGAACGTGAAGATACACACCTTTGTTTTCCCAGTCTGGAACGCGTCGATCTCTTGTTGCCGTGCCTTACGTGACTGATTCCCGAGGCGCATCGCACCAAGATCAGCCGCGTCGATTGACTTCAGCCCTGCGTCATTCAACTTCTGACGTTCTTCCATCTCCTGTGACAACTCAACCTCACGCAACACCTTGTCTGGATTGTTGTTGTCAATCACCAGCACACGGATGTTCAGTGACTTGAGCATATCTAAGTCAGAAGCGTCAAGCATACTGAACGTCTTCTCCAAGACACGCTTCTCTTTCAACTTGATCTTACCGTCTGCGCTGAACGTGCCGCCCATACCACCCCAGATCATGGAAATCTCCGAGCGTTTGTATCCGTAGTTCTTGATGAGGTCTTTGACGGTAGCACCGCCAGTCTCCTTGAACTTAATCGCGAGGACTGCGGCTTTCCCTTCACCGTTGATGCGGACGATACGCTTCGAGAACTCTTCGTGTCGAATCAACTCGGCAGCTTGCGTGAACTTCATCATCGCAACGAGCTGTTGAAACGACCCGAGTTCTTTCATCTCGCCCTTCAAGAGTTCCATCTCTCGAACATAACGATCCCACGCCAGTTGATACTGCTGACGCTGCTCGGCATTGGCGAATCCGATTTTCTCTACGCGATTCCTCGCTGGAAACTTAGGCCGCACGCCTTTCACGTCCACGATGTAGTCATTGAACGCGGTCATGAATCGCGCCATTGCCGGAGCGTCATAGTCCATGATGTCTGCGGGTGCGGCGACTGCACGTGCCCAAGGTTGCCAAGTGTTGTTAGTGAGGGTGCTCATACTTTATTGTTGTCGTTTTCGTCAAGCCCAAAGTGAAAAACAATTGCCGCGCAGATAAGGAGTGCAGCGCCTATTGCTGGGTATCCAGCTTCAAAGAAGACTGCTGACAGGAAGATCAGCAAGAGTGAGAGAAGTATTTTACCGTTCAT
>TARA_R110000868_G_scaffold408414_1_pt1 | contig 15107 bp, 17 predicted proteins | sample TARA_R110000868 | Tara Oceans TARA_R110000868 (sample SAMEA4397489) | marine metagenome | biome: Polar Biome; feature: [SRF] surface water layer (ENVO:00010504); material: water (ENVO:00002006), including particulate matter (ENVO:01000060) such as... | depth 5 m | reverse complement strand
TTGTAGCGCCATCATTAGTGCCCCGACTGCTTGGTCGGATAGTTGTAGTTCTGTTTCTGTCATTTTGTTTCTCCTATGATCTTTTTAAGATCTGATTCATACATAATTTTTGCTAGTTCTTCAAAGGCTACCTCTGGCGCCCAGCCAAGCTTTCTTCTTGCCTTGGATGGGTCTCCAAGTAAAAGTGGCACTTCTTGGGGCCTAAATAGCCTCTCATCTATCTCTACATGCTTCTCTATGTCTAGGCCGGCGTGTCCGAAAACAACCTCTAGAAATGCCCTTACAGTGCATGTTCTGCCTGTTGCGACAACATAGTCATCTGGCTCCTCTTGTTGTAACATTAGCCACATCATTTCAACATAATCTCCAGCGAAGCCCCAATCTCGCTTTGAGTCAAGGTTGCCAAGGTAAAGTTTGTCTTGCAGCCCAAGTTTAATTCTTGCTGCTGCCAATGTAATTTTTCTTGTTACGAATGTCTCGCCCCTCCGCGGAGACTCATGATTGAATAAAATTCCAGATGAAGCATGAAGTCCATAACTTTCGCGATAATTCCTCACTAACTGATGGGCGAAAACTTTTGCGCAAGCATAGGGGGATGCCGGCATTAATATAGATGATTCATTAAATGGAATATTAGTGTTGTCCCCATACATCTCTGAAGAACTTGCTTGATAAAATTTAATAGTGGGATCTAAGTTTCTAATAGCCTCTAGAATCCTCAAGGTTCCCAAGGCTATGCCAGTGACGGTGTGTTCTGGAATGTCGAAAGATACCTTTACATGGCTCTGTGCGCCCAAGTTATAAAATTCCTGCGGTTTGTACTTGTTAAGAATTCTATATAAGGCGCCGACGTCTTCGAAGTCATAGTACTCTAAGACAAGATTAGGGTGATCGAATATATGATCTAGGCGGCCTGTGTTGAGTAGGGAAGTTCTTCTCTTTAGGCCAATGACTCTATATTTCTTTTTTAATAAAAATTCGGCTAAATAGGATCCATCCTGACCTGTTACTCCTGTGATAATTGCTGTCTTCATTTATTTTCCCTTATTATGGATACTATTTTTAAAATCTGTTCTTCTGTCAACTCTGGATGATTTGGAATATAAAACCCATGACGGTCTATTATTTCGCTATTGGGAAGTATTTTTCTTCCATATTTTTTTATATAAAACGGCTGAGACCCCATGGAGCCGCAGATTAGAGGCCTAGCCTCGATCTTATTTTTTGCTAAAGAATTAACTATATCCTTCCGGTTATTGCAAATAATTGGATATGCAAAATTAGAAATATCCTTACTATATTTGATGTAGGGCATAACATCTCCTAGTAGATCATTGTATAATTTAAAATTTTCGTTTCTTTTTTTACAAATTAAGTCCAATTTATCAATCTGACTTATTCCAATAAAAGCTTGAAGATCTGTTGATCTAAGGTTGAAGCCAGAATGATAAAACTTATATAAAGAGTCAAAATCAGAAGTTACCCACTTCTCTCTAAGTTCACGGGAATATTCGGGGCTCGCATCCCGATCCCAACCATGACTTCTGATTGATTTGAGAATTTCGTACAACCTAGTATCATTGGTTGACACTAGTCCTCCCTCGATAGTGGAAATATGATGACCGAAATAAGTTGAGAAACTAGACATTAGCCCAAAGGTGCCTATCTTTTGGCCGGCGTATTTTGTTCCCATGCTCTCGCATGCGTCTTCTAACAATAATACTCCATATTTGTTGCATAGATCAAGCACTCTATTCATATCTGGCGGGAGGCCCAAGACAGAGACAAGAAGAAATACCTGCGGATCAGACTCTTTGAAAATAGTTTCCAAGTGCTCTAAGTCTACTGACAAATTTTCTAAATTAGAATCACACAATAGGGGCGTCATTCCGAGTTGAATGACGGGAGACAAATCAGTTGCCCACGATAGAGAGGGTACCACAACTTTTGCGTCTCGCGAGATATATCCTGCCTCTACTAGTGCCCATAACATTAAAAGGTTGGCCGATGATCCAGAATTACAAAAGACACTATGATCAATACCCAGCCAGCGTGACCACTTATCCTCAAACTCCAAAGTTTTAGGGCCTTTAGTAAGCTTTGGATAGGTCTGAAGCCATTCTATTAAGCCATCAACATCTTCTTTGCTTATTGTGTCATTTATTAACTTTATCATCTTATTTCCTGCAAATTAAAATATAACACTGATTATCTGGCGATGATGGATCATCTTTGATCACTTTGACATCCGAAAATACTTTTTTAAATTTTTCAATAGTTTCTTGTTTCCTGTAGTAATCATTCATTGAGCAGTAAGCCATTTGCGCTCTAGAGATTACATTCTCCATGTAAAAGTCAAATGATTCAGAATTCATTTCCGATAAACAATTATCAGAAATTGCAAAATCATAATCTCTGGCTATTATATTGTTTGTATCATAAAACGACAACTCACAGTTATTATCGAAGGAAGAAATGAACTTTCTTGCCAGCAGTGTGGCCTCTGAGCAGTCTATACCGGTATATGAATCGGGGCGCCAGATGCAAGAAAAAGCGTGGTATTGGCCGCCGTAACTGCCTCCTATTTCCACTATCTCCTTGTTATCTAAAGATCCAAAGTAATACCCAATCTCTCCGCATACCTTTATCAATCTTGTGGTGTTCGGAGACATGACTCCCCACCTATCATAATCAAAGGTTATCGGAGAGCCCATTGAATCGCTTTTTCTAAATTCCCCCGCCTTCTCCAGTAAGTGAGGATAATGATTATCGACCCAATCTAGAAACGTTTGCCCAGTTTGTCGGCCATGGGTGTCACAACCTACGATACTCATATAGTGGGGATCTCTCCTAAAGGTGGAAAATGCGTGATCATCACTGCATGCTCGGGTGCATGCCTCCTTATACCTTTCAGATAGATTAGAATTGTGAATTGTACAATTCCAACCGTCATCAACAAATAATTTCATATACTCTCCTCATGCCTTCTTTTAGATCCGTAAACTTAAAATCTGGAAATAAAGACATTAATAGTTCCGAGCTTACATCTTTTCTATGCTGACCATCTAAGTGGGGTTGTGAATATTTTATTTCACAATCTTTACCTGCTACCATCAACGCCATACTAGCTATCTCATTGATCGAATAGTTATAATCTGGTGCCACATTAAAGCTTTTAGTAACATCTGATTGGATTATTCTTACGATTATTTCCGCTAAATCTCCGGCGTACATAAATTGCCTAAGTGGGCTTCCGGTACCCAGTAGGTCAACACTATCATCTGCAAGTTTAATCTTTTTTAATAATGCTGTAACAAAATGCATTTTCTTGTCGTTATCGAAATTATCAAGCTCGCTATATAGATTACAGGGAATTATATAATTATATTTCGTGTCATACTGTTTATTATACGAGTCTATTTGGACCGCTAGCGCTCTTTTCGTATATCCGTAACTAAAGTTTGTTGGCGCGGGGGGGCCGGAAAACAGATCCTTTTCAGTCATCGGGTAATTATCAGATACATTTGGATATGCACATGTACTCAAGACACCGGTGAGCCTTTTAACATCATACTCGCGGCAAACTTTTACAATATTGGTATTCATAATTATATTGTCGTCATAATACTCTGCTGCCTTGTCAATATTGTCCTGAATACCTCCAACCTTAGCTGCCAAATGAACTACTGTGCGGGGGGCACAAGAAGACATTAGGCGTCTTACCTGCGTTATGTCAGTTAAATCACAATCGGCGCTTCCCACAAAAATTGCATTAGGCATGACCTTCTTGAGGTGCTTTCCGACCATTCCCGTGCCGCCTGTCACTAAAACCCTAAACATATAGGTCTCCAAAATATTTGTAAAGATATTCATCTAAGACGATCTTTCTTCTGTGTTTCTCTATGGATAAAATATCCCTAAAATGCTTAATATCATTTAGAGGATGGTGCAAATAACTCTCGTTTAGACCATAGGTCTTATTTTTTAGCTGATCATACCATTCATCAAAATAGCATTTACCGGAGGTGTCCCAGCCGCCCATATTATAAAAGGTGATACCAGTCACATAAAGGCTTTTAATGTCGTAGTTTAATAGAGCGAGAATACCTATAAACCCAGTATTTGGCAAGGATCCCAGATAATCATACAAGTAACCCGGCTTGCCGAGGTTCCAGTGGTTATCTGATTTGATGTGATGATCCGGGACATTGTGTACTGGAACCCCTAGATCCTTAAACCACGCTTCTTGCTGGGGCGTTTCAGAAGATCTCACCATGGGTTGGAGCATATAAGATAATTCCTTTAGCCATCCAACGTCTTGATTCAAGTGGTGTCTGTCGTGCGAGTTAAAGCTGTGCACCAAGATATCGGTTCGGCTCCCATAGTCTTGTTCTTTTCCGGTCTGCGACATGAACCCAACAGGCGGATCTCCGACTCGCAGAACTAAATCATGACCATCTATAAATGATCCAAAGCCCTTTCCCTGAATGTTCGGTGCGGGACCTACATATGCCAAGTTTTTCCCACTTAGCAAATCATTTAGATCCTCATCTCTTTTATAATCGGCGCCGAGCGTGTTGTTAATCAAGTCCACAGTAATATTCCTCGAGGCATTCTTTAATAGTATATTTGTCAATATTTTCTAAAAACATTGAACCGGGGCCGCTAGTCAGCACACAGTTTATAAATCCGGATTTATTATTTTTTTTATCTTTTTCCAAGGCAGATATAAAATTATCGATATCGTTTTTTTTGATTATACACCCATGTACATCTGATGTCAATTCTTTTAGTTCCAAATATCTTTCAAGAGATAGATATCCCTTTCTCATGGATATAAAATTAGCAATATCCATACCCATGCACACAGAGATACCATGTGGATATTTATAATTTGTTATGTTCTCAATTGCATGTCCGAAAGTATGGCCATAATTTAGCAATAGCCTTTCAGATGTATCAAATTCATCTTTTTCTATGAACCACTTCTTTATTTCTAGGCATCTTTTTGTTAGCTTAGGAATGTTGTTTTTGTAGTTTTCCCTATACATCTCCAAATCTTCTTTTCCAGAAACTAGAAAGAAATGTAGCATCTCTCCTAATCCTGATTTAATATCTATATCTACTAAAGTTGATAAGAAAGAATGGCAAATAATTACTTCCGAAGGAGGATTGAAGCTACCCAACTGATTTTTATATTTTCTATAGTTTATAGAAGTTTTACCCCCAATGCAGCTATCCGATTGTGCCAGTAGTGTCGTCGGAAAGAACACCCAATTCACACCCCTAAATAAGATAGATGAGATAAAAGAAGAAATATCCTGAATTACCCCCCCTCCCACAGCGATTATTTTGTTTTCCCTGTTGAACCCGGCCAAAAGAATAGAATCAAGAACAGATGGTAGGTATTCGAAAGATTTAGCCTTTTCACTGGCCTCTATTTCTATATATCTATGGCCAGTTGGGAGATCATATAAATTAGATACTAAGCTATCTACAATGATGATATCCCCTTCATTATATATGTCTATTAAGGATCTATCAAAACATTCTTTAAAAAATACTCGATAATTTCTTATTGAAGACTTTACCCTCATGATATCAGAAATCCTCCGTCGACGACGATATCCTGACCGGTGATATAAGTATTATAATCGCTGCACAAAAAGGCGGCAGTGTTTGCAATCTCTTCTGGTTGTGCCATACGAGAAATAGGAACTTTACTTATCATTAATTTCTTCTGTGCCGGTGAAAGAATTCTTGAGGTCAACTCGGTGTCTATGAATCCCGGAGATAATGTATTAATTAAGATATTATTCTTTGCGAACTCTATTGCCATTGCCCTAGTAAGGCCTTTGATGGCAGCTTTAGACGTGGAATAGCTTGCCCTCCTTTCAATAGACTTTGTTCCCCACACCGAGGCAATATTTAAAATCCTTCCCCAGTTATTCTTTACCATATTTCCAATAACATATTTTGAAATCCTCATAGGGGCCTCAACATTTACTTTCATTATCTTGATAAAATCTTCTTCATCTATACTCTGAAAGTGATCTATTTTATTGATTCCAGCATTGTTAATTAGGATATCAATTTCTGCCAATTTGTTATTAGATTTCAAATATTTTTCGATATTATCGGTTTGGAAGTTGCAGTTGGAAGTATTAATTGGTATCACATTTCCGCCAAGATCCTCGAATAAATTCGAAATGGCGAGGCCAATTCCGCGTGTGCCGCCAGTAACTAATATATTTTTTCCGGAAAAAGATATACGCATTTCACTTACTGTTTGGGGGATTTCGATTTCTCCATAGAGAAGTCATCAGCAGTTCCTAGGGGATTTCTAGCCAGAGGTTGTGCGGTGCCCTTTCTTATTATTTCCTCGCGGATTGATGGACATTCTGCCCCACTAACATGAATCATGTCATAAAATAAAATTAAGGTTAAGACTTCCACGGTATGAAAATAATTACAGTCTAGAACGACGCTATTTGCCCCATCAGACAATACGCCCCTACTTTGACCAGAGATCATGGCCGTTTTATATCCATATTTTTCTGCCCAATGGCAACAAGATACAACATTTTTTGAGCCTCCGGAGCAAGAAAGTGCGATAATCATTGCGTCATCTTTCATTTTTCCAGTCTTTCTCTTCATTTCTAGCCATCCTAAAAATAAATTATTATAACCGTAATCATTAGCTAGGCTAGTAATAAGGCATTGGCTGTCTAAAGTTTCTACACTTTTTTTAATTCCGGCTTTAGCAAACAACCTATTACAGTCTGCCGCTACGTGATTTGCAACTGCCCACAGCCCTCCGTTTGCTATTATATAAATATCCGTGCTAGAAGAAAAATCTTCTTGAAGTCGACTCCATTCTTCTGATTCAAGTACTTCATCAAATTTTTGTTCTATATTCTCAAAATCGATTGATCTCATGGTGATTCCCTTTCTATTGTAATATAATATAACAAGAATATAGCAACTTGTCAATAATAAATTTAATATTTTTTAATAAATTCTTCGAAGTCCATATATTTATACCATAGATTTAGCGCTGAATTCTTAGTACAAGAGATGATTTCAAGATCACTTGGTAAGGTTTCTGAGCCGTTTTTCCATATTCTTAAAATTTCAGATGCATTTGGCTTTCCAAAATGAACTTCCTTCCCGAAGTAATCTGGCCTAAAGTGATTCACATCCGTGTCTGCATGGGAAATATACTCTCGGCCGGTTTTGGTTATATCTTTATTGCTCTCCGGATTATCTTCATATCTAGAATCGCAGCCAACAAAAGCTACTCTTTTATATCCGAGCGAGTATAAGAGTTCCACACCCATCCACCCTGCATTCGGGACCACAGGAAGATACGCGTCGTTGTTGCTGACATTACCTCCAAAAGTAGAATTTTTCTGATGTATTCTATATAGATTTTTTCTTTCCCAGTCAAATAGAGATATCTTTTTATCTTTATTCTGGAAGGCGTCTGGCGGATGCATCTCGTTGTACCTTTCATCATCTAAAATAAAAAATTTAGATAATGGATTTTTAAATGCAACCTTATTAATATCCTTATAAACCGAACGTATATCGTTTCCATCGATGGCTAAATAATATTTTGGCACAAAACCCCAATCATCAAAAGCAATATATGCTCGATTAAATGTGACACAATCATAATTTTTTAACTTTCCCATATCAATATCATTTAGACTCGGGCCTGTTCCGATTACAAAGGCAGTTTTTCTCATAATGATCTCCTAATTATTTTAATAGCGTTTGCTGTGTCTTGTTTCGTAAAAGATAGAGTTGGCCTAAGACGAATTGACCTAGTTCCCGTAGGGTTACACAAAACACCGTTCTCAAATGCCCTTGAGACAAATTGATCCCTCTCTTCGGTGGTTTCAAAGTCAAAAGCTATCAAAAAACCGGTGCCGCGGGGATTACTAATTCCTTCCATGGCGCGCAGAGACCGTAGAAATATGGATCCCGTCTCTTCAACATTTTGAAGCAAATTTTTATTAACTACAGCAGAAATAATATATTTGCAACGAATCATATCTATTAAGTCTCCGTCAAAAGTAACACATAATCGCCCTTTATCCTCAAATATTTTTGCATGGGAATTTTTAACTAGAATTCCAGATACTTGAGATTTTTTACCAAAAATAATAATATCTGGATTAATGCCGATTTTCTCTGAATACCACACTTTTCCGGATGCACAGAATCCCGTCTGAACCTCATCAAATATAAGCGGTACATCGTATTTAGTGCATACCATTCTAAGTTCTTTCAGGTCTTGTATATTTAGATGATTATCCCCATACGTTGCTTGGATTGGCTCTATGATAACACCCTTCGTGTCGGGATGCCCTTCTTTAATTAAATTAATCATATCAGATATGGTGTCACACTGCTCCCATAAATTTTCTCCCGGAAGATCACCCAATCGAGCAGAAACTCCGGAAAATCTAGTTGTAAGAATATTGCCGTAAGAATTTATTCCATGAAAGCTGTTTTTTAAGGATAATACCTGACCGGTTGGAGATGGGCCGGAGTACCACATGGCTGTTTTAATTGCTGCCTCCACGGCCAAGGCGCCCGTACATGCAAAGTGAAAATTATTATATTCCCCGCCCATAGATGCGAACTCTCTAAAGGAATTCATAAAGCTGTCATACTCATCGCTTAATATTTCACAATTTACTATTTTTAATTGCGAAACTCTTTTAATCTCTTTATTGAATTCGTCTCCAAATATACTATTATTATACCCCAAAGGCAACGAGGAATACATGCCAAAAAGATCTAAATATTTCTTATTAGTATTTTTGTCGTGTATGTAAGCCCCTCGACTTTTTTCAAAATCTATTTTTATATTAAACCTGCTTGAAATGCTATTACTGCTCATGAATATAATCCTTCACTATACAGTACAAATTATCTCTATAATCTCTTGCTAAGATATTTATCTGTTCTTCATCAATTGTTTTCATCATTATCCCTTCTTATTCATAGATATGGTTAACGTCTTCTCTGCTGACCGCAAGCCTAATGGCTTGTTTGTTTCCGATTGCGGTAATCTTATGCTTTCTATTTCTCTTTATGTAAACTATGTCGCCTTCTTTGACAGTCAAAGGCTCTCCTTCAACTAACCATTCCCATTCTCCTTGCAGTATGTGCCACCACTCATCCCAGTCACTATGATAGTGCAATCTATTGCCCTCGCCCGGCATTTGAGCTATCAGTGTGGCACAAGTAGATTTAGAGTTGATTATAGTGTGAGACCAACATCTGTCTTTAGGATTGTTGGCTAATATTTCTTTAACTGATGCTATTTCTTTGTTATGTTCGTTCATAGTGTTGTTGCTGACGCCATCCTCAAGAAGCACTCTAAGGCGGTCTGAGTCAAACCTCTGGCCAGATGTGTAGTATTTAGGAAGTACTTTGGTTAAGCCTGATAAGTGTTTGGCTGTTACTTCTGCCAGTTGAAAATCTTCCTCATTGTCAATATCAATGGTAGAATATCCCTTTAAAGAAAATGTTTCAATCTTACCTTCCCCTCCATGATAAGCAGCGGAGTGTTTTTCCATGTTTTGGAGATAGTTGCTCTTTTTCCACCCCATTAGCGAGCATGCGTACACTTGAACCGGTTTTATTTCTTGAGATGGGGGCGTAATCCTCCTCTGGTCAAAGTTAATAGATTTATTATCATACATCGACTCTATTTGCTGATCAACTACTGATATTAGTGTATCGCATTTAGTATCTTTAATCTTTTTGACAAAGTTGAGTATCTCTGTGGGAGTAATAAAAGGAGAAGTTGGTAAAATTTGAATTAAATAATCACAATCGATATTTTGCAAAAAATCATCTGCGAAATGGTCATTAGTAGCCTCATCAGATGCAAAGTAGTCGCTTCGTTTATAAAATTTTATATCATGATTGTCCGATATCTCTTCCAACAATTCTGACTCCGAGTTTACATATATTTCATCGAAACAACCTGCCTCCTTTGCGGCGTCGATTACATATGAAACTAAAGGTTTGTTATTAAGCAAACGTATATTTTTCTTAGGTATTCTTTTGCTGCCTAGTCTGGCTGGTATCATTGCTATAATTTTCATACATACGCTCCCTTTAATATATTTTCATATATCCAATCTTCAGTTACTTCATATTTTTTAGCTATATTAAAATTTTTCTTTGCATGCGGTAAAGTTTTCTGATATAATTCTTCGCTCAGTTCACTGAAGATTTTCTCAAAGTCTCCATTTGTGAAATTTAATATCCCTCGAGAATCAAAAAAATCATCAATATTGGGACATCCCCAATATATCGGGACAGTCCCCACGAGGAGAGGATCAACAATCTTTTCTGTAAAATAATTATTATCTGCTACGTTTTCAATTACTATAGTAAACCTATAGTCACACAATGCCTCTTCTTTAAACTTGACAGGATTCGGAGATCCGCTTCCAAACAGGTCAATTATATTGCTGTATTTTTTAGCAATGGCATGTCTCAACCTATACCCCAATAAGCCAGAAGATTTGTCGGAATAGATCATGGACACAAGCTTGTTTTTGGGGTGAATCAGAATATTTCTCTCTTGAATCCATGAGCCTCCAAATGGCACAAATTTAGCTTTGTCGGGAAAATCTTTCAATAGTTTTTTATCGTTTGTCAACACAATATCTAAGTGTTCTATAAAAGAATTAATCCGACAATAGGGAACCGGATTTAATCCACGATTTTCAAGAAACCAGCCAATTTTGTATCTACTGTCGACACTATTAATGGAGTTCTCGTTTAGATGTAAATCTGTAAAAATAGTAACACCATCATAAGATTTATTGTTTCTCTCATATATAATGTTTTTTGTCCTTTTACCGTGTATCATAGAATATTTTCCATCTTCGGTCGCTAAGTGAGAGAAGGAGGAATCAATTAAATTAATCTTTATCATCTATTATCTCCCAAGATTCTGGGATTAAATCTTTTGTATTATTGATAGATAAGTTTGGACCAAACCAGTTTTCAGGAGCTATTACTCTCTTTTGGTTGCTTTTATTTAGCCACGCGGCCCACCAAGAAAAACTACTATTTGCAATAATGTGATTGTTACAACGAGACATGAGAAATAGATCAACATAGTCTTTCTCGCCCTCCATAAAGTAGATGTCTTTAGCCTGCAAATTATCTTTACACCATGGTATATCATCTGAAAATATTATAAACCTCTTTTTCCCAATCATTGCCATGGCTTTATTATAATAATTTATAGTCTGGATAGGGTGAAACTCTTGAAGATTTAAGTAATCTTTTCTTCTGATATGCACAGAACAGGTGTCGCTATCAAGCAATTTTAAATACTTATCATCAATATAGTTTTTCGTCTCTGTATCTTCGGAGAATATCATGCGTATTACCTTGGAGTGAGGATGAAAATATTTTTCGCTTTGAAAATACCCATCTAATATTATATTCCCCCTATTAAGCGGTATGGCATTATAATGATAATGCGGCTCTTTATATACCCCATCTATTCTAAATTTTGCGTTGGTTATTTTACGAAAGATGTTATTTCCATAAGAATCAATATTTTCATGCACTTGTTGTGCAGATTTAAAATTGAATACGGGGCGTATTTTATGCGCTATGGCGTGTGAGATCGTGGCTGATATTTGAAACATATAGTTCCCCAGACCACCCTTCAAATTACAACTTATCATAAGTGCACACCTCTATTGTTTCGGTCTCCAAATTCCGGTGGCCTCGTGGGCGAGCGCGCTGTTAGAGAACCAGTCGTGCTTGTGATTAGAAATATCTTGCCTTTTTCGATAATCACTATAGTTCCCTTAGCCGATCATATTTTTCCATTAACCTTATAGACTGCTCGCTCTTTAGTTGCAACTCTCTTTTGCTTTTATGTTCATTTAAATCATTCAAGTCATTCCAGATATAAAGCACATCTTCTATAAAATGTGCCCTAGGTCCTGACATTTCCAACAAAGGAAACATTAAGCACAAATCTCCAGCTGCCCTGAAATATTGGCCGTTGATAGCTAGCAAATCACTTTTGTTTATCTTTTGCAGCAGGTTAACCCTATAGCTCCTTAAGTGTGAGGCGCACCATTCGTAATTACGATATAAATTATTATCAATTACATGTTTCGGGACTTGTCTCGCAAACTTTCCGAGTTTCCTGTCTGATAGGTTGATATAACTGCCGTATGTCATCCAGCATTTTTGATTATTGTAGTGTTGATTAAGCGTCGACAATACATCTTTGCTATAAAAAAAATCATCACCATCAAGTATGACAATAATGCTGTCCTTGTCTGAATCTCTTGGGTGGTGGTGGGCGGCCTCATAGGCATTACCTAATGGTCCTATATTTTTCTTATTTTTAATTAATAAGAATCTTTCATCGCCTTCAATAGCCTTTTGGCATAAATCATACGAGCCATCAGTAGAACAATCATCAGCCAGAATACACGAGAAATTATCATATTCTTGTAACATGACGCTCTTTATGCTTTTACCTACCCACTTTTTTGCGTTATAGAAGGGAACTATAATTTTAAAATGATTATCCGGCAAAACAACTCACAACTATTTTTGGTATTTCTTCTCTTTTGTTGCGCATCAACCCAATAAGATCTGAACCTTTTTCGGAAAACCATGTCTCGTGTAGCGCGCCTATATTCTGCGTTGTTTTTGTTCCCATTCCCATCATTCTAGCCTCGACTACCACTCTGGATAATGTCTCTGGCGTCTTCGGAAAGAAAACTAAAGTCTTGCACAGGCCAAGCGCTTTAAGGAAACCAATTGGATTCTCGAAGTCAATCAGATTATAATCCATATTCATGGTGTTACAATATAATATTGCTTCGCTAGTATTTTTATGCGGAACAGGAGAATTGATGATAGCACATGTGTCTGTCTTTTCTACTTTACTCATTTCTTCCAATAAATCCAAATATTCAGTTGACCAAAGATTGCCGCCAAGGCTCGCGATGTTATCTAAATTTAAATTCTTTTCAACAATATTTTTGTGAAAACTAGTTTGGCAGAAAACAGATATTGCTGACTTATAGAAGTCATAATTGATAATTGCCTCTTTTGGCGCCAAGTAATTTTTGAAATCAGAAGGATTTCTAGTTGTCAAATATTTATGATCATGCTCATATATAACATATTTTTTATCCAGTAAATATCTTTTTGTCTCTTCTGAAAGTCTGACAAAGTTTGCTACTATAAAATTATAATCTTTATACTCGCTTAGAAGTCTTAAAGTGACTAGTTGGCTATTTACGGCATGAATTTCATGCCCTTTTTCCCTTAAAATGTTTATAAACTCTTCGTTGTTGATTTCTCCGCCGCCAAGAACCTGATCTACAAAAAAATCAGCTATAAAAACAAATTTCACGCGTGTTCCTCGACACTCAGGGCCTCGAGCCAGCTTTCAACATCAAATTCTTCTTTCTCATATATCAAGTCTGTAAATTTCTTATAAACTATCTCTTGCTCAAAATTCTTCAAAATCCAGCTTTGCAAAACGACTGCCTTCTTCTTCCATTTGGCGTGATGTTTTCGGACATCTCGCAACTTCATCTTATAGGATCCCTCTTCTGGATAGCACCACATAGAGTCAGCGCTTATGACACCTTCCCACACTGCCTGTGGTGGGACGGGTGCGATAGTATAATCAACTTCCGCAAAGTGGGGATGTTTTTCTTTTCCTTTACCCTTTCCTTTCCTCGCCTTGATTGGTGCGTATAGGAAGTCGCATTGCCCTGACCAGCCGGGAGCGATGATAGGGAGCCCACTGTAGGCCGCTTCGAACAAAGGTAAGCCGTAGCCCTCTCCGTGTGTTAGGGACACCATAGCGGACATCTGGGGATGGCTATAGAGTGAATGCATCTCTGCGTCAGTTAGATCTCCGTGAAGAAGATAGACCTTGCAGTTTCTCTCTGGGTATTTAGATAAAATGACAGATAGCATTTTCTCGGCATGCTCTCGGTCGACTATGGAACCATTCTTAATAAACGTTTTTACAACGAGGCCCACCTTTTGATCGATGTTTTCCTCAACAAACCACTTGATTGTATTCTCTAAATTCTTTCTCGGGCCCTGTTGTGCGACAGCAAGGAAGTTGAAGTCATAATCAAGGTTTAGTTCTAGTTTCGGTAGTGTCGCATAAGTCTTTACTGGATAATGAACAATCTCAACTGGCACACTGCAAGCCAAGGTCATTGGTTCGGCCGTTTGACTGTTTTGACCTTGATATGTCGTATTTGTGAACCCCCACTTGGAGTGTTCTGAAATAGTTATAATCTTATCCATAATATTTGCTTTTTCTAGCCAAACAGGGGCGACCTTCGTAGTCTCTATTCCTGCCGTAACACCTATATTAACGGGAGCAAGGCGTTCCCACTCATTGGGGATGGTGACCTGTATGGAGATATCGAACTGGCCTTTTTGGTGCGTGTAAATGGCGGTAGCCTTAATTCTTTCATCAAGCCATTTTCTTTCTTCATTGTCTTCCGCGGCCCATCCTGTTTGGCCCCAGCCGACAGGAATTATATATATGTCAAAAATGTCTTCTCGTGTTCTTAAAGACCGGATTACAAAACGGGCATGTTCGCCATACCCAGAACGCGTGAGACAAGGCCCACGAACTAAAATCTTTTTACGCAATTTCTTTTATCTCCCAAGGCTTATAGCCCTTTCTGGTTTTCCAAGAACCTCTTTCTTTTACCACTTTGTCCATTAATTCAATCCATTTGCTTTTAAAGTCATCAAAGTTATAGTTTTTATCCACATGAGCGGCGCCTTTGGCGCCCAACTCCTCTCTTTCTTCTACGGTCATATTATACATTTTGTGTAGAGCGGACTTAAAATCTTCTCTGCTAATGCGATCTTCGTGGATGTATGGAACCTCTTGAGATCCGATAGTGGCCTTGCTTGCTGGTTCGATGCCTATTCCAAACCATTCTTCTCCGTCAGTTACTTGTTCTTGCAAGCCACCCGTCATAGTAACAATAATGGGCGTCCCACAGGACAATGACTCTAGTGTTGCTAGGCCGAAGCCTTCT
>TARA_R110000868_G_scaffold1514_8_pt1 | contig 15110 bp, 13 predicted proteins | sample TARA_R110000868 | Tara Oceans TARA_R110000868 (sample SAMEA4397489) | marine metagenome | biome: Polar Biome; feature: [SRF] surface water layer (ENVO:00010504); material: water (ENVO:00002006), including particulate matter (ENVO:01000060) such as... | depth 5 m | reverse complement strand
CCCCGTGGCGAAGGCAGGGTTTCACCACACAACACTCTAAACCGGAGAAAAAAGATGACGATATACATACCGAAACTCAGAAAATTTCTGACGGCAGGCACCGCTGCCCTGTTAATCGCGGGCAGTACCACCAGCGCCATGGCGTTCTGCTTCTCAAACGACTCGCTGTCGTCACAGAACATTCACGTGCAACAACTCGACCGCAGCAAATTCCTCAATTCCATGTCGTCGGCCATGAACCAGATCGCCAATGGCGTCTGCAACGTCGCAAGCATGAAAGGAAAGATGGCGCGCGGCGACAAAGACCTCAAGGACTGCAAGGAAATCGCGGACGCATTCTCTAAAGCAAAAGACGGCCTGAAACAGGCGGGTCAGGATATGCGCAACGATAAGTATATGGGCCCTCCCATGCGCGCGGTCGAAGACGCGGCGGAGGCCACTTATGATTTCGTCTATGGACTTCCCCTTGTCGGCGAAACCGTGGGATTCACCCGGTATGCGACCATGGAAGTCACCGCCCCCATTATCAACATCGGCAAGGCCGCCGGTAAGGAAATCATAAAGGCCGCAAATAAGATCGCGAGCGCAACGACCGACACGATCGACAAGATCACGTCGAAACGGTTCAAGAAAACCATCGGCCCCGACGGCACGCAGTGCTGCAACCACAAGAACCGCGACTGCAATCCAACCGGCCGCAAAGACGGCAAGATATACTTTAAAATAAAATATGCCGGCGTCTCCCGCGTCGTAAAACTCGGCGCCACCGATCACATGGAGTGCCGGGTCAACGACAAGCACCCGAAACGGACGGTCTGCAAGAACCACGTCTGGCCGGTATCGCCCTTCCGCGCACATGAAAACACAAGACGGGGAATGCTTATCAAATCGAAGCACACCAAGAAATGCCTCGAAGTCGGCGGCGGAGACAAAAAAAATGGCGCCAACGTCAATATGTGGAAGTGCCATGGCGGCAAAAACCAGCGCTGGAGCGTTTACAAGAACGGCACCATCCGCAGCGAGATGAACTGGAAATGCCTGGACGTTGCCGTTGGCACAAACAAACCGGGCAGGAACGGCGCAAACGTCACGATGTATGACTGCCATGGCGCGAACAACCAGCGGTGGACGTCTGGACGGGACAATCAGATCATCAGCCGCACCACCGGCAGGTACAACTGGTGTATGGAAGTCGGCGGCTGGGACCAGAAAGACGGCGCCAACGTCAATATCTGGAAATGCGGCAACGCCCAGGCCAATCAGGTCTGGTGGATCGTAAAGAAATAAGGAACGAACGAAACCTCCGGGCCGCGTCATATCGGCCCGGAGATCCACCCGAGATGAGTCAGGTATTCAGTAGTTCCGCTTCACTGCCCATCGAGCAACGCCCCGTGAGCGAGCACCGGGCGCCCAACACACAACGTCTTTGATTGGAGAATAAAAATGACCATAAGGATATCGAAACTCAAAAAGCTTCTGACGGCAGGTGCCGCCGCCTTTTTAATCGCCGGCAGTTCAAGCGGCGCCATGGCGTTCTGTTTTTCGAACGATTCATTGTCGAACACCTCGTTCACGGTGCGGCAGATGCCTGAAGACGCGTTCAAGAAGACCGTTCGAAAAACCTCGGAAATTTCGAAATGCAACGCCCTGCCGAAGAAACAGAGGGAAAAGTGCCTGGATCTCAAAAAGAAAGCCAAGGCCTGGGAGGACCAGGCGGCGGAAGACTTTTATGCATTCGTGACAGATTTGCCGCTGGTCGGCGATCCGATCGACAAGGCCGCTAAATATTCGAGGGAGAAATTCTTCGCATACGGAAAGTGGCAGAAAAAGGTCGTCGACGACGCAGGCAAAATTCTCGATGACGTCCTCAAGCCGCTTTCCACGCGGTTTCGCCAGACCGTAAATGCCGACGGCACCCAGTGCTGCAGCTGGAAAAACCGCGACTGCAACCCGAGCGGCAAGAAGGACGGCAAGATCTATTTCAATATGAAATACGCGAACATTTCGCGGGTCGTGAAACTCGGTGCGACGGACCACATGGAATGCACCATCGACAAAAACAATCCCCGGGGCGCGGTCTGCCGGAACTATGTCTGGCCCCAATCCCCGCCCCGGCCCAATCAGGAAACCAGACGCGGCCTGCTGATCAAATCGATGAACGGCGACAAGTGCCTCGAAGTCGGCGGCTGGAAAAAGAACAACGGCGCCAACGTCAATATGTGGGAATGCCACGGCGGCAAGAACCAGCGCTGGGTGGTCTACCGGAACGGCACGATCCGCAGCGAAATGAACTGGAAATGCCTCGATATCGCCGTCAGCAATTACAGGAACATCAAGAACGGCTCGAACGTCGTCCTCCACGATTGCCACGGCGGCCCCAATCAGCGCTGGACGCATTTCACACGCTCCGACAAGTTGATCAACCGCGTGCCGGGCGGCAACCCGATCTGTCTCGATGTCGCCAAATGGAACAAAGACAACGGCGCCAACGTCCATGTCTGGAAATGCGGCAAGAAGCAGGCCAACCAGCGCTGGACGGTCGGCAAAACCGCAACCTACCCGCGGGTGCTGAAAGTCCGCTACCCCGGCAAATGCCTCGACAACACGGGCGGCAGCAAAAAAGGCGGGAAGGTTCATTCCTGGGACTGCAACCCGAAAAACGTCAACCAGCAATGGGAATTCAAGGTGCGCGCCGACAATTACCTTGAGATCAAAAGCCGGCGTTCCGGCATGTGCCTGGATGTCGCCGCCGCCAAGAAAAGTAACGGCGCGAAGGTCATTCAGTGGCCGTGTAACGGCAAGGCCCACCAGCAGTGGAAAATCCGGGGCGTCAAGGACGGTTGGTTCCAGCTGCGGGCACGCCATTCCGGCAAGTGCCTGGATCTGAAGGGTCCCTACAAGGCGAACGGCACGCCGTTCCAGCAATGGGACTGCAAGAACGTCAAGAACCAGTCGTTCCGCGACGCCGGCTAGCTGTCACAAACGGAAGCATCCGAACACCCCGGGCCGCCTCACAGCGGCCCGGTTTTTTTATCGCCCTTCGAAATCCGCCGCCGCATAGGCCCGCGGATGACGCACCGCGATTTGGCGCAGTTCGTCCACGTTCCGGCAGCCGAGCTGCCCGAGCGTCGCGCTGACATCGTCGATCAGCACGTCGATCAGGTGGGCGGGGCCTTTTTCCCCCAGCGCGCCGAGGCTCCACAGGAACGCCTTGCCGGCAAAGGCCGCGTCGGCGCCCAGCGCCACCGCGCGGGCGGCATCGACACCGGACCGGACGCCGCTGTCATAGACCAGCTCGGCCTTGCCGCCGACCGCGTCGGCAACCGCCGGCAACACGTCGATCGGCGCCGGCAGAGCATCGATCTGGCGCCCGCCATGATTGGTGACGAACAATCCGTCGATCCCGAGCTCCACCGCGCGCAGAGCATCTTCCGGATGCATGATGCCTTTCAGCATCAGCGGCTTTTTCCATTTGTCGCGGTAGCGCGCGATTTCGTCCCACGTAAAGGCGCCGCCGCTTTCCCGCCGGATGAACGCCGCCGCTTCGGCAATGCTGACGCCCGGTTCCATATAGGGCGCAAGCGACGTGAATTTCGGGATGCCGTTGCGCACCAGGGACTGCATCCAGTGCGGCGAGCGCATCGCGTCCAGTTTCAGCCGCGTCGTCAGCTTGAACGGATTCATGATGCCGCTTTTGACCTCGCGCGGGCGCGTCGTGCGCGTCGGCGTGTCGATGGTCAGGACCAGGACGTTGACGTTCGCTGCCTCGGCGCGGCGCACCAGATCGAGCCCGATTTTATGGTCGTTCTTCGAGAACCGGTAGAGCTGCAGCCACAACACGTCGGGCGCGATCTCCGCCGCGCGCTCGATGTCGATGCCCGACAGCAGCCCCAGCGTATAGGGCACGTTCGCCGCCTGGGCGGCTTTCGCCAGATAGGTCTCGGCCCCCGGAAAGGCCGTGCCGGGACCGCCGATGGGCGCGATCCCGATCGGCGCGGCGTAGGATTTTCCGAACAGGGTGATGTCGGCCGGCGGCGGCGCAATGACCCTGCCATAGCGCGGCACCATCTCGACCGCGTCCAGCGCCGCCCAGTTGCGGGCGATGCCGGTATCCTGCCCCGCCCCGCCATCGGCATATTCGAACGAGAAATTCGGCAGCCGGCGGCGCGCCCGCGCGCGCAGGTCGAAGGCCGTCGGAAAGCGGCGCTTCAGGGCGAGCTGTTCAGCGGTCGGTTTCGGACGTTGCGCCACGGTCACGGGACGATCTGTGGCGGGCGGAACGGAAGAGGAATCGGGCATTTCGGTGTCCCTGTTATGGACCGCGCAGGCGGCTTGTTCTGCATCATAACCTGCCCGGGGACCGTTCTGCCATGCTAGGCTGACCGAAATTCGACAGAACCGGAATTCCGAATGCCCGACCGCAGCTATTCCGAAGACGAACGCCGGCAGTTCTATCGCTGCATGACTCGCATCTTCCAGATGGAGCGCGAACTGGGCGGCAATACGATCGACGCCATCATCCTGCGCGCCGCGGCAATCGGGCGGCTCGAAGACCGCCCGATGAGCGTGTCGTCGCTTGCCACCTACGTAAACCTGCCCCGTCAGACCGTCAGCCGCCGTATCCAGCGGCTTGCCAGTCGCGGACTGCTGGCAACGCGGCGCGAGGGCAACCGCACCGTCGTCGACACCACCGACAAGGCCCGCCGCAGCAGTCTCAAATTCGCCAATGACGCGATTGCCGAGACCGTGGAATTCGTGCGCGGGCTGGACAACAATCGCCCATAATGAGCAGTTCAGGCATGGACATGAAACGGCGTTCGTAATTTACTTGTCGCAACGGTCGGATCACCGGCCATCGGGGAAGAAACCGGCCGGCGAAACCGGCCGCATAGTCAAAAGGGACATCCATGGCGCGCAAGCTGAAATCTTTCAGCCGTCCGAAGGGCGGCTCACTCAAAAAATCATACGACATGATCATCGCCAAGCGGCGGAAGGGCGCGCTGGAAATCCAGTTCAACCGGCCCGACCGGATGAACACGATCAACGAGGAAATGGCCGAAGACATCATGCACGCGATGGACGCGGTCGAACTGGACCGCAACATCATCGCAGTCGTGCTGTCCGGCGACGCCCGCGCATTCTGCGCCGGGGCCGATCTCGGCGGCTTCAAGGATCTGCCGGAAGACCGCTACGACAATTACCGGGCGCGCTACAACCAGCGCAAAAACCGGCTGCTCTACCGTTTCCTGATGAATTACACCAAGCCCGTCATCTCGGCGGTGGAGGGCTATTGCCTCGGCGGCGGGTTCGAGATGGCGATGATGGGAGATTTCATCGTGGCCAGCGAAAGCGCCAGCTTCGGCCTGCCCGAGGGGCGGCACAGCCTGATCCCCGGCGCCGGCGGCACGCAGAACCTGCCGCGGCTGATCGGTGCGCCGCTCGCCAAGGAACTGATGTGGACCGGACGGCGGATTTCCGGCGCGGAAGCCAAGGAATACCGCATCGTCAATCACGTCGTGGAAACCGGCAAGGCGCTGGCCAAGGTCCGGTCGATCGTCGAGGAAATGAAGGCCGTCGGCCCGCTGTCTCAGCTGATGACCAAGCAGTCCATCAACCGGGGCGTCGACATGTCACTGCAGCAGGGATTCATGCAGGAGGCGGATCTCGCCTACATGCTGTCCTGGTCGGACGACCGTGCGGAAGGACTGAAGGCGTTTTCGGAACGGCGCAAACCCGACTTCAAGGGACAATAAGAAACCCGACAGGATTCACAGAACTCAGGGAGGCCCGACATGGCCGGAAATTTTCTGGCGGACAAGGATGTCTGCATCGTCGCTTACGGCGAAACCAAGATCGAACGGCGCGGCGGACGCTCCGCCTATGAAATAGCAGCGGAGGTCGCGGAGCAGCTTTACAAGAAAACAAAGCTCGGGCCGTCCGACATCGACGGCGTTACCTTCACGGTGCCGCTCAGCGAATGTTCGAACCCCTTCTGGTCGGGCTATGCGACCGAATATCTCGGCATATCGGCAAAGTGGCTGCAGACCAGCGATATCGGCGGCGCATCGGCGATCGGCAATGTCGCCCGCGCGGCCATGGCGATCAAATCCGGTCTGTGCGAAACCGCCATGATCCTCGGCGTCGACGCGCCGTCGACGCAGTGGCGCGCCTATTACGGCAGCTATCGCAACGAATTCTGGGACCCGGTCGGAATCCAGGGGCCGCCCGGTGCGTTCGGCCTGCTGATGAACCGCTACGAGCACCAGTACGGCATCGATTTCCGGGGTCTCGGCGCGCTCGCCGTCGCCCAGCGCAACGGCGCGATCAAGAACCCCAACGCCTATGAGAAACTGCGCCACAAGATCACCGTCGACGACTACATCAATTCGCGCCAGGTCTCGTCGCCGCTGCGGCTGCTCGATTCCGTGATGTGGGCGGATGGCGGCAACGGTCTGGTCATGATGAAAACAAGCCGCGCCAGGAAGCTCGGCCTGAAGAACCGCATCTACCCGCTGTCCTACGCCGAAATCTCGAATTTCGACTGCAGCAACCAGACCCCCGACATGACCGCCACCGGCCATTCCGTGGTCGGCCCCAAGGTGCTCCGGGATGCCAAACTGAAGCCGAAGGACGTGGACATGTTCCACCCCTATGACGATTTCCTGTTTGCGGTCATGCTCAAGGCGGAACAATGCGGGTTCGCGAGAAAGGGCCAGGGGTCGCAGTTCCTGCGCGATACCGATCTCGGCCCGAAAGGCGACCTGCCGATCAATACCGGCGGCGGCCAGATCAGCTGCGGCCAGCCGGGCCTTGCCGGCGGCGGTATCAACCTTGTCGAGGCCGTCCGCCAGCTGATGGGCGAAGGCAAGGGCCGGCAGGTGCCGAATGCGCGCAACGCACTAGTCACCGGGATCGGCGTTATCCCGTACGGACGGAACTGGGGCTCGGCGAATGCCATGGTCCTGGTAAACTAGGAAGGGGAGACAGAAAATGGCCAATACAGATGTAAAACCGCGCCCGGTCCCCAAACCGACGCCGACAACCCAGGCGTTCTGGGACGGCGCGAAGAAGGGCAAGCTGATGCTGCAATGGGATCCCGTTGCCCGCAAGTATCAGTTCTGGCCGCGCGCCAACAGCGTGCGGACCGGCCGCCGGAACCTGCAATGGAAACCGACATCGGGCAAGGGAGAGCTCTATTCCTTCACCATCACCCATGTCCCGACGCCGGGCTTCGAGGACAAGGCGCCCTATGTGGTCGGCATGGTCGAACTCGACGAAGGCGTACGGATCATCGCCAACATGATCAACCTGAAGCCGGAAGACGTCGAGATCGGCATGCGGGTCAAGGTCGCGTGGGAAAAGATCAACGACGACATCACCTATTTCGCGTTCGAACCCGACAAGAGCGGCCCGGCCAAGGCAAAAGCCGGGCCAAAAGCAAAGGCCAGGCCAAGGGCAAAGGCCAAACCCAAAGCCGCGAAGTAGCCCCGGATGAGGCTCGGCTCGCTCATCGCCGATTGCGCCCTTCGCCACCCGGAGCGCGAGGTGATGGTATGCAACGACCGGCGGATTACGTTTGGCGAACTCAATGCCAATGCGAACCGGCTGGCGAATGCCTACACGGCGCACGGCATGCAGATCGGCGAACGTATCGCGATGTTCCTGCCCAACAGCGCCGAACTGATCGAGGCCATGTGCGGGGCCGCCAAGGCGGGCGGGATCATCGTGCCGATCGCCACGCGGCTGGCCCCGCGGGAAGTCGCCTATATTCTCAGCGACTGCGATCCCTGGGCGGTGTGCTACACGCCGGCCCAGCGCGACGTCGTCCGCGATGCGGTCAAAGACCTCGACGATCCGCTCCTGATCGTCTTTGCCGGGCAGGCCGAGGACGGGGAGATTACGTTCGACGCGCTGATGGCCGGCGGCAGCGATACCCCGCCGCCCCACCTGCCGACCGATTTCGACACCCTTATGATCGGCTATACGTCGGGCACGACCGGCCGGCCGAAAGGCGCGCTCGCGACCAATGCGGCGCTGGTCCTCACCGGCGGCTACATGAACCTGGCCGAATGGCACCTGACGCCCGAGGACCGGATCCTTGCGACCACGCCGATGGCGCACCGCACCGGGCTCGGGCGGGTCGCGAACGCGGTCTGTTGCGGCTGTACGGTCGTGATCATGGACAAATTCGACCCGGCCGCCGCCGTGGACCTGATCGAAAAGGAAAAAATCACCATCATCGGGCTCGTCCCGACCATCGCCCGCATGCTGACCCCCGAAATCGAGAAACGCCCGGATGCCGTAAAATCCGCCCGCCTGATGGTCGCCACCGGCGAAGCGTTCCCGGTCGATATCAAGAAACGGCTGGCCGCCGCCGCCCCGAACATCGGAATCTACACATTCTATGCCCAGACCGAAGCCGGGTTCATCACCGGACTGCGGCCGGAAGAACAGGCGAGCCATCCCGATTCCTGCGGCCGGCCGGTGCCGTCGGTGGACGTGCGCATCGTCGACCAGGACATGAACGACGTGCCGCGCGGCGAGGTCGGCGAGATCATATGCCGTTGCGGCGCGCCCGGCGTTCTGTCGATGCCGGGATACTGGCGCAACCCGGAAGCAACCGAAGCCGCCTTTCACGAGGGCTGGCTGCGCACCGGCGATCTCGCGCGCATGGAAGAAGACGGCTACGTCTATTTTGTCGACCGGGCGAAGGACATGATCGTTTCCGGCGGGCTGAACATCTATTCGCGCGAGGTCGAAGACGCGCTCGAAGCCCATCCCGCGGTCAACGAAGCGGCGGTGCTGCCGGTGCCCGATGCGGAATTCGGCGAATCCGTATTCGCCTATGTGACGTTCCAGCCGGGCGCATCCGCGTCGGAAGACGAACTGATCGAACATTGCCGGACGATGATCGCAAGCTACAAGAAACCCAGATACGTCCGGGAAATAGACATCCTGCCGCGCAACAGCACCGGCAAGGTGGTCAAGGTCGCCCTGCGCGACCGGGCGGCGACGGAACTGGCCGCGGGCTGATGGAACTGCTTCTGACCGACGAACAGTCGATGCTGCGCGACAGCGCGGCGACCTTCACCGCCCGCCAAAGCGGCGCCGACCGGTTGCGCCAGCTGCGCGGATCCGACGCGAAGATAGACCGCACCCTCTGGACCCGTGCCGCGGAGGCCGGCTGGCTGGCCGTTCTCGCACCCGAAAGCGCCGGAGGGCTGGGGCTCGGCCTGACCGATCTCTGCCTGGTCGCGGAAGAACTCGGCAAAGGCCTCGTCCCGGAACCCGTCGCCGCGGTCGCCGCGATCGCGCGCGCACTCGGCGACGACGACCGCACCGCCGCGGTCATCGGCGGCGAGGCCGTTGTCCTTGCCGCCCTGATGGAAGGCGTTCGGGCCATCGGCGACGAACCGCCGGCGCTCACCAGCAGCGCCGATACCGGAGCCACGACGCTGGACGGCGTAAAAACCGGCGTCCCCTGCCCCGCGGATGCCGACGGTTTCCTCGTCTCGGCGGCGGGCGCCGACGGTATCGTGCTCGTCTACGTCGCCCGCGCCGATGCCGACATCGCCGCAAACGACACGATGGACGGCACGACGGTCGGCACGCTTACCTTCAACGACGCGCCCGGTCACGTGGTCGCGGGGCCGAACGAAGCCCCGGCGGCGATCTCCGCGCTGCTCGACGCCGTGCACCTGACGAACGCTGCCGAATTGCTGGGCATCATGGAAACCGCGCAGGACATGACCGTCGAATATCTCAAAACCCGGGAGCAGTTCGACAAACCCATCGGCGCCTTCCAAGCGCTGCAACACCGGGCCGTGGACAACCTGGCGGCAATAGAGATGTGCCGGTCTCTTATTTTCCAGGCGGCGCGGGCGCTCGACGGCAGCGGCGGCGCGCCCGGCCTGGCCTCGGCGGCCCTTTCCCGTGCAGCCAGAAGCGCGCTGGAGGTCTGCAAATCCGCCATCCAGATGCATGGCGGGATCGGTTTCACCGACGAACACGATATCGGCCTCTACCTGAAGCGCGCCATGACCCTGTCTGCCCGGTACGGGAATGCCGGGCTCCACCGCAGGCGCTATGCGGAATGTGCAGAGACACATGACTGAGCGGCCGTTGCGCCGATGCTTCGCGCGCCGTAACAATAGCGGAACATCAGAGGAAACCCGACCATGCCCGACCAGTCCTACCGCACGTTTCTGAAGAACCTTGAGCAACAGGGTGAGCTGATCCACTTCACCAAGGAAGTCGATCCGGCGGAAAACATGGCCGCGATCGAGTGGAAAGCCTACAACGAACTGGGCAAGGCGAGCCTGTTCAGCAACCTGAAGGGGCATGATGGCTGGCAGGCGACGAGCCAGATTCTCGCCGACCGGAAGAAATGGGCGATCGGGCTCGGCGTCAGCGAAGACAGCATTCTCGACGAGATCAGCGAGCGCCTGAAACAGACAATCAAGACGGTGGATGTCGATTCCGACGCGGCGCCGGTCCAGGAAGTCGTGCTCGAGGGCGATGACGTCAACATTCTCGACGTGCCGTCGATGATGACCTCGGAAAAGGACGGCGGCCGCTATTTCGCATCCGGCATGGCGATTGTGAAGGACCCGGAAACCGGCATCCGCAACATGTCCGTTCACCGCCAGATGATCCTGAACGAACGGGAAACCGGGTTTATCATGGTCCCCCGCCAGGCCAAGCGCATTTACGACATGTATGCCGCCCAGGGCAAAGGCATGCCGGTCGCGATGGTCTACGGCGCCCACCCGGCGATCTTTTACGGTTCGGGCTTTACCACGACCTACGGCAAGGACGAACTCGAAGTCGCCGGCTCGCTGCTGGGCGAAGGCGTGCGCATGGTCAAGTGCAAGACGGTCGACCTGGAAGTCCCCGCCGAGGCCGAAATGGTGCTCGAAGGCGAAGTCCTGTTCGACCAGCTGGTTCCCGAAGGCCCGTTCGGCGAGATCCCCGGCACCTATGCCGAGGCAACCCACGCCAACGTGTTCCGCATCAACTGCATGACACGCCGCAAGGATCCGATTTTCTATGCCGTCCATTGCGGCTATCCGACCACGGACACCCAGGGCACCATGGCGCTGGGGATCGAGATCGCGACCAAGGAACATCTGAAAAACGTCGAAGGCGGGCTCGACCTGCTCGACGTCCGGTGCCACCCGTCCGGCGGCATGATGATGGTTGTCCTGAAAATGCGCCCGCGGGTCGAAGGCCAGGCGAAAACGGCGCTGATGGCCGCCCTGTCCGGCGCCTATCTGCATCCCAAGCTCGCCATCGCGGTCGATGACGACATCGATGCCAACGACCTCCGCCAGATCATGTGGTCGCTGACCACCCGCGTTCACGCCGAACGCGACGTCATCATGATTCCCAATACGCGGGTCTTCGCGCTCGACAATATCTCCCCCGTCGTGCCGGGCCAGAACAGTTTCCACCGGGTCGGCACCAAGTGGATGATCGACGCCACCAAGCCGTCGGTGACCGAAACCGAAGCGCGGGCGCGGTTCGAGCCTGCCATGCCGCGCAACTACGACAATGTCGACCTGGAAGAATTCCTGCCCTAGGAATTTATTTCCGCCGTCAGGCGGCTAGTCCGGGCGGCAAAAGACGCGTTTCGTTCAGAACATGCGCCCGGTAGATTTCCGTGACCGATTCCCACCGCAGCATGCAGGCTTCCTCGCAAACCTCGAGCGCGCGGGCCGCGACCGCCGGTGAATCTATGTATTTTTCGCACAGCGCGATCTGGCGTGCGCTGTGTTCCTCGTCCGCTTCGGCATGTTCCACGAAGAACGCGATCTCCTTCGACTCTTTGGCGAAACCGTAATGCGTCGTGAACGAGGGAATGGTTATTTCCTTGTTCAGCGCCGGTTGCTGGCCTTCCAGCGTCGCCTGCATCGCGAGAATCACGCCGAGCGGCTCGTCGCGCATCGTCTGGACGTAGTGCAGCCGGCGGCCGTGAGACGCCGCGCCGATCTCGAAATTCAGCACCTCGTCGTCGGACAGGCCGGCGACATTGCAGAAATCGAGTATCATCCGCGTGTGATCGTGCGGCTCATGCCCGGGGCGCGGAATCGCCATCAGGCCTTCTTCCTCCGCCAGGTTCTCGATCACAGCGTGCTTGACGTCCTGCGGGCCTTTCCACAACAGGAACCCGAATGACGGCAGGGCGAGTTCCACGAACTTGTAATGCGCCGCCATAAGGATACCGAGCGCGTAAAGGTCGAGCGACCCGTCGAGCATTTTCCGGAAAAACGGATGATTCTTGGTATGCCATTTGTCGCGCACGGCGATAACGCGGTCCCCGATATTGTCGATATTTGTCATTTTCCTCTCCCTTCATATCGTAAAGCGCCGGTCTCCGCGTCTTTACAGCGTCATAGCGGACGCGCTTGTTCAGCCGACGGTCGCCAGAAGCCCCCGCAGAGTCCCGCCTCAGAGTCCCCCTCAGAGTCCCCCTCAGAGTCCAGGGCCGGGATTGTCGATGGCGAATTCCCCGAGCTGGCGGGTAATGATATCGAACGCTTCATCGACCGTATCGATGACCTGGAACAGATCGAGATCCTTGCGGCTGATGGTGCCGAATTCCACCAGCGCTTCCAGGTTCAGGACCTTGTCCCAGAATTCGCTGCCATACAGGATAATCGGCATTTTCTTTTTCATCTTGCCGGTCTGGATCAGCGTCAGTCCCTCGAACAGCTCGTCCAGGGTGCCGAAACCGCCCGGCATGATGACCATCGCCTTGGCGAGGTAGAGAAACCAGAATTTCCGGGTGAAAAAATAGTGAAATTCGAAGGCGAGCTTGCGGGTAACGTACGGATTGACGCCCTGTTCCATCGGCAGCGATATTCCGAGACCGATATTGTCGCCCTTGGCCTCGGACGCGCCGCGGTTTGCGGCCTCCATGATTCCCGGCCCGCCGCCAGAGCAAATCACAAAGCGCCGCCCCGGGTCCTTCAGGCTTTTCGACCAGTCCGTCAGGCGATGCGCCAGTTCGCGCGTATCTTCGTAATAGCGCGACATCCGGAGATCGGCCTTCGCCCGGATCAGGTCGCCGCCGCCTGCCTCTGCCGCCTCCAGCCTGCGCGCCGCCTCGTCGCGCGGCAGCAGCCGGGCCGAGCCGAAAAACAGGATCGTGTCCTTGATGTTGAAATCCTCGAACCGCTCCTGCGGTTCGAGATACTCGGCGAGTATGCGTAACGACCGGGCTTCCGGGGAATTCATAAACTCCGGATCGCGATACGCCCGTTCCGGATGGATATCGCTCCCGCTCATTGGGTTTCCAGCAATCGCGGCAGGATCAGGGTGATTGTCGGGAACAGAATAATGAAAACGACCCGGACAGCATCGGACAGGAAGAACGGCAGAACCCCCTTGAACGTCTCGATCATGGGCACGTCCTTGGCCATCGAATTGATGACGAACACGTTCAGCCCGACCGGCGGGGTTATCAGGCCGACCTCGACGACGATAAGGGTGATGATACCGAACCAGAGCTTCAGATCCTCGCCCTGCACCGGGAAATCGAGCCCCGCGACAATCGGCCAGAAAATCGGCACCGTCAGCAGGATCATCGACAGCGAATCCATTACCAGGCCGAGCAGGATATAGAGCACGATCATCCCGATCAGGATGACCATCGGGCTGAGACCGGAATTCGCGAAAAAGTCTGCGGCGAATATGGGAAGCTGCGAAAACCCGAGAAACGCATTGAAAATCGACGCGCCGAGAAGGATCAGGAAGATCATCGCCGTCGTCGATGCCGTGCCCAGAATGGCGTCGACGAAATCCTTCCATTTCATGCCGCCCCGCATGACGGCGATCAGGAACGTTCCCGTCGCGCCCACGCCGGCGCCCTCGGTCGGCGTGAAAATACCGATATAGATGCCGCCCATGACCAGCAGGAAGATGACCAGGACCGGCCAGATATCCAGGATCGCCTGCCACTTGCGCGCGAAGGTGGTCCGCGGCCCGGCGGGGCCGGCTTCGGGGAAAATCCGGACGACGATGGCGATCGCGAGGATATAGCCGAGCGCGGCGAGAACGCCCGGAATGAACGCCGCCTGGAACAGCGTCGCCACGTTGGCCTCGACCATCACGGCATAGATAATCAGCACCACAGACGGCGGGATCAGGATCCCAAGCGTGCCGCCCGCGGCGAGCGCGCCGGTCGCCAGCGCGCCGGAATAATTGTAACGCTTCAGTTCGGGCAGGGCGACCTGTCCCATCGTCGCCGCCGTCGCCAGAGACGACCCCGTAATCGCGCCGAAGCCGGCGCAGCCGCCGACCGCAGCCATGGCGATACCGCCCCGGAACTGGCCGAGCCATGCATTGGCCGCGGCAAACAGCGCCGAACTCAGCCCCGCCTTTGCCGCGAACTGTCCCATCAGGATAAACAGCGGCACCACCGAAAGCGTTTCCGCCGTGAACCGCCAATAGGTCTCGGTTTTGAGATAGCTGAACAGGGCGACTTCGCCGGCGATCGACACGTATCCGACGACTCCGACGGCAAGCATCGCAACGCCGATCGGCACCCGGACCACCAGCAGTACCAGCATGACGCCGAAACCGATCAGCCCGATTGTAAGACCGTCCATCCGCTCAGGCTCCCGGTTCGTCGGTGTCGCTGAAGAACCGCCCCGCCCGTGTTTCCGCGATGCTGCGCCCGACCGTGTAGGCGATAACCACCACCAGGAAAGCGAGCATCAGGATCGAGGGCGGAAAGGTCGTCCAGCGGGGGAAATTGATGGTCATCGATTTTTCGGCGTAATTGTACATGTCGAGGGCGCCGAAAATCATCCGCCAGGTCAGCAGCAACGCGATCAGCAGGTAAAACACGCCGCCGACGATATCGCACACGGTTTTTGCACGGACAGGCGCGGCAATCATGAAGAAATCGACGATGACGTTGCCGCGGTTCATCTGGCACCAGGGCAGGAACGAAAACACGGCAAGCCCGGTGCCGATCGCGACCAGTTCGAAGTCGCCGGGCACCGGCAGATTCAGGACCGAACGGCCCGTGACGCTCAGTGTGGTCAGCAGCGCCATGATGCACAGCAGGACCCCGCCCGCGATCGCGAGCACCCGGGAGATAC
>TARA_R110000868_G_scaffold4950_3_pt1 | contig 15126 bp, 16 predicted proteins | sample TARA_R110000868 | Tara Oceans TARA_R110000868 (sample SAMEA4397489) | marine metagenome | biome: Polar Biome; feature: [SRF] surface water layer (ENVO:00010504); material: water (ENVO:00002006), including particulate matter (ENVO:01000060) such as... | depth 5 m | reverse complement strand
GAACCGCGCCTCGCGCTCGCTCGCCACATAGTTTTTGGAAATTTCCGCGCGCACCGCTTCGGGGATGAGCGAGCCTTGGTTCGGAGATGCAAATGCCATGGTTCAGGCCCTCCGTGTGCTGACGGCGGACGCATTGGTCGCCACTTTATCGCGACCGAACCAGCGCCGGCCCTGATTGGATGTAACGGAGGCTGCACCCTCGAGCGGCGCCATCAAACGTTTTGCAAGTTCGGACACTTCACGCTCAATGGTCTCCTGCCGCGCACGCGATCCGGCGAGTTCCTCGGCATAGGCCTCATCCATCTCAGACAGGCGCGAAAACACATGAAGCTCGGGCAGCGGTTCGGCAGCGCGCCCGTAAGCGCGTGCGTCTTGACCTTCTTTACTCACTCGATCACTGACATTCCGCATGGCGATGAGCCCCCGTATGGTTAAGTCACATTAACCCTATCTCAGAAATGGAGAAGCCGCGAACGCCCTTATCCGTTGGGACAAGACGATTTCACCAGCACGCACGACTTCACATGAGCGTCTCATCGTGAAACGACTTTACGGCGAAAGCATTATGGGAATATGGCGAGAATGTGATTGTACGGCCGATCACGCTGCCTGATCGCCCGGATCAACGAGACGCACGACATCCGTCATAATGTCCGTGATCTGGAAATCCTTGGGCGTATAAACCGCCGCAACACCGGCCGCTTTGAGCCGTTCAGCGTCGTCAGGCGGAATAATGCCGCCAACGACAACGGGGATGGTGACGCCCGCTTCCTTGAGCCGCGCCATCACGTCCGTCACCAGCGCCACATGGCTGCCTGACAGAATCGAAAGACCCAGCACATGCACATCACCGCTGATGGCCGCATCAACAATTTCGGCAGGCGTGAGGCGGATGCCTTCATAGACCACATCCATGCCACCGTCGCGGGCGCGCACGGCGATCTGTTCGGCACCGTTTGAATGCCCGTCAAGGCCCGGTTTGCCGACAAGAAATTTCAAACGGCGTCCGAGTTTTACGGATACCGCATTGACCATGTCGCGCAGATCCGCAAGTTCCGGCGCGTTGGAACGCGCGTCACTTTTGACACCGGTGGGTGCACGGTATTCGCCGAAAATATTGCGCAGCGCCTGCCCCCATTCACCTGTCGTTACGCCAGCCTTGGCGCAAGCAATGGAGGGCTCCATGATATTGCGCCCGTCCTTGGCGGCGGCGCGCAGATCGGCAAGTGCAGCTTCAGCGGCAGCATTGTCGCGGGATTTGCGCCATTCGACGAGACGGGCGATCTGGCCGTCTTCGACGCCTTCTTCGGCGACCATGATCGAGCCTTCGCCTGTCGTGAGCGGCGAGGGCGCGGTTTCGATATATTTATTGACGCCGATAACAGACTGTTCACCTGCTTCAATCGCTTGCAAACGAGACGAGTTTGAGCCGACGAGCTGCTCTTTCATATAAGCACTCTCAACGGCGGCAATCGCGCCACCCATTTCTTCGATGCGCTTCAACTCGGCGCGCGCTTCGTTTTTAAGCTCTTCAACCTTGGCATCCATCACATGGCTGCCGTCGAAAATATCCTCGTACTGAAGAAGATCGGTTTCAAAGGCTACAATCTGTTGCGCACGCAGCGACCATTGCTGGTCCCAAGGGCGCGGCAGGCCGAGCGCTTCGTTCCATGCGGGTAATTGCACGGCGCGGGCACGCGCCTTTTTGGACAGGGTTACGGCCAGCATTTCGATCAGAATACGATAGACATTGTTTTCCGGCTGCTGTTCGGTGAGGCCCAGCGAATTCACCTGCACACCATAACGGAAGCGGCGAAGTTTCTCGTCGGTGACGCCATAACGGTCGCGGCAAATCTCGTCCCAGAGATCGACGAAAGCGCGCATCTTGGCAATCTCGGTGATGAAACGCACACCGGCATTCACAAAAAATGAAATGCGCCCGACGACCTGCGGAAAATCCTCTTCCGGCACCTGCCCGCTCGCCTTGATGCGATCAAGCAGCGCAATGGCATTGGCAAGCGCGAAGGCAAGTTCTTGCACCGGCGTCGCGCCTGCTTCCTGCAAATGATAGGAGCAGACGTTTGTCGGGTTCCACTTGGGCACTTCGGTATAAGTGTAGGAAACGATATCGGTCAGAAGCCGCATCGAAGGTTCGGGCGGGAACACATAAGTCCCGCGCGAGAGATATTCCTTGATGATGTCGTTCTGAACCGTGCCCTGAAGTTTATCACGCGACACGCCGGTTTCGTCAGCGACCGCCACGTAAAGCGCTAGCAGCCACGCCGCCGTCGCATTGATCGTCATCGACGTGTTCATCTGGTCGAGAGGCAATTGATCAAATAGGGCCCGCATGTCGCCGATATGGCTGACCGGGACACCCACCTTGCCCACCTCGCCTTTGGCCAGCACATGATCGCTATCATAGCCCGTCTGCGTCGGCAGATCGAAAGCCACCGACAGGCCCGTCTGACCGCGCGCAAGATTCGTCCGGTAGAGCTCATTCGATGCCTTTGCGGTCGAATGGCCCGCATAGGTACGGAAAATCCAGGGTTTATCTGTCTTGGTCATCGGGCAATCTTGCTTTTCAGAGGTGCTCGGAAGAACTGGGGCACGCGGGAGAACCAGCGCGGATTATCACAGCCTTTGCTGCGGTGCAAAAGGACAAATGCCGACTTCGGCAAACCGCCCAGCACCCCAAACGCGTCAATCCGTCGTTTGCTGCACTGCAAAAATTCCCTTGCGTCAACCAGCGTCCCACAACAAAATCGCGCCAAGTGCCGGTCGGGCTGATAAGACCGGACCTGACATCAGTGACAAGCGCAGACGGGTCGCTCCCAAGGGACGCGGGCCGCCTCATTTTGCGCCAAAATTTGGCCCTGTCGGCAGTCCGGCGCGGGTTAGGACAGACCATGACACAGAACAAGACCGCGACCGCCCCCCTGAAAGACCTTTATGAAGTGGGCGAAATTCCGCCACTCGGTCACGTGCCAGCAAAAATGTATGCCTGGGCCATCCGCCGTGATCGTCAGGGCCCGCCGGAACAGGCCATGCAGGTTGAAGTCGTCCCCACATGGGACCTCGATAGCCATGACGTGCTCGTTCTCGTAATGGCCGCCGGTGTTAATTACAACGGTGTTTGGGCCGCCCTTGGCACGCCCGTTTCCGTCTTCGACGTCCATAAAATTCCCTATCACATCGCTGGCTCAGATGCGTCTGGCATCGTTTATGCGGTTGGATCCAAAGTCACGCGCTGGAAGGTCGGCGACGAGGTCGTGATCCATTGCAATCAGGACGACCATGACGACGAAGAGACCAACGGCGGCGATCCGATGTTCTCACCCACCCAGCGCATCTGGGGCTATGAAACTCCCGATGGCTCTTTCGCCCAGTTCGCCCGCGTGCAGAGCCAGCAGTTGATGGCCCGCCCGCGTCATCTGACATGGGAAGAAAGCGCCTGCTACACGCTGACACTCGCCACCGCTTATCGCATGCTATTCGGCCATCGCCCGCATGTGCTGCAACCCGGACAGAACGTCCTCGTTTGGGGCGCGTCAGGCGGGCTCGGTTCCTTTGCCGTTCAGCTTTGCGCAACAGCTGGCGCCAACGCAATTGGTGTGATTTCCGACGAGAGTAAGCGCGAATATGTGATGTCGCTCGGTGCCAAGGGTGTCATCAACCGCAAGGATTTTACCTGCTGGGGACAATTGCCGACAGTGAACTCGGCCGAGTTCAACGACTTCATGAAAGAAGCGCGCAAATTCGGCAAGGCGATCTGGGACATTTCCGGCAAGGGCATCGATCCTGACATCGTCTTTGAGCATCCCGGTGAAGCCACCTTCCCCGTCTCCTGCATGGTCGCCAAGCGCGGCGGCATGATCGTCTTCTGCGCAGGGACGACGGGCTTCAACATCACCTTCGACGCGCGCTTTGTCTGGATGCGCCAAAAGCGCATTCAGGGTTCGCATTTCGCACATCTGAAGCAAGCATCCGCCGCCAATCAGCTGGTCATCGACCGCCGCATTGACCCCGGCCTCTCGGAAGTCTTCGCCTGGAACGACATTCCGCTCGCTCACATGAAAATGTGGCGCAACGAACACCTGCCCGGCAACATGGCCGTGCTTGTGTCTGCCGCACGACCGGGCCTGCGCACCATTGAAGATGCAATAGAGGCCGGTAACAGCTAAATCCGGTCATCCGCAAAAGAGCGAGTCTCCGGCGCTTCCCGTGCCGGAGACTTTTTTGTGCAGAGGCAGGAAGACCGTAGCCCCGAACGACAGAAGAAACAGAAGGGCCACCAGCACAGCCACCACGCCGACCATGCCGACAACCGCGGATCTAGGTCGCGAGATCCATCGCGCCCTGATAGCTCACATATATGCCGACAAGGATCACAACTGCCGCAAATACATAAGTCAGCAATTGTTTGCGTCCGGCCAGCCTACGCGACAACACAGAGCCACCAAGCGCGCCCACAACGCCGCCTGCGAGCAACAGCGCAGCCAAGCGCCAATCCACCAGACCCGATTGCGCATAACTAATAGCTGTAGCAGAGCCAAAAGCAGCAACGGAGACGAGAGAAGAGCCGACCGCATAGAGGATCGGCATGTTGGTTGCGCCGATCAGGCCAGGCACAATGAGAAAGCCGCCACCAATACCGAAAAAGCCCGACAGCGATCCCACACCCAACCCGAAACCGACAAGCGACGGCATGAGGCGGCGCGCCGATTGCGTATCGAGATGAACGTCGGGGTCTCCACTGTCCGCATTCTTCCTCAACATACTGAGGCCGACCACAACCATGACCAGACCGAACAAAGCGAGCAATAGTTGGCCGTTTACAGCCTTACCAATCCACGCACCCAAAAAAGCGCCAGCAACGCCCGTCACGGCGAAGACAATTGCACAGGGCCATTTCACTGTGTGCGCACGCGCGTGAAAGAATGCGCCTGCCGCTGCATTAGCAGCAACAGCAACCGCACTGGTGCCGATCGCTATATGAGTGGAATTTACGCCCACCACATAGAGGAGCAGCGGCACGGCAAGAACGGAACCACCGCCGCCAATGACACCCAGTGTCAATCCGATAAGTCCGCCCGAAAGCAATGCAGCCAGATCTGCGAGGGACATCAAAAGCGCCTCACGTCGTCACTGAACGATTCCAGGGCATATATCCCAGAAGTTTCGCCATCGCACATGTTCCCGATGCACCAGCAAACACCAGCCCTGCGCCGACAAAGGCCGAAAGCGCAAAGAAACCGGCGTGAACGACAAAGCCTAAGAGAACGCCAAGGACAACCAAGGATCCCGCAGCGATCTGAACCTGCCGCATGATTTCAATAGGTTTGGAACGATCAGCAGCCACATCAAGCGCCGCAGCTTTCCAACCCTCAATGCCGCCTTTCAATATGTAAGCTTCGCATTGGTCGGCAGGCAGCTTCGTCGCATTGGCCTGCGTGCGCATACCCGACTTGCAATGATAGATGACGATCTCGCCTGCCTTATGCGGTGCTGCCTTGTCCATTTGCGACAAAGGTATATTCCGCGCCCCGTCAATATGCTCGCGGGCAAACTCATCCGGCTCGCGGATATCAACAATCAACGCGCCTTGATCTTTCAGGGTCTTCGCCTCTTGTGGCGTCACTTCTTTCATCATTGGTATTCCTTCTTCAAGCATCACTCCGGCCTCGCTCATCTCAGGACCGGTCATGGGCAATAAATATCTTTCAGCACCTTCAGTATCTTTGCCGCATCAGGATTGCTGATCCGGTAATAGACTTGCTGCGCTTCCTTGCGCGCCTCCACCAGCCCGTCCTCACGCAGCTTTGCCAAATGTTGGGACAGCGCTGACATGCCAAGCTCCACCTCTTCGGCGAGCTCTCCGACATTTGCTTCCTTGCGCATAACCAATGTGCAGAGGATCAGCAGTCGTTTCTCATTGGCCAGCAACCGCATCATCCTCGCGGCATCGCCGGCACTGGCCGCCAGTTTGGCCATATCGTTCTTTGTGATCTGCATCGCTACGCCTCAGCTTGCCGCCTATATATTAGGTATTGCTAAATTAGATATTTCTAATATATAAGTCAAGAGGTAGTCCGAAAGGGAGCAAGCAATATGACCGCACCGTCAAATCCAACGATCGAGACATTCTTCGACGAGGCCACAAATACAGCGACCTATCTGGTCATTGATCCGGCAACAAAGGCTGCGGCCATCATCGATTCTGTGCTCAATTACGATCCCCGCTCCGGCAAGGTGACAACCACCAGCGCCGACCGCCTTCTGGCCGCGATCGCGACAAAAGGGCTGAAGGTCGAATGGATTTTGGAGACCCACGCTCATGCGGACCATCTGAGCGCAGCCCAATATCTCAAATCCCACACAGGTACACCTGTCGGCATCGGCATCCACATCACGGAGGTCAGGACCATCTTCGATCCGGTCTTTGACCTGGAGTCACGAGACGGACCGGAGGATGAATTCGACCATCACTTTCGCGACGGAGAGCACTTCACAATCGGAACCATTGATGTCGAAGTGCTCGCAACGCCGGGTCACACACCTGCCTGCATTTCCTACAAGATCGGCGACGCCATATTTGTCGGCGACACATTGTTTATGCCTGACTACGGCACCGCGCGGGCGGACTTCCCCGGCGGCGACGCACTCACTCTTTACAATTCAATTCAGCGCCTACTCGCGCTGCCTGACGAAACCCGCGTATTTCTCTGCCACGACTACAAGGCGCCGGGACGTGATCACTTCGTCTGGGAGACAACAATCGGTGAAGAACGTCGCCGTAACGTCCATGTCCATGAAGGTATCGGCGCAGATGAGTTCGTCGCCATGCGCAACAAGCGCGACGCGACACTGGCAGCGCCCACACTTCTGCTGCCATCAATTCAAGTCAACATACATGCAGGTCATCTGCCGCAACCTTCCAAGAACGGAAAACGCTATCTCAAAATTCCGCTGACCGTAGCCATTGAAAAAGCGCGGCCTTGAACAAAGGCCGCGCTCGACTGGCATAACCAGATACAACTGTGTTGTCGCTTAATGCGCGTGCTGCGGTTCTTTATGTTCGTCATGAGCATGCGCGGCATCATGGCTATGCGCCGCTTCGGCGTGTCCATGGTCGGCTCCGTCGTGGCCGTGAGCGCCTGATCCATGAGCATCTGACTCATGTGCGTCTGACTCATGTGCGTCTGCCACCTGGCTATCAGGCCCATTCGCATGTGCCGCCGGTTCTTCATGCACCACCGGCTCCGCATCAGCGTGGGGCGGCGCATGTTCTTCGTGCGCAGGCGTGTCGTGACCATGCGCACCATGTGTAGGTTCGGCGTGTGCAGCCACTGCGACCACAGGCGCACTGAGGGCCGCCGCGTGGGCGGCGTCTTTTGCGAGATCGCTTTTGCGCCAATCAATAAAACGGTCAAGCGCGATCGCGTCATCCTTGCGCCAGACGAGCAATCCGAGCGCCAGAAGGAACAGCGCCAGAGCAGGTGTCAGAACTTTGGCAGCCTCAACGCCGCTTGCCAGATCAACCGGAAGCACAATGGTGATCCGTGCAAGGGCAACCACGGCAACCGCGAGCACCAGCGCATGAACACTATAGGAAAAGGCGCGCAGGAAGCCGAGCACAACGAATACACCAAGCACTGCGCCGAGAGCCGCCAGACCGTGCTGCAGGGTCGGCGTGCTTGCATATCCCATATAGAGCTGATCGGAAAACGCGATGGCGCCTTCTGTATCAAGGATTTTGGATCCGGACCAGGCGACAAGATAGCCACCGGTGACCAGCCGAAACAAGATCAGTGAAAACGCCTTCATATCATCCCCCGATGAGCCCGAAACTATTCAGCGCGCATGTTGACCGCAAACAGCACTTTCCGCCAAGCAAAGAATTCAGGAAAAACAGTCAGTTTACGGAAATAATATCGCTCGCCACGTCGCCTTTGACGCACCTGCTCAATTGTTGAACAAGCGTTGCCACCGCGCGAGGCAGTTTGCCTGCTACATTGCCACAAGGCCTGCATGCGGAGGCAATGAACCATTCGGCCATGACCCTCGTATGACAAGACACCCACCGGGCTCGGCTCGCCTGCCTGCGACCGAATAGCGGCGGATATCCCCAACATCTTGGCGCTCGGGCTGCCTGTGCTATAGGTAGGCAAGTGCACGGAACAGGCGGGGAATGACCGCCGGATCAGACCTCCCGACCAGCGCTACCACCGCCGACAATGGCCACCACGAACCGATTGAGACCCCCATGACCCAAGCGCCGACCGCCCCCCTGATCACCACCACGCCCGAGTTTCTGGCCCTTGCCGCCAAAGCATTGGTCAGCGCCGAGACCTTACTCGCCCACGCGCGTCAGGCAGTCTCGGCCAAAGTCAGCAAGGACGGACGCATTTCTCCCGCTCTTCTGGAGCGCGAACAATTTGCCGCTCACGGTTTTGCCTGGATGGCGACCTATGTCGAAGCACTGCGCCAACTGACGGTTTATACCGCTCGCATGGATAAGGAAGGCCGCTTTGGTGAGATCGAACGTCTGATCGTTCAAGCCGGTTTCGGCGAGTATCTCGGTCAGATGGCAGGCGGCATCCCAATGAGCCAGGGCGAAATTGTGCGCCCCCGCGACCTTGGCGTATCAGAAGCCGATGAGGCCGCTTTTTTCACCGCAGAAGTCAAAAGCCTGATGCGTGCTGGCAACACCAACGATGTGCGTAACCGCCTGGCCGAACTGATCGCCGAAAAAGCAGGCTCGGCAACCTTCGGCGACGCAGGCCTCGAAGACACATATGACGCGATCCGCGAGCAGATGCGCCGCTTCGCCGACGCTGAAGTGATCCCCCATGCCCACGACTGGCATTTGCAGGACGATTATATCCCGATGTCGGTCGTCAAGCAGATGGCCGAGCTTGGTGTCTTTGGTCTCACCATTCCGGAAGAATTCGGCGGACTTGGCCTCGGCAAAGAATCCATGTGCGTTGTGTCCGAAGAGTTAAGCCGCGGCTATATCGGCGTCGGCTCACTCGGCACGCGCTCTGAAATCGCAGCCGAACTGATCCTTGGGGGCGGCACGGACGCGCAAAAAGCCAAATGGCTGCCAAAGATCGCCGGTGGCGAGACGCTGCCGACGGCTGTCTTCACTGAACCCAACACGGGCTCTGATCTTGCGAGCCTCAAGACACGCGGACGCCTCGAGGGCGACGTCTACAAAGTCACCGGCAATAAGACATGGATCACCCATGCCGCCCGCGCCGACGTGATGACCCTCCTCTGCCGCACCAATGACGAACCCGGTTACAAAGGCCTCTCGATGCTGCTCGCTGAAAAGCCCCGCGGCGATGATGCTGAACCTTTTCCCGCCGATGGTATGAGCGGCGGCGAAATTCAGGTGCTCGGCTATCGCGGCATGAAAGAATTTGAAATCGGCTTCGACGGTTTCGAAGTGAAGGCCGAAAACCTTCTTGGCGGAGTCGAAGGTCAAGGTTTCAAACAGCTGATGCAGACCTTTGAAAGCGCCCGCATCCAGACAGCTGCCCGCGCCATTGGTGTCGCTCAATCCGCGCTGGAACTTGGCTTGTCCTACGCGCAGGAGCGCATCCAGTTCAACCAACCGATTTTCAATTTTCCGCGCGTATCCGGCAAACTCGTGATGATGGCCGTCGAAATCATGATCGCACGCCAGCTCACCTATCACGCCGCCCGCGAAAAAGACGGTGGCCGACGTTGCGACCTCGAAGCAGGCATGGCCAAACTTCTCGCCGCCCGCATTGCATGGGCCGCCGCCGACAATGCATTGCAAATTCATGGCGGCAACGGCTTTGCGCTGGAATATAAGGTGAGCCGCGTGCTCTGCGACGCCCGCATCCTCAACATCTTTGAAGGTGCCGCCGAAATTCAGGCGCAGGTCATCGCTCGCCGCCTGCTTGAAGGCGGCAATTGAACCCATACATAACTCACTGATGCCAACCGCAGATGGATAACCCAATTGAAACAACGGAAACATTCACGCAAGAATTCTTATCCTCACATTCGACAAGCCGCTAAGGCAGCTTCTGGAATTCGATTGGTCTTAGTGAGATAACCAATTCAACTAGTTCCGGCGGGTGATTAACGGAGAAAGTAAAATGGACGCGCTAGCAGAAGTACGTCATCTGAGAAGCGCTGGAAAGGTAGTGCCAACGGCGCTTGAGATTGAGGCCCTTAAACACCAAGTGCATCAATACCCTGAGAATCATATTTTTTTGGCGAGACTTTGCACGTTGCTTCGAACTACGGAGGGAGAAGCGCCGATTGAACTTGAATTTCGTTCAATCAAATTACGCATCAGTGCCACTCCGCCAGATAACACCCCTGTCCTTACCTCACTTGCGCAACGACAAATTCAGTTAGACCTACAATGCGGGAATCCTTTATCACCAGATATTCTGGAGATGGCTTTCGCAATCACACCATCCGAACGAGAAGTCGCGGCGTTTCTACGCAGCTGCCTTGTTCACTCTTCCATTTCCCGAACAGCAGTTCGCGATTTGTTGAAACGCGCGCGAATGGAGTGGCCTGATTCTGCCATGACCTTATTTTTCTTAGCGCGCGATCAGTTTGACATCGAGAAACCAACAGAAGCTCTGCGTTTACTTTCTGAGAATTTGAAACTTACAGAGAGCGCTGACGCAACTTTTGAGCTTTACATTCGCTGCCTCAACGTCACCCAGAGGTTCGATTTAATAACTCCTAGTCTCCAAAAATATTTTGCTCAGGGAGATCGCAATCTTTGGCGCTCGCCAGAATTTCCAGAATGGCAACAACGCGCAGTCGCTCGGAACATTCCCGGCATTCTCCTCATCACCCAACCAAAATCCGGTACAGTATTTACCCAATCAACCTTGGTTTCCGGCCTCGACGCACCTAAATTATCGATCTGCGCCCGCGGAGTGTCTCATGACTACCAACTGCCGATACCGTCCCGCTGCGCAGACCTTGCCCGTGGCGGCGCGATCTGTGCTCAACATCTCGACGCAACAGAAAGTAAATTGACACCCTTACGCGATGCTGGCTTGACGCGCATCGTGTTGAACCTTCGTGACGTTCGGCAAGCAGCGCTTTCATGCGTGCACAACGGTATCTCAGATGAAGTCGTCTCGATCCCTCGACCACACCTCGACCGACTTCGTGCTTTGCACAAGAACAAGATTTTTTTCGAAAGAACCTATCTCAATGCGATCAAACATTGGGCTCGATTTCAAGAAGAGTGGCTAAACTTTATCGAACACGACGATGATTTCGAAATATTGGTGACAAATTTCGACGAGCTTTCGGATGAACCCACCTACTTCAATCGGATACTCGATCACTATTCGATCCCGATGGACAGCTTCGATCAATCCGCATTGCAAATCGACAAAAAAACGAGAGCTGGTCACTTTCGGCGGGGTGAAAGACGTGAATGGGAGTCAATCATTTCACCTGAAACAATTGAGAGGATGTACACCATTCTCACCCAATTCCCTCGCGTTTCGGCTGGGCTCATACAAAAAGACAAAGCCTTAGGCATTTGAACAAATCGGTCCGCACCAATACGACCGCCAAAGAGATCAATGGTGTTTGGATCGCGGGCTCAAATAACCCTACCTACCTGATATGTGCACCGGATCCATTGAGCTTGCTCTGAAGACCAAGAACAGCTGTTATCGCCTCACAAACCTAATGGATGGCGAAAAGCCAAAGAATAGCCATGGAAAATCTTGCAAACTATCTCGTCCCTATCTTCATGGGTGCGGTGCTCATCGTCCTGCTGCTTGGCCTGCTGAATATGGCGCGCGGCGGGTCAGCCTCACGATCACAGTCACTGATGCGCTGGCGCGTTGTGCTGCAGTTTATTGCCGTCGTTTCGTTGATGGCGGCGCTCTACTTCACGTCCTGATCTCCGGATACCCCCTTGGCCAGACGTGAATATCTGGGAGAGATCGTGACATTTATGCCGACACTGGCCGGTAAAATGTCTGTTACGCTCACCTGAAATTAGGACACGACCCGCTATTTTGTTGATCGGGATAAAACCGACCACAAATTAAACGGCGTGTTTAGGGCGCTTCTAGGGGGTTACATTGTTCAAATCAAAAGTGTTGAGGGGCGGTGCAATCATCGCCGCGCTTTTAGGCCTGTCCGCTCCGGCTCTGGCAGGCGATGGTTTTGTCGATGAATTGCGTATCGGCATTTACGATCACAATTCCGATCTGACCGGTTCACGCTATGAAACCAGCGATCCGGACATCAATCTGGAAGTGTTGTTCAAATCGCCGGAATGGCTGCAATGGATGGCTAAACCGCGCATTAACATCGGCGCCAACGTCAACACCGGCAATGGCACCTCGAGCCTCTATTCCGGCCTGGTCTGGAATTATGACTTCACACAGGCCTTCTTCATGGAAGGCGGCTTCGGCGCTGCCATCCACGACGGCGAAACGGACGTCAAGACGGCAACGCAAGTCAATCTGGGTTGCCGCGTTCTCTTTCACGAGAATGTGTCGCTAGGCTACCGCGTGAGCGCCAATTCCACGGTCATGGTCACTATGGATCACATGTCGAATGCCGGATTATGCAATTCGAACCCCGGCATGACAGACGTCGGCGTGCGTTACGGCTACACATTCTGACATCATCGCTTGATGTGACTAAGATCAAGAGGGCGTCCATTGAGGGCGCCCTTTTTGCTGCACGGGTCATTTGTCATTTTTGTGCTTTTGCGTCGGGGCCAATGCACCGCTATCCTTCGCGCTGCCTTTGCGGCCTCCGCCCCCGCTGCGCACAACAAGGGCGGCAGACAGGGATCAAACCAATGTCCGCCATCTCTCCTGACGAACTGCCCAAAAAATCCGCGACAATTTCGGGTCGCACCATGACCTATTCAGAAATGGGCGCCGGCGATCCGATCGTCTTTCTGCATGGCAATCCGACCTCCTCCTATTTGTGGCGCAACGTCATGCCACATCTCAAAGATCAGGGCCGTTGCATCGCCCCAGATCTCATCGGCATGGGCGACAGTGACAAGCTCGAACCATCAGGACCTGAACGCTACACGTTCCGCGAGCATCGCCGCTTTCTCGATTCATTTCTCGAGACGATGGGTGTCGAAAAAAATGTGACCCTTGTGATCCACGACTGGGGTTCGGCGCTCGGCTTTGACTGGGCAAACCGCAACCGCTCCAAGATCAAGGGCATCGCCTATATGGAAGGAATTGTACGGCCGTTGACCTGGGACGAATGGAGCCCTGCGGCGCGGCGCATATTTGAAGGCTTTCGCTCAGACGAAGGCGAGGCAATGATCCTCGAAAAAAACCTCTTCATTGAAGCGGTACTGCCGGGCTCGATCATGCGCAAATTGTCGAACGCGGAAATGGAAGTCTATCGCCGCCCCTTCAAGGAGGCCGGCGAAGACCGCCGTCCAACGCTGACATGGCCGCGACAAATTCCGCTCGGAGGCTCGCCACAGGATGTTGTAGATCTCGTGCAATCCTACGCCGACTGGATGGCCGCCAACGGTCTGCCCAAGCTTTTTGTCAACGCAGATCCCGGCGCCATTCTGATCGGCGCGCAGCGCGAATTCTGCCGATCATGGAAGAACCAGACCGAAATCACAGTAAAGGGCAATCACTTCCTCCAGGAAGACAGTCCGCATGAAATCGGCGAAGCTATTGCCGCATGGCGCAAGACATGGGCCTGATAAAAAACAAAATTTGAACGACGAATATGCGCCGCAACAAGCGCTTCATCGAAGCGTCGTCGCCATCTTCTTACAAATGCGATCTGTTCGCGCTTGAACCAAATGATGATGCGGGGGAGAGTCCTCCATGCACATAACCAATCAGGAAAGATTCATGCAGTCATCATACAACGGCGTTGCGAAGAGCTTTCACTGGATCATCATGATTCTCGTTCTCCTGATGCTCTATGGCGGGTTCACCTCCGAGAGCCTGCCGAAAGAAGACCGCCTCGGCTTCTTCCAGACTCATGCAGGTCTTGGCTTGGTGATTCTTATTCTCATGCTGGCCCGTCTCGTCTGGCGCCTCAGTCACCCTGTACCCGCACTGCCCGTCGGCTTGCCGCGCTGGCAGCAGATTGCCTCCAAGGCAACACATCACGGCCTCTATGCTCTCGTAATCCTGCAGCCGATTTTCGGCCTGATCTTGGCCACCAGCTCAAAATTCAATCTCAAGGCCTTCGGATTACTTGGCCTCCAGATCGCACCGAACGAAACCGTTCATCAAGTCGGCGAAACGCTTCACGGCATAAATGCCTGGGTCATCACCGCGCTCATCGGACTTCACGTAGCTGCCGCGCTCTATCATCACTTCATCCTGCGAGACAATGTGCTGAAACGCATGTTGCCTTTCGTCAAAGCCTGATCGGGCATCAATGGTTACGCTCAACAAAATTTATACACGGACCGGCGACAAAGGCACGACGGCACTTGCCACCGGCGAACGCGTGCCCAAACACGAATTGCGCATCGAAAGCTATGGCACAGTCGATGAGACAAACGCCGCAGTTGGTCTTGCCCGCCTCCACACCGGCAGCGACACACGCCTTGATGCCATGCTCGCCCGCATCCAGAACGACCTTTTTGATCTCGGCGCAGATCTCGCTACTCCCGGCAAGACAGCCGCCGAACTTGGCTACGAACCCTTACGCATCGTCGAAGCGCAAGCAACGCGCCTTGAAGCAGAAATCGACGAATTAAACGCCCTCCTCGAACCTTTACGCTCTTTCGTACTGCCCGGCGGCACATCCGCCGCCGCCGCGCTGCATCTTGCCCGCACCGTGAGCCGCCGCGCCGAACGACTGATGACGGCACTGGTCGAGGCAGACTTCATCGACAGCAATGGTGGCGTCAGTGACGCCGCGCTCAAATACATCAATCGCCTGTCAGACTTCTTCTTTGTCGCCGCCCGCTACGTCAACTGGACGCCGGACGGCAAAGGCCCGGGTGACGTCCTTTGGGTACCCGGCGCGAATCGCTGATTTGTGCGAATTGCCCCCAGTTTTCTGCCAAAAATGCTTTATCCGCGACGGCATGTCTCAGATCAGCCGCAGCAGGCCCCATTTCGTTGACAGGGGCCGGTC
>TARA_R110000868_G_scaffold53666_3_pt1 | contig 15145 bp, 9 predicted proteins | sample TARA_R110000868 | Tara Oceans TARA_R110000868 (sample SAMEA4397489) | marine metagenome | biome: Polar Biome; feature: [SRF] surface water layer (ENVO:00010504); material: water (ENVO:00002006), including particulate matter (ENVO:01000060) such as... | depth 5 m | reverse complement strand
TGCCAGTTTTTGATTCAATTGTTATGCCTATAAACAAGGTTAATAATTCAAATTCCGAAACTATAGAAGACAATAGAATTTATATTCAGGGCAGTGATTTTAATGCTAGCCAAGGTTTTTCAGAATATTCTTGGAAACCTGTTAATGGTTTTGGGTATAGTAATTCGGCAATTACTTTATTTCCTTTACAAACTGCAAAATTTAATGTAGAGAAGCCTTGGGTTTCTTACGAGTTTAATGCCATGGAGACAGGGGATTTTCAACTAGAATTGAGCTTTGTGCCAATCCATTCGAATACTTTAGATCATGAAATTACAGTAGAATTAAACGGAGAAAATAAAGGTGTTTTTGAATTAAACACAATAGGTAGAAGTACGGAATGGAAAGAGAATGTTTTAAGAAATAGTAAGCGAATAGAAATTCCTATAACTATTGATGCCAAAGGGAAACAACGTATAAAAGTGTATGTAAATCAAACAGGTATTGTTTTGGATCAGTTGGCTATCTCACCATTAAAAAATGCTGATTTTTATGAAATTCCGATTTCGGAGAAAAAATGATCATTATTCCTTTGTAAAAATATAATCGCTAAGACTACAGTCATTACATTTTTGTAAGCTCTTAGCTATTAGTTTAGCATTGAATTCGGCTCCTTCATAGCCAGTATGGGTGTGATCTTTAGGGAAGAAAACTTTTACTTTTTCTTTACCTATTTTTTGATAAGCACGGGCCAAACTATCGCTAACATCTATATAATTACTTGCTGTTAACGCAGCTACTTCACGTGTCCATTTAACATAACTGCTATCTCTTTGCTCAACTTTACCATTTGGCCATTCATTGCGGACGGTTAAACTAAGTAAAATTGGTTTTGCCTTTTTCTCTTTAATATCTTTAATAAAGTTTTTTAAATACCATCCATAAGTGTGTACCTTCTCTAGAATGCTGTCTGAGCGTTTCACTTTTTGAAATTCATCTCCAATGCCCTGTAAAGAACCTCTATATTTGGCTCCATCGATATTTCCAGCGTCATTATGACCAAATTGAATGATGACAAAATCTTCTGGTTGAATTTGTTTTAATACAGAATCCCAAAGCCCTTCATAGGTGAAACTTCTTGAACTTCGCCCTCCTCTGGCTTTATTTATAATGTTTACTCGGGTCGTATCCACGTATTTTGGCAATAGAACTCCCCATCCAACAGCATTTTCATCACCATTATTGGCCATGGTAGAATCTCCTATTAAAAATAGGCTTCGCTTTTTTGGCAGTTTTACAACAGGGTTCTTTAGCATATATTTTTGTAAAGGATTGGATGATTTTTGTATTTCATGCATTATAATTGATGCAGCCAAAACCGCTCCCTTAGCCGAGGTATGTGTATGATCCCTTTCATAAAAATAGGATCCAGTAACTTTTGTTGCTCCCAAAATTTCCATTTTTTGGGCCATTTTTGTATTTAAATCAACAAAAGTCACGTCTTGTTCATTAGCAATTTGCTTTGCCCATAAACCATAGGAAGTATCGTTTTTGGGCACTTTACCTTCTATCCATTTGTTTCTAGGAATTGGGGACATGATAATGGGAACAGCCCCTTTAGCCTTAGCATCAGTTACAAATTTGCGAAGATACCAACCGTAACTATACACTGTCTCATGCTTTCCAGTTAGTATATTATCTATTTCTTCAGATTCCGAACCAATTCCTTTTATAGTTCCTCTTGCTCTAAAGTTGTCATTTATTGGTCCATCATCATTATGTCCAAATTGAATTAAAACAAAATCGCCTTTTTGCAGTTTTTTAACCACAGCATCCCACAACCCTTTATCTTGAAAAGTTCTACTACTAGTACCTCCTAAGGCATGGTTCTCGACATTTATTTTAGCGGCATCTAAATACTGATTTATAAAATTTCCCCATCCCCAAAGCCCTCCGGCGCCATCCCCTCTACCATTTTTTACGGTAGAATCTCCTATCAGATAAACAGTAGGTTTAAATGGCTGTTTGGTTCGGCCTTGTATTAAAAAAATACTCGCTATTAAGATTAGAAATACTGCTTTTATTTTTGTCATTCTTAGCCACTTATTTTTGCTTGTAATCCCTAAAATCAAACCATAAAATCATTGGAATACCTTGATCACCACTTTTAATTCTAATATTAGTGGGTTGACTTTCTGGCCCCTGATGTTCTAAAGGCTTAAATGCTCTCATAGCAGGTATTTCATACATAAAAGAGATGTTTCCTTCAGGAAATTCTGGCTGAGGGTGTGTACCAGGGAATGCATTTTTAGGTAAATCGGGAGTAAATAATCTTAAGAAAAGTTTATCTGATTCACTAAAAAAATTCAAATCTCCATTGTTCGTTTTTAAGTTTGCAGCTATCATATTAGCATGATACCCTTTAAACTCTGGATAAATTAAATTTTCAAAACTCTCGCCAGTAATGGTATTGTTATAGGCTTTTTCCCAGAGGCCAAATGTGGTGCCTTTTATTCTGTTTTTCCAAACACGATATGGCCCATTTCCTAACCATTTTATTGCCTTTACGCCCTCTTCTGGGAAGTCAAAAGTGATTCCAAATTTGTTTATTTCACCCTCAAAAAATGCTCCGTCAAAGCCATTGCCATTTCCGCCATTTTTTAACACTATCATTTCCATTTTTAATCTTCCATCATTAAATAACGTCCATTTTATTGTATCAATTCCACCTGAATATTTTATGACACATGAGGCATATTCTTTTTGTTGATCTATGGTTACGTTTTCAACCTTGGCTTTCATTCCAATTGGTCGTGGGCCATTAGTAAAGGGAACAATGCCATTATTGTTTTTAATTTCAATTAGTTCACCGGTATTAGAATCTATTTTTAGCTTGATATCTTTACTATCGAGTAAGATATTATTACCTGACATGGTAACTGTTGCGGTTTCTTTTTCTATTTTTTCGCTAATAAGTTTAGCTGCAAAATATGGAGCTTTGTGAATAGGCCATGACCAGGTATATATTTCTCTATCGTATTTATCTTTGGCAGTTATTTCTAAGAAATCGCCATCGAAAAAGTTTTGAGGAAGATCAAATTTGATGTTCCTAGTTTCACCCGGTTCAATGCTTTTAATGTCAATTGAGTTTGCTGCTAGTACTTCAGCTTTATCATTGGTATAAAGCACATTACTATTAACTTTTAAAACACTATATTCAAAATTGCAGGTGTTGAGGTTGCTATAAATATATTGGTTCGTAATTAGAAAACTTCCATCAAAAGTTGAGGTTATTTGTTTTGGTTGAAATTGTATTGGTGACCAAATTTCTTTTACGGTGTAAAAACTTCCTTCTTTTTCTCTATGTGGCCCTAAGACACCATCTGCAGCAAGAGAGCCTTTAGAATCATATTTTTGTTCTCCTTTCCAATCAGTACGTAAAACAGCTTCATCAAGCATAGCCCATAAAAATCCGCCAGCAAAAAGCTGACTTTGCTTATAGCGATTCCAGAAATCTTCCAAACCCGCGCCAATGCCATTATCATAAGTGCCATGCATAAATTCCGTTGGAAAAAATACGTTTTCACCATTATTAAAACGATGCATGCCTGTTAAATAAGTTGGGTAATGGTGCGTGTCCCATCCATCAAAATCTGACCAGGGGTGTATTACTATGCGCTTTTGAGGATCATATTCATGAAAGACAGCATCAATCTCTGTGTTCCACCCACCTTCATTGCCATGATCCCAAATTATTACAGAAGGATGATTGACATCTCTAGTTACCATTTCTTTGATTAATTTGGTGCCAGTTTTTGTGTCATAAGGGTTTTGCCAACCGGCTAATTCATTTAAAACAAAAAGGCCAAGGGAATCGCATACTTCTAAAAAATGATCATCTGGAGGATAATGAAAACGAACCGCATTCATATTCATATCCTTAATAAGGTTAACATCTAGAATGCTAATTTCCTTATCTGTACTTCTACCGGATTCTGGCCAAATAGAATGACGGTTAATGCCCTTCATTATTATTTTTTTACCATTGACGTATATGCCATCCTTTTTCAAAAATTCGAGTGTTCTGAATCCTATTTTCGTGGTTTTAGTGTGTAATATTTGGCCCTTATTTTTAAGTGTTAAGCGCAATGTGTATACATTGGGTGATTCTGGATCCCATGTTTTTACTCCATTCCATTTTGCACTAATAGTTTGTTTATTGGTTTTGGATTGTATTGGAAAAGTAAATGATTCAAATTTTTCTACACTTCCAATGGGGCTAATAGTAGCCTCAATAATTGAATTTTTAGGGATGTTTTTTAACGCTAAGTTTGCTGTTAGTGTACCATCCATTTTTGCATCTACTGCAACATGTTGTATAAATGCTTTTGGAGAAATTTCTAACCAAACAGGTCTATAAATACCACCAAATAGCCACCAGTCTGTTTTTCGCTCGGCATTATTTACAGTTTCATTACTTGAATGTTTGGAAACATGAACTTCTAAAAGGTTTTCAGTACCATATTTAAGCAAAGAAGTGATGTTATAATCGAACTGATAAAAACCACCCTGATGAATTTCGCCTGCAGATTTTCCATTAATTTTCACTTCAGTATCTGTCATAGCACCTCCAAAGACTAAAGTTATATTTTTGCCTTTATCCTGTTCAGAAATGTAAAAAGTATACTTGTAAAAGCCTTCTTCTTTACTTGGCTCTTTTTCGTTTAATTCTTTATACCATCTACCATAGGTATAATTTCCAAATCCTTCTAGCTCCCAATTGGAAGGAACATTTATAGTGCTCCATGTATTACTTTTTTGGCCATTAGTGCACATAAATTCCCATTCAACTGGATGCTGAAAATCTTTTCCGGATAAATATACTTTTTCTGTTTCTTGAGATAACCCGTAAAATATATTTAGAATTAAAGTTGTTATTAATGCGTATTTTTTCATTTGTTTGTATAGAAATAAATTAGTTTCCGTCTGGTTTAACCGACTCAAAACGATTGCTCAAGGGGACATTCCAGTCTTTGGAATCATTCGGTTTATTAGGGTTATACTCTTGGAAACTACTAGTTATATTTTCAGTAAGTGTTAGGTTGTTATCTTTAATACCCTGGAGAACGCAAAGCGCAATTTCATTAGCTCCAAAATTATTAAAATGGGTATTGTCCTCTAATTTTTCGGTTTGTGCTGGAAACGTATTTGCTGGATATTGAACAAATGCTTGTCTGGACTTTTCATCTCCCCAGCTTTCGTATAATGTTGTTGTTAATTGGGTTAAATCTATTAATGGAACATTTAATTTTTTTGCAATTGCTCGCATAGCTTCGGGATACTCACCATGCGTAGGTTTTAAGGTTTCGTTTTCATTAAAAAATCGTCTTTGAGTTGGCGTTAATAGTACAGGTATACCACCCTTTTCACGAGCTTTAATGACAATTTCGGCAAGTAGTTCGGTATAATTTAACCATGGTCCATCACCTTTTCCATGTTGTTTAGCGTCATTATGGCCAAATTCCACAAAAAGATAATCGCCTTTTTGCATTTGCGAAAGTATTTTATCTAATCTGTTACTACTTTTAAAGGAACTTAAAGAAGCTCCTGAATAGGCATAATTGGCGATGACAACTTGATCATTAAAATACGAGGTTATATATTGCCCCCATGAGGCCCAAGGCTCTAAATCTTGGTCGGTAACTGTGGAGTCACCAGCTAAAAAAATAGAGGTGATATTTTTAATTGAAGTAATTTTTATGGATCGTACCGCAGGATTTCCTAAAAATTCTAATGTCAGTTTGTTATCCCAATTTAAATCATCTAATTCTCTTTCTTTAAGTGCTATATTTTTGGTTTCATCAATTTTTGAACTTCTTACATTAACCATAAATGACTTTGTAGTTGATTCATTGTTAGTGACAATTCCGTTTAGCATTAATCGTCGTGATTCCGCCTTAACAGTAGTAGTCGAGGTGTTTTGATTATTTCCTAGTACAAGCGTTACCTTATAATTGCCTTCGGGTAGTTTTACTGAAAAATACACAGGATTTGGGGCAGTAAAACCATCTTTATATAAAATTACTTGATGAGCACTATTAAAGTCAAAACCATAACCTATAGTCTCGTTATAGGCAATATTGGTAGTTGCATTTTCTCCAAAATAAAACTCATAAGAAGAACTAATTCGTTGCGCATTGGTTGAAAAAAAAGGTAGGGTGAGGAATAGTAATAAGCGTATTTTTTTTGAGATACAAAAGCAATTTCGGAGGTTCATTTTTTCACGTTTTTTCAAAAATAACAGAGTTAGTTGAGTATGCCATCCTGCACTATGATGCTATTTTTAAATGAAAAATAGATAATATCTCACCTATTTTAAACAGAATTGCGCTCGATGTACTTAAATACATTTTTCACCTTTTCCTTTTTGTTTTTCAAGATCATGTAGGCCGCAGTTTCTCCCATAACTTTAAAATCGGTGCTAATTACAGTAATTCCTAACAAGTCTTTAAGCGGAGTGTCGTTGTACGAAATGATGCCTATATCTTTACCTAACACCAATTTTTTAGCATTAATTTGGCGTACAAGATTTACTAGATCCATTTCTTCAATGGTGATGTAAACATCTCTACTTTGTAGTTCCATATCATCATAAATTTGATCCAATATTTCGTAATCAAAGTTATGTTCGCCACAGAAACGTGTAAAACCATGTAAAATCCTCATTGGATAAGGAAATACAGTCTTCCTAGGATACACTAAAATTAGCTTATCAAATTTTTCTAATTTATGAATACCTTCTTTTAAAGCTTTGTATATATCATCTTTAAAATCTTGATATATCGCCCCATAATTACCTGTTATTTCGGGCTTGTCATTGTCGAGAATAACTAGTTGATCTTTTGGTATACGTTCAATTTCTTTTAAAACGCCTTCTGTGTAACTGGTATGGGCTAATTTTTCATCTTTAAAATGGGGCATGATGACATAATAATCAAAAGCACCTAGATTTTTTTGTATTGCTTTAATGAATAATGATTCATCACAATGATAAATAGATAATGTCACATGACCATTAACCCCAATTCCATCAACAAATGAGTTGTAAATCATCATTTTATAAGAACTGGGCTTGTTGATTAGAAAAAATATATTGATTTTAGAAATTAGGTCTGTCTTTGCTGTATAAAAGCCTTTTCCTTTTACGGAAACAATTATTTTGCGCCCCTTTAATTCTCTATAGGCTTTTTCAACAGTATCTCTTGATAAATCACAAGCTTCACTTAATTCATTAATTGAAGGAATTTTTTCACCTATTTCAATTTTACCTTTAGCAATATCATTAATAATAGATTCCACAATTTGCTTGTATTTTGGAATTCTCGACGCGTCGTTTATTTGAACTGATAATGAATTAATCATAAATATGTTATAATTATTTGTATAATGAACTCTATAAAAAATAGGAGTGCTTAAATGGCAATTATTAGAATTTTACTAAATTAATGTAATCGATTGCTATTTCAAATATTTATAATGTATTTTCTTAAAATAACTTAACTAATACGTTTTTTTATAGCATAACACCACAGGATACCTAAAATATCGTAATCTATTACTTTTGACTTAAGTAATATATTTTAAGATAAATTGAAATGCAAAAAACCTTTCAACATGTAGATTATTTGTGGGATGAAAAAAAAGCGGCAGCTTTAGGTGACGATCAAGTTTCCTTATTTCTTTACAGATCTAATATTTTAGGTAGTGATTTAAGAATTACAAATTATGGCGGTGGTAACACGAGCTGTAAAACAATAGAAAAAGACCCCCTTACCAATGAAGATGTGGAAGTTATGTGGATTAAAGGTTCGGGAGGTGATATTGGTACATTAACAAAAGCTGGAATAGCAGGCTTATACACAGAAAGGTTACGAAATCTTAAAAATGTTTATGGTGGGCTAGCAGATGAAGATCGAATGGTGGGCCTGTTTAATCATTGTATTTTTGATTTAGATAGTAAAGCCCCTTCTATAGATACACCATTGCACGGATTATTACCGTTTAAACATATAGATCATTTACATCCAGATGCATTAATTGCTGTTGCTGCTGCAAAGGATAGCGAAAAAGTGACTAAAGAAATTTGGGGAGATACTATGGGCTGGGTACCTTGGCAAAGACCGGGTTTTGATTTGGGGCTACAATTAGAAAAATGTCTGAATGATAATCCAGGAATTAGAGGAATTGTTTTAGGTAGTCATGGGCTGTTTACATGGGGAGATACCTCTTACGATTGTTATATAAATAGTTTAGAAGTTATCGAAAGGGCTTCTGATTATATTGCTAAAAAGATAAAAGAAAAAGGCAGTGTTTTTGGAGGGCAAAAAGTAAAACCATTAGCCAAAGAAGCTCGATTGGATAAAGCTGCTAAACTTATTCCTTTACTTAGAGGTTTGTGTGCTTCGGAAAATAGAATGATTGGCCATTTTACAGATAGTGATGTGGTTTTGGAATATATTAATAGTAATGATCTAGAGCGTTTAGCTCCAATGGGGACATCATGTCCGGATCATTTTTTACGAACTAAGATTCAACCTTTAGTTCTAAATTTAACTACAGACGAGGATTTAAGCGATTCAAAAGCTGTATTAAAAAAACTAGAACCAGCTTTTGAAGCTTATAGACTTGAGTACAAAAATTATTACGACACCTGTAAAAAGGCGAATAGTCCAGCAATGCGTGATCCTAATCCAGTGATAATCATATATCCAGGAATAGGAATGTTTAGTTTTGCAAAAAACAAACAAACTGCACGTGTGGCAAGTGAGTTTTACATAAATGCTATTAATGTAATGAAAGGTGCAGAAGCAATTACATCATACACTTCATTACCTAGACAAGAGGCATTTGATATTGAATATTGGTTGCTAGAAGAAGCCAAATTGTCCAGAATGCCAAAAGAACAACCTTTATCTAGAAAAGTAGCCTTTATTACAGGCAGTGGCGGTGGAATTGGAAAGGCAATTGCTGATAAATTAGCGGCAGAAGGTGCTAATGTAGTATTATCCGATATTGTTGAAGAAAGACTTAAAGAAGGTGTAAAAACGTATAAAGCTGATGTTGCTACTTATGCGGTTTGCGATGTTACCAAGGCGGAATCTATTGCAGCAGCGTATAAAAAAGCTTGTTTGGAATTTGGAGGTGTAGATATTGTAGTGCATAGCGCAGGCTTGGCCATTTCTAAACCCTTGGAAGAAACTACCGAGAAGGATTGGGATATTCTTCAAAATGTGCTTGTAAAAGGTCAATTTGAATTAGCTAAACAAGCCGTAGGAATTATGCGAGATCAATCAACAGGCGGAGATTTTATTAGTATAGCAAGTAAAAACGGATTAGTTTCAGGGCCTAATAATGTGGGCTATGGTACTGCAAAGGCAGCACAACAACATATGGCTCGTTTATTGGCAGCAGAATTGGCCGGCGATAAAATAAGAGTGAATACTTTAAACCCAGATGGTGTTATTGTTGGCAGTAAAATTTGGGAAGGAGATTGGGCAGAAGGTAGAGCAAAAGCGTATGGAATAACAGTAGACGAATTGCCAGCACATTACGCAAAACGCAATTTATTGAATGAAATAATTTACCCTGAAGATATTGCTAACGGTGTTTTTGCATTTGTGGGGATATTAGATAAAACAACAGGTAATATAATTAATGTTGACGGCGGTATGGCCAATGCATTTGTTAGATAATTGAGTAGAGTTAGTTTGAGTTAGTTTTAAGAAACTTTCAATGAATTAGTATTAATTCTTGAAGGTTTCTTTATCTTAAAGAGATAGTTTAGTTCTGATAAAAATACAAGTGCATGAGAATAGAAAAAAATCAGATTGGTGATATAAATAAAAGTGAAGCAGATTTTCATAAAGAGAGTTTTGATTTTTTGGCAAACACGTTAACTAGAAATAAGGCTAATGTAAATGCTATTTTAAATAAATTACAGGAGTTTCAAGTTGCTATTCCTAGTTGGGCTTTAGGGGCGGGAGGAACAAGATTTGGTAGATTTGGATTTTACGGGGAACCTTCTAGTTTAGAGCAGAAAATAGACGACATAGGAATTCTTCATTCTTTGACCCAAACGGCGGGAGCAGTTTCGCTTCATATTCCTTGGGATATTCCTTCAGATTATGAAGCTATAAAGCAGTTGGCGAGTACGCATAATATAGTTTTTGATGCCGTTAACTCTAATACTTTTCAAGATCAAAAAAATGCAACAGCAAGCTACAAATTTGGTTCCTTAAGTAATCAATATAAAGAATCCAGAGACCAAGCCATTCAGCATAATATTGATGTAATAAAAATTGGCGATAAACTAGGTTCAAAAAGTTTAACAGTTTGGTTAGCAGACGGTGCTTGTTTTCCTGGTCAGAATAATTTCCAAACTGCCCTACAGCATACACAAAATAGTTTAAAGGATATTTATAAAGCACTTCCTGAAGATTGGAAGCTGTTTATAGAATATAAACCTTACGAACCTAATTTTTATAGTACGGTTATACAAGATTGGGGTACATCATTTATGTTGGCTAATGAATGTGGGGAAAAGGCGTATACTTTGGTAGATTTAGGTCATCATTTACCAAATACGAACATAGAGCAAATTGTGTCTACATTAATGTTTAAAGGTAAATTAGGTGGGTTTCATTTTAATGATAGCAAGTACGGCGACGATGATCTTACCGTTGGCAGTATTAAACCCTATGCACTATTTCTTATTTTTAATGAGCTTGTTTATGGTATGGATAATAATCCACAAAATCCATATCCTGCTTGGATGATAGATGCTAGTCATAATGTAAAAGATCCTCTGGAAGATTTAATTCAATCTTTAGAGGCAATACAAGAAGCTTATGCAAAAGCACTTTTAATAGATCAAAAGGCTTTAAAAATAGCGCAACAAGAAAATGATGTTGTTAAATGTCAAGAGCTCTTGCAAAATGCTTATAGAACTGATGTAAGGCCTTTGCTTAGAGAAGCAAGAATTAGAGCAGGTGGTGCTTTAGAGCCAATACAGGCATATAGAGCGTTAAAAATTAGAGAAGGTCTCATTAAAGAAAGAGGCAAAAACAGTATGGCAACAGGTTTATAAATGATAAGATGATTGGTGAGGTAACGGCAGTTTTCGATATTGGCAAAACAAATAAAAAATTCTTTCTATTTGACTCTAATTTTCAAGAGGTATATAGAGAGTATACTAAGTTTGATACTATTGAAGATGAAGATGGACACCCAACAGAAAATTTACAACAATTAAAAGCATGGCTGAAAGAAGTTTTTGATCGCATTTTAGAAGCAAAAGAATATGATATCACTTCGATCAATTTTTCCACTTATGGTGCTAGTTTTGTTCATTTAGATGCTAATGGTGAAGTATTAACACCTCTTTATAATTATACCAAGGCATATCCTCAAAAATTAATTGACTCTTTTTACGAAAAATATGGTCCAGAGTTAGATTTTGCCGAAGCAACAGGTTCTCCAAGTTCAGGTATGCTAAATTCGGGAATGCAGTTATATTGGCTTAAATATATGAAGCCAAAGATTTTTGAAAAAATTAAATATTCATTACATCTTCCTCAGTACATCAGTTATATTTTTACGGGTATTCCAGTAAGTGAACATACCAGTATAGGTTGCCATACTGCCTTATGGGATTACGCCAAAAAAGATTATCACGATTGGGTATATAAAGAAGAAATTCATAAAATTTTACCACCTATTGTTTCTACAGAAACAAGTTTTAATATGAATTATAATGGAAAGCATATTAAAATTGGTGCCGGAATTCATGACAGTTCAGCAGCACTTTTACCTTATGTGCGAAGTGTTCAAGAAAAATTTATTTTAGTGTCCACAGGCACATGGAGTATAGCACTTAATCCATTTTCAGAAGCACCTTTAACGAAAAATAATGTGCAAAAAAATTGCATAAACTACATGCGAATAAACGGTAAAGCGGTAAAAGCATCTAGATTGTTTTTAGGTAATGAATATAAAGAGCAAGTGAATTTTTTAGCCGATTATTTTAACGTACCCAAAGACTATCATAAAACTGTTTCATTTGATTTAGACCTGTATGTGCAAATTCGTAATGATTTTGAAAAAATGTACCATTGGGTTAGTATTACAGACCCAGACATGCCTAGTATAACCAAAATTCCTTACGATAAATTCGAGCATGCCTATCATCAACTTATGTTAGAGTTAGTTTTATTACAAGTAGAAAGTATAAAATTAGTAGCAGGCGATGAACGTATTGAAAAATTATTTATTGATGGGGGTTTTACAGATAATGAGGTGTATATACAGCTATTATCTCATTACCTAAGAAACATGACTTTAAATACAACCAACTCTTCTTTAGGGTCAGCCTTAGGAGCAGCAATTTGTATTTCTGATACTAAATTAAATTCAAAATTTCTTAAAAAGAATTATGCGCTAAAAAAGCATGTTCCCTTTATAATTCAATAATTATGTTATCAGCTATAAATTCACAATACCCTTCCATCGATGATTTAAGAGAAAAATCAAAAAAGCGAATCCCAAAATTTGCGTTTGAATATCTAGATGGTGGTTGTAATGATGATGTAAGCATAGTACGCAATACTTCGGATATAAGAGAAGTGCAATTACAACCCAGATACCTTAATAATCGTGGAGTGAGTTCTTCAAAAACAAAGATATTAGGAATGGAATTCGACGCACCTTTTGGAATTGCTCCAGTAGGATTGCAAGGATTAATGTGGCCAAACTCCCCTGAAATATTAGCAAAGGCAGCGTTTAAACATAATATTCCTTTTATATTGAGTACAGTTACCACTATGAATATTGAAAGGGCAAGTGAACTTACGGAAGGCAAGGCGTGGTTTCAATTGTATAACCCCGTGGAAGATGTGCTACGTAATGATATAATCAATAGAGCAGAGGCTGCTGGATGTCCAGTTTTAGTTTTGTTATGTGATGTACCTACTTTCGGCTACAGACCAAGAGATATAAGAAATGGTTTGGCATTACCACCCAAAATGTCGGTAAAAAATATACTTCAGATACTTGGTAAGCCAACTTGGGCCTATAATACGCTAAAATATGGTCAACCAACCTTCGAAACCTTAAAACCGTATACTCCTGAAGGCCTTAATTTAAAGCAATTGGGTCAGTTTATGGACAAAACTTTTTCAGGTAAATTAAATGCCGAAAAAATTAAACCTATTCGTGATCAATGGAAAGGAAAATTGGTGCTAAAAGGTGTTGCTTCTGAACAAGATACTTTAGATGCAATTGCAATGGGTTTTGATGGAATTATTGCTTCAAATCACGGAGGAAGACAATTAGATGCTGCTCAATCCACAATAAATTCACTTAAAGATATTGTTAAACATGGTGATAAGATTGAAATTATGATGGATAGCGGTATGAGATCAGGTCCAGATATTGCTAGAGCTATCGCCAGCGGTGCCAAATTTACATTTATGGGTCGTTCTTTCATGTATGGCGTAGGGGCACTAGGTAAAAATGGAGGAGATCATACCATAGCTATAACTAAAAGACAATTTCAACAAGTAATGGATCAGCTGTGTTGTGAGCGAGTAGAAGATTTGCCAAAGCATTTAATAACCAACTAAAAAACCAAAATATGTCACAGTATAATATTGATGAAGAGATTGAAGAAATTGCAGGGGGAGAATTTGAAAGAGTACCTGTACCACAATCAAAACTTAAAAGTTGGAAAAGCTTTTTAGGAATGTATGCAGGAGAGCATGCTGCTGGGACAGAATTTGTCATAGGGCCTTTGTTTTTAACCACTGGGGTTAGTGCATTTGATTTAATAATAGGCCTTCTGCTAGGTAATTTATTAGCCGTTCTTAGCTGGAGGTTTTTAACAGCAGAAATAGCAGTAAAATATAGATTGACGCTGTATTATCAATTAGAAAAAATCTGCGGAAAAAATTTGGTTACGGGGTATAATCTCGCCAATGGAATCCTTTTTTGTTTCTTAGCAGGATCCATGATTACGGTTTCGGCCACGGCGGTTGGGATCCCTTTTAATATGGAAATGCCTAAATTAACAGACACCATGCCGAATGGTATTACTTGGGTAGTTATTGTACTTGTTTTAGGTGCTGTAATATCTTTAGTGGCATCTAAAGGATATGATACGGTGTCGAAAGCAGCAAATTGGATGTCACCAATTATTGTAGTTGCATTTTTGGCTTGTGGTATAGTTGCAATAAATCAATTAGGGGTAGAAAGTTTAACCGATTTTTGGAATATATGGGGAGAAGGTTCAGAGCCATTTCCGGGGCAATTAAAATATACCTTTTGGCATGTCGTTATCTGGTCTTGGTTCGCTAATGCTGCAATGCACATAGGAATGTCTGACCTTTCTGTATTTAGATTTGCTAAAAAACCAAGTTCGGGCTGGACAACAGCAGCAGGAATGTATGTTGGTCATTACATGGCATGGATTGCAGCAGCCTTGCTTTACGCAGTTTATATTAAAACACCAGAAGCTCAAGCATTTTTATCGGGTGGAGAGGCGCCTCCTGTTGCTCCAGGACCATTGGCCTATAATGCTATTGGTGTTTTTGGAATTATAGCGGTTGTTTTGGCAGGTTGGACTACGGCAAACCCAACTATTTATAGAGCCGGACTTGCATTTCAAGCAATTGTGCCTAAACTATCTACTTTTTGGGTCACTATTATTGCGGGTACGGTAGCAACAATTGCCGGATTATTTCCTGCTTTTGCTATGAAATTACTTGGTTTTGTAGCGCTTTACGGATTTATTCTTGCTCCATTTGGTGCCATTATTGTTTTTGAACACTTTTTCAGTACTAAAGCGGGAATCATTAAAAACTATGCTGAGGTTGCCAATATTAAGTTTAATAAAGCTGTTTTTTTAGCTTGGGCGATTAGTTTTGGATTGTTTTATTTTATATCACTTCAATTTGATGTATTTCTTTCATTCGTAACATTGCCAGCATGGCTGCTATGTGGTGTTTTGTTTTTAGTATTTAGTAAGCTACAACAAAAGTCATAGCATAATTCTTACTATAGTATGATACACAAAAGCCCTCAACTTTCGTTGAGGGCTTTTGTGCTTTTATTG
>TARA_R110000868_G_scaffold109461_1_pt1 | contig 15150 bp, 19 predicted proteins | sample TARA_R110000868 | Tara Oceans TARA_R110000868 (sample SAMEA4397489) | marine metagenome | biome: Polar Biome; feature: [SRF] surface water layer (ENVO:00010504); material: water (ENVO:00002006), including particulate matter (ENVO:01000060) such as... | depth 5 m | reverse complement strand
TTTCAGCGGAGGCATTTTGTCCGAACAACACGCTCAAGAATTCAAAATAGTCATTGTCGATGATGCCGACTTCTCAAAGAGAACAACTGCTAAGATATTAGAGGATGCTGGCTATAATGTGGCGGCCACGGCTTCTTCATCAGAAGAAGGCTTAAGAGCCTTCGGTTCAATTGCAAGTATCTCACTATTCATTATTGATATTGTCATGCCCGGCTCAAGTGGATTGCAGCTCGCACAGCGCTTAAGTGAACTTAAGTTCAAGGGGGCCATTATTATGATGTCCTCTTTATCCATGGAATCTGTCATGATCGAAGCCCTTTCAGTAGGTGCTGTCGACTATTTAAAGAAACCTTTTTCACCAAAGGATCTGCTAAAAGCCGTTCAAAAGGTTGAAGAAGAATTAGGCAAGGATAGATTATGATCAGCTTTGTACTAAAGCCGCTATTTTGGTTCACTCTAAGTTTTCTTGTTCTAAGTGTTCCGATTGAGGATAAACCACTATTTGATCATATCTCTTCCGTCTTTGGGCCTACTGCTCGCGCTGTCATTAGCGACTTCAACACTCGTGCCGAAGAGACGGTTAAGGTTGGCAAAAAAGCTCTTAATCAGCTGTTTCAAAGTGTTCCTAAAAATGCTGATAAGGTTGAAGTCAGGCAATCGGGCTCGGCCAAGGAAAAGGCCCCTGATGATGAATACACAATCGAAGAAAGACAACTGCTAGAGCAGATTCTCAGCCAATAAAAAAAGCCCGGATATACCGGGCTTTTTTTAGAACATCTTTTTTAAAATTAACGTTCTGAAGATTCGCTTACTTCTACTTCTGCTGATGAAGTTGAAGCTACTGTTGCTGATGTTGCGCGATTTGATTGAACCATTGATGAACAATCCGCAGATCCTTCTCCAAGTTCAGCTGCAAATGATACGTTAACAGCAAAAGTTAAGGCGATAATTGTAAATAGTGCTTTCATAGTCGTTCTCCTCTTCATGGTTGTTGCCTATATAGAATGCAGCAACCGTGCCAAGATTTTTAACAGATATACAGCTACTTACAGAGGAGAATTTGAATATTTTTCCGACACTGACTATTTTATCTACAAAAAAGCCACTCAACTTAACCATTTCATCATCCAGGCAAGTGGAGCTAACTTACCGGAATATGGTGGATATCGTAGCTTTAGATCAAAGATAAAGAATCTTCGAAGCACTGACTTCTGATGGCTAAAGATCTTGAATGAAGTGTGACCGTGATACGAGCCCATACCAGATTCTCCAACACCACCAAATGGTAGGTCTGGATTAGACAAATGCATAAGACAATCATTTAAGCATATCCCACCGGCCTGTACCTCTTGGGCAAAGCGATCGAGCATATTTTGATCATCACTAAAGAGATAGGCCGCAAGTGGATGATCACGACGCGCTATAATCTTAAGCGCATTATCAAAGCTGTCTGTTTCAATGATTGGTAGGATAGGGCCAAAAATCTCTTCTTGCATAACAGGGTGATCAAAGTCAGCGCTAATGACTGTTGGTTCAATAAAGCATCTTGCTTCATCTGAGTTTCCACCAAAGATAACGTCTTCATTTTTGTACAGGCCAACCAAGCGATTGAAATGCCTGAGATTGATAATTTTGCCATAATCCGGAGATGAGGCTGCATCACCGTAAAACTCTTTTACAACCTTATTGAGCTCATTAAGAAGTTTATCCTTAAGGCCACGCTCGACTAAAACGTAGTCTGGGGCCACGCAGGTTTGACCGGCATTAAACCATTTCCCCCACGCAATTCTTCTGGCCGCGACCTCAAGACTCGTTAAGCCGGCCACGACACAAGGACTTTTTCCACCTAGCTCAAGAGTCACTGGTGTTAAATTCTTGGCCGCCTTCTCCATCACGATACGTCCGACATGACCGTTGCCAGTGTAGAAAATATGATCAAAGTGTTGATCCAGCAACTTGGTTGTCTGCTCAACCCCACCATTCACAACATTCACCAATCTTGGATCAAAGGTCTCTTGCACTATGCGAGTGATCACAGCAGCTGTTGCAGGTGCTAGCTCGGAAGGCTTTAAAATGACCTGATTGCCCGCCGCTAAAGCACCGACCAAGGGAGATAAAAGTAACTGAAAAGGATAGTTCCATGGAGATATGATTAAGACCTTCCCTAGGGAATTTGACACGATAAAGCTTCTGGCCGGAAGCAGTATCCAGGGTGACGAAACCCTCTTGGGTTTCATCCATTTTTTAAGGCTCTTTAATGTATGTGAAATTTCATTTTGGACAAAACCGATCTCTGCAATCTGTGCCTCGAGTTTGTTCTTTCCAAGATCTTCAAATAAAGCTTGGGCAATGGCTTCGGAATGAGTTGAGATGGCCTTAGAAAGCTTATTAAGTGCGTCTACTCGTTGATCGTATGAGCTAATTAAACTCGTTCTTGAGCTAGAACTTTGCAGTGTCACAATCTCACTTACTAACGCTAGATTTGTTTCAATTGAAATCGAATCATTCATAAAGCCTCCAAAGCACCTTAAGTATCACCTCAAGAGCTCACAGCTTCAAGTAAAACAAAAAAGCCCACCATTCGGTGGGCCTTAACCATGAATTGAATTAAGTCTGACTATTATCTTTCAGAACTTGAAGACGAAGAAGATTGCTCAACTTCAGAAGACTGACCATCGGCCAAAGTTTGCTGGAAACGACTAGACTGTTGAGTGCTTACACAATCAGAAGCCATATTTTCTCCAAGCTCACCTGCGAAAGATACACCTGTTACAAGTAGTGACAAAAATAATACTGAGATAAACTTTTTCATATATTCCCCCTAAAACATTAAATAGGTTTGTTAAGTTGTTTCCTGTATTCAATGCACAGGATGTGCCAAAGAAGTCACTTAACAAATCAGTCAGTTAGAGGGGGAAAATTGTATAAAGTTTGGACAGCTGATAAAAAAAAAGCCCTTCCGAAGAAGGGCTTAGTTAAAAAATAATTTTGCTGAGCTTAAGATCAACGGCCTGAACCATTCCCCTCATCGCTCTCCTCAGTCTCAATCACGGTCGTTGACGCGTTACCGCGACTACCATCATTGATTGCCTCACAATCTTCAGCAGAAACAGGCGTGGAAACTGTAAATACGACCATTAGTAATGCAAGTAAGCTTAAAAATTTCATATCCTTCTCCGTCTCTTCGCCTTGTGTGTAGGCTTATTCTTTTACTTAGTATAAATCAATTCACTCTTCATTCAAAAATTCATGCCTTTTACGGCCATTCAGCAACTTAGGGTGCCTTTATAAGTCGGCACTCTACGAGATCTACATATTCAGGTTAACACCAGCTGGTTTCACAATCGAAAGTAGCGATTGGAATGCTTGTGTAACTTGTAGGGCCATCTTGTGACCTGCCTTAGACTCAACTTTTTTGATCTCACCATAGTTGTCATAAGATACGTTGATCTTACCGACATTATCCATTTGGATTTCTACTGGCTTGCCAAGAGCATTGTATTTAAAGCTAAGGGTACGTTTCTCATTCGTCTTCTTATTATTATCAAGCATCTTTGTAATGCGACCTTGACGATCATAAAGAAGAAGAACTGACATGCCGTGATCATTTACAGCTTTTGAGAGGTTACCGTTCTTGTCATACTCAAAATTTGTCCAACCCTTGTTAGAGTTCACTTTAGTGATCTTATTAAATTGTGGGTGATACTCAAGCTTTACAAATTCACCATTATTAGATGCTTTGTTCTTAAGCAGACCATTTTCATGATAGTCAAAAGTCGTTACACGATCACCACGGATAATTTTCGAAGGCAGTGAACAACATTCTGTATAAAATGTTTCAGTCTTAAGACCATTAATTTCCGTTAGAATTCTGTATGTGTAATCAGAGCCATCTGGACGAGATTTGATTTCGTACTCGTAACGATTAGCAACTTCTTTACCAGACACGCCTTTTTTCTTAACAATTGTCCAATAGTGATACTCTGGATTTTTTGGATTCGATCCATAGTCATACTTAGTCACTTCACCGTTACGACTTGTGATCTCTTCAACAAACTGAGTCTTAGCAGTGTATTTAACCTGCATTTTTGAATCATCAGCATAAGCAATCGATGAAAGATTGTGGTTAGTATCATAGCCATAAGTAAACTTATTGCCGCCGACATCAGTACTTTCAATCAGATCATCGCCTTTGTACTTATAAAATGTTTTCTTATCTCCCGCAGACCAAACGTGCTTAACTTTGCCGTCTGCATACCAATCAAAAAACAATTGTTTTGCCTGAGAATCTTTAATCGATTTAAGAGTTTTACCCTCATAAACGAAATCTACAGAGTAACCATACTTGTTTTTAATTTTGAGAAGCTTTCCGTCTGAGTTAAAGACCTCTTCCTTGCCATCATTAAAGACTCTTTTATAGCCATCTTTAAGAACATAGAGTTCTTGAATACCGCGAGTATTAGAAAAGAGTTTTGAACCTGCAGCCAGCTCAGCTTTAACATCAAATTTACGGCCATAAGCCTGACGAAGTTCAGCATCGCTCTTTAGTTTTTCAATCAAAGACTCTGCCACTTGAGCAGTAATCGTTGTTTTCTTTCTCATCGCTTCGACGATTCTTTTTGCAGCGGCAGCTGGATCTACATTTTCTTTTGGTGTAAATCGCGTCGTCGCACCTGAACCATTTTCATGAACAACCACTGAGCCATCAGCACCCACACTTAGATATGTCTCAAAGTCTGAGCCCCAACCAAAGCCAAACCAACCCTTCTCGGTCGATTTTGAGTTATAGGTCCTTGCAATCTCTAAATCCTGACCACCGCCTGGCACGATAATATCAGTATAAGAGATATAAAAATTCCCGTTCTTAAGGTTCACACCAGACCAAGCTAGTGCAGGTAAAAGTAGTAGAACCAAAAACGCTTTAAACAGTTTCATCGAAACACCCTCTTTATTCATCTTTCAGGAAAAGGTTTCTCTCTCATAGCCATATCGTCACAAACAACTCATGGCCTTAGCTAAATTAAATCGATTATATCTTAATTTTAACAATCTTCAGAATGACAAAGCCCCCGGCAAGATCGAACAAAAGGGCCAAAAACAGCGCTACCCAGCCCAAAGGGTGCGTAAACATTGGTTTCATCATTTCTGGATCACTGAGTGTAAAGATCAGGCATATGGCCCAAGGCATGGCAAAAATTGTTGCTCCCTGGAACATCCCTTGAGCGATGTAAGTGTCTATTTTTTGTTTGAGGCGAACTCGTTCACGAATCACGTCAACAATAGTGTCAAAAACTTCGGCAAGATTACCGCCGGTTTCGCGCAAAATATTGACACTCGCCACGAACATTTCATTATCTTCTGTTGGAATACGCTTCACCAAGCCTTCGAAGCATTCCTCTAAGGGTACACCGATTTTATTTTGTTGGAGAATCATATTGAATTCTTGGCTAACCGGAGTTGGCATTTCATCCACAACGAGACCAATGGATTGAGGAAGAGATAAGCCCGCCCTAATTCCATTTGCCAGTAATTGCATAGCATCGACCATTTGGTTTTCGTACTGCTTGATCCGCTTTTCAATCATAAAATCAATAAACGGCTTAGGCAGCTTAAAACCTAGAAAGATAACAACGGAACCAAGGATTAATCCTGGTATCCATGCACCTAAAAAGCCAAGAAGTGAAATGATGAATAAACCCGGAACAAATGAGCAGCAAAGGAGAAGGTAAGTGATTTTTTGCGGTTCAACTTCAATAAATAGAAGCTCAAGCTTCTCTAAAATATACGTTCTTGTTCCGATTGTTTGTTTTTCAATCCAGTCAAAGATGTTAACGCTATACTTGAATGCCACCAGAAAAATTAATAATCCAGAAACAATCATGATTCCATTAGGGCCAAGTAATCTAACAAAAATATCCATTATTTGTTATCTCCTACTTGGCGCCAACAGGTTTTTTAGCAGTATTCGCTTGAGGCTTAACTGCAGCAGGTGCAGGAGCTTTAGCTGGAGGAGGAGCGGCATTACTAAAGAGACCTCTAGGAATGTTATAGCCTTTGCGCTCAAGCACTTCGATAAATTTCGGAATAAAGCCAGAGGCTTGAAACTCGCCAACAATCTTTCCACTTTTATCAATGTCTTTTTGAACAAACGTAAAGATATCCTGCAAAGTTACAACATCACCCTGCATACCACCAATTTCAGTAATATAGGTTACTCGCCTTGAGCCATCATCAAGACGTGATTGCTGAATAATCATATGAACGGCATTAGCAATCATCTCTCTGATAGCGCGAGGACTTAAACCTGCACCAGCATATTGAACTAGAGTTTCAATTCGCCCTATGCACTCTCTTGGATTATTTGAGTGAACTGTAGTGAGAGAGCCATCGTGACCAGTTCCCATGGCCTGAAGCATATCTAGCGTTTCACCACCACGACACTCGCCAACAACAATCCTATCAGGTCTCATTCTAAGTGTTTGTTTAACCAAACAGCGAATATCAATGGCGCCATCACCTTCAAGCGAAGGCGGTCTTGTTTCAAGTCTAACAACGTGATCTTGAGGAAAGTCCAGTTCCGCAGCATCTTCGCAGGTAATAATACGCTCATTGGCCTGAATAAAGCCGCCCAAGATATTAATCAGGGTCGTTTTACCAGAACCGGTACCACCAGAAACGATAATGTTTTTATGGGCTTCAACTGCGATTCGCAAAAAGTCAGCCATATTTTGTGTCACAGAACCAAAGGCAACAAGGTCTTTATACGTTAGTCTATTTTCTGGAAATTTTCGAATCGTGATCGTACAACCATCAATCGAGCAAGGAGGAATAATGGCGTGAACCCTTGATCCGTCCCCTAGTCTAGCATCTACATAAGGTGTTTTTTCATCAATCCTTCTACCAATTGGTGCAACGATACGTTCAATGACGTTTAATACTTGTCGATCGTTGGTGAAGGTAATTTCTGATTTTCGAATCTTACCGCCCTTCTCGTAGAAAATTTTAGATGGTCCAACCACCATAATTTCTGAAACTGATGTATCGGCCAAGAGATCTTCTAATGGTCCAAGACCTAGAGCTTCATCGAGAATTTCTTTAACAATCTGATTCATATCCTCGCGATTATTAAGAATTCCTTTTGTGTCTTCTTTACCAAGAATATCGACCACAGCTTTTTTAGTCTGCTCTCTTAAAATAATTTTTGCTTTAGGATCATTATCATCGCTTTTTTTAAGATCCATTTCTTCGACAAGGGCTTTATGTATTCTTGCCTTTAACATAACCCAAGGCTTGGCATCACTTTCTTTTCCACCACTTGTTGAGCCTGAGCTTGATGGCTTGGCTACCGGTGCTGGACGATTAAGAGAGGCCAGAGTTTTTAAAACACTTTTTTGAACTACTTTTCTAACAACATCCACAATACCTTTAGTAAAAGGGCTGCTCTTAGCTACGAGCACTGCAGGCATCTTTCGATTAAGTGCCATGACGCAAGTTTGCTCGTCTTTAGGAATTGGCGCAAAGACCGGCTTTCCCATGGTCTTTGAAACGACTTCAGGTGTAACAGGGTGACCTTTTACATATTGATTGAGAATGATCTGTAACATATCTTTTGGATACATCATTGTTACAAGATCATTAAACAATCGTTTGGTTTGATTAAGAGCTAGAATATCTGGCGTCACAACTAAAAAAACCATCGTCGTATACTCTAAGGCTTTTTGCGCCAAGGGAGTTACTTCGCTGCCAAGATCAATAATGGTTAAGGGAAAAATATTCGTAATCGACTTTAGAGTCTTGCCCAAGCCTTCTATATTTACATTCTCAGAAGCACTTGGATCATTGGGCATACCAATATAACTTACACCACTAGGATGTGCCGTAACAAAAGTAGCAATACTTCTTGGATCGATAGCACCATTAAATTCAGACAAATCTTTAACTGTTTTCTTGCCACTAATACCTGTGATTAAATTTAAATCACCACTGGCACGTTGATCAAAATCAAGAAGGCAAACCTTTGACTTGGTTTCACTGGTCCAAGCAAATGCGAGATTGGCCGCGACCTGACTTTTACCCTGTCCGCCTTTTCCCCCCATAATGGCAATAATATGACCTGACACTGTTAGCGACTCCTGCGACGAAACTTGCGCTGAATTTCTTCTGAGCCGTCAGTAATATTGTCTAGAATCTCTGGCGTAATAAACATGGCAAACTGGCTTTTATTGGTTGAGTAATCTTTTGAGCGGTTAAATGAAAATAGCGGAATGCCTCCACCTTGAACTTCAGTTGTCGAAGGCTTGTCATACTCTGTACTGGAGTTATTAACGACAATTCCACCAATAACAGCACTCTCTTTTGATTTAACTACAACTCTAGTCGAAAGTTGGTTTGTTTGTTTCGAACTAGTGTTACCGGCAACCGTACTACTAACACCTAAACTAATCCCTAAGTGAACTTTTTCTTCTGGAAAGGTTTCTGCTTTTATTTTGAGCTGAAAACCCACTGTGTTTTCTTGCGGTCTTGCAAACTCTCCAGAACCAACACTAAATGTCTCAGTATTAGTCTTATTGAGTTCTGAGTCTGCGGTATCTTTATCTTTTACAATCAGAACCCCTGACTGTACGACGCGAGCATATCCTGCACTTTTGGCACTTTGAAGCTTCGGGAATAGGTTTGAAATCGTTGCCTGGAGTGTTCCTTGGGAACCAGTAGAGACACCGCCTCCTGAAACCTTACCAATATTAATTTCTCCACCAGTACCAGTTCTTAGCGGTTGCCATTCAAATCCGAAAATTTTCTTATAGTTTTTCGTAAGTTCAACAAATTGCGCTGTAATTTTAATCATTTTTGGCACTTCAGGTGGCTGACTCTTCGGATTAATTTGAATCAGGGTCTCAATAATTCCCTTGAAGTTATTTTGCTGAACTGAGTCTGTTCTTCGCGCCAAACTCTCAATGCGATCAGGTAGATAAATTTTTGCAATTTGAAGAGCACGCTTAGCTTCATCCTCAGAAGCAACAATGCCCTCTAAGATAAAGGAGCCGTTTACCACTCTCACATTTACATCACGCATTCCACTTTTTTGAATTTCTTCCTGCATTTTTCGGGCGATAATCAACTGAGTTTGTGGGGACAACTCAACAAGCATCAACACCTCTCTAAACTTATCTGTTTCAAGAATTGTTACAACTCGCCCAATGTCTCCAGGTACGACAATTTGCCCACCGATAAAGACCTGATCATTAATAAGTCCAATTTCAAGTCCCTCAACATCTCCAACAAACTCACGCAACTCTTGTAAAATTTTTGACTTGCCTGTCTCTGTGACATTGACCAGATAGCGTTTCTTTATGTCACCAGTTGCTTGATCTCTGACGATAATATCTGTTTTTCCAGCTTTCAAACCGATGAGGACGAGTTCGCGTTTGGCCGGCACGAGTGTATATCTTAAAATCTGATCTGAGCTCACCTGAATATTGCCAGGGATGAAATCCATTTGCAAAATCTTACTGATACCGATAACAACTTCAACTTCTTCTTCGTTACCTTTATCGCTAGCCTGCCCAAACGCAAGATGCGAAGTTAGGAGAATCATCAATAGAGAAAAAAGAAACTTATTCATTGACCTGCCTGTTTATTTTGATCTGAGAAGTAAGTTCGCGCCTCAGCAGCGTCTTCTCCGAGAATATCAAACAGTCGTGTCGGCTTAATGTTTATAATTTCGTTATCGTTATTATTCCTTAGAGAAATGGTTGGCCTGCGTCCGCTATAACTCAAAACGTGAGTTAGCTTTTGAACTTGATAAGGGTCAAGTTCAAGCGTAATTGTATTGTACTGGCTATAGGTTGAAAGCTTCATCGCCTTAATTTCTCTCGGTGTTTTAATTCCGATGATTGGAATATTATTTGTAATACTCATACCTGTTGAGAGAACATAAACGTTTTGCAAAATGGTCATAATTTTCTGAAGGTCTTTTCTTCCAGCAGAGAAATCTATCGCAGCAACAATATCAACTCGATCACCCGGCTTAATCAAACGACTTACGGCCGACTCATCGGTAATTGTCATGGCAAAAGCTCGCTTGCCCGCACTAACCTGTCGAGACAAACCTGTTCCTGTCCCTGGGTAAGTGACTCTTGGTTTTGAAATCTGTTCACCTTTCAAAATCGGAACAGTAGCAACTGTATTTTCTAATTCATCAATTTTTCGAAAAGCCCCAGGCTGAACAAAACTAGAGGGTACGCTTTGAATTGTGACCTTAGAGTCATCAATCAGTTCTAATTCTTGGATATCAACCTTTGCCACAACGACTGAGGTGTTTGTTCCGTAGCGTTGATTAATGACTGACTTCTCATCTTCAATATAGGTGTAGACCATAAACATGGAAAATAATGAAATGATAAGTGCTAGTGTAAATGCGCGAGTGTTCATGCAGCTGCCTTAAAATAAGTCTTCTACTTACTCTAAATTTTAGCAAAAATAGTAACTTATAAGTCTGACCGGCAAGAACATCCAGAAGATGGTAGAGTTATTCGGTTCGAGCACACTGACGGCTAACAGATTCCTGCCAGTTTAGTACATAAGGATTGGCGGAAGCTGCCTCAGCTTTAGACCAGGTTCCACTACAGACACCGAAGGAGCTATAAATGCGTATAAACTGAGTCTTTCGATCAACTGGATTCGCCTCACGACACTCCTCTTCAATTTCATTTCCGAGGAAGCCATAAACTTTGACACAGGCACCGACCGGACTTCCGCCTGACTCGGCAATGGTATCTAAACTCCAACTAAAAGCATCAAGTGAAACATGATTCACTCCATTATTCTTAAAATCTTCCAGAAACTTTGCACTTGGTAGCATCGTATCGTGAGATACAGAATAGAAATAATATCCTCTAACTACCTTGAGTTGGTTAATCGATAAATTAATCGCATCACCATAATCAAAAAGGGATTTTATTAAGAATAAAAAAATTGGTAAAAAGATGATAAGCTCAAAAATAGCCTGTCCCTTTTCATTTTTATTTTGCTTAACAGCCATTATCCACCAACGTAAAAGCTTTACCACAAGAACCTGAGTCCCCTGCCAGGGCGGCCTTACAGGTTCGAGCAGAACATTCCTTGCGATCAGGCTCACGACCAATAAATGATTCCGACTTCATGTGTAAGGTCTCTGATCCACCAAAAAGTCCGACGCTTGAGAAGGTCGTCTCCCAATCAAAAGTCACCCCTCGTAGAATTCCTTTGCCTTGAGGATCATTCTTCACAAGCAAGGTGGATGAATCAATATTTAACTGTTTATTATAAAGACCGACTTTCGTGTTACTAAATACTGGTTCAACTACACTAGTGAAGCTACTGCCAGCACCACCTGAATCTTCAAAAGTTAGATAGGCCCTGCTCGCCATATATGTTGAGTAATGAACCAGGTATCCCGTTGTGTAATTAAGAGCAACTTTAAGCGTGTAAATGATTAAGAAGAAAGCAAATCCAAAACTGAAGATAAACTCAATAGTCGATTGACCCGATTCATTTCTTAACTGCTTTCTCATGGGTTAGTTCCCCCAAGATAGGTGTCTGTAGCACCAATAAATCTTGATCGCCCACCTTTAGAGTATGAGTCGTGTTGCTCTGGTGCTGTAATATCTTTTTGACCTACATCAGGCTCTACTCCCAGATGGGTAAAGCGATAGGAGAACTCCATTCGATGCTTCAAGACCTTAAAGAAAGAAGATTCCGCACCCAAAAGATCGGCAAACAACGGGCTGCGAAGAACAATTGCGACTAAGAGCATAACAACTGCTAAAAGCAGCACATACTCAATAGTCGACTGACCTTTTTGCTGAATATATTTTTTCATCTTAAACCTGCTTCAATCAAAAACCATAACCAAGCGGCCAAAATAACAGGTGCATAAGTGAATTTGCCACCCAAGAAGCTCTTAAGACTCCCTGCCCTAGCAAAAACAACAACCTTAAAGCGCTCCCACTGTGAGACCACGCGATAACTTAAAAGAGCTGCGCCAACGATAATTGTGAGGGCGCACAGTTTAATTAAAAGCAATTCGTGTAAAGGCTCAGGAATAAGCAAAAAGAGTGAGAATAAATACTTTGAATCTCCTGCCCCCATGATGTCCAGTTTAAACAGGGCAAAACCTACTGCTAGAATTGCGATAGGGACAAACCACGTCTTAAACTCGTAGGCATAGAGGTTTTCAAAAATCAAAGGTAGGAAGAGGTAGAGGGTAAAGTTGGCTATTGGCCAGATATTTGAGATTTTTTTGGTTTTAAAGTCAAACCACGCTACGACTCCAACTTGAAAAGTAATGAAACTTGCAATTAAAGTTTCCATCATTCGCCAAGGTCATTTTTAAAGTTAGCATTTGAAAGCAGGCATGCATTGGGACAGCTTCCAGTCGTCAGGAAGTGTGAAACTGCATAATTTAGTGATTGTACTCTTCTGGTTATGACTTGCGAGAATTCTGAAATGAAGCTTACTAAAATAACCATGACGAATGCGAGTATAAATATATACTCGATCACGGCTTGTCCGCCCTGTTTCTTGTTAATCGCTCCAGACATGCTAATAGCTTAGCACGTCCTTGCTATTATCAAAGATGGGAGAATTTTTACTCTAACCTAAGGCTTAGTTACCTTGATTAACCTCATTGCCGATATTTGTCGCAAGATCATTACCTGCATCAAATACGCCAGTTGAGATCTGGGTAAGCTTAGTTACAGCAATATTCTTAAATTTCATAACGATCAAGGCCACAACTGCCACCAATAGGATGTACTCTGTTGATGTCTGACCATTTTCGTCTTTTAAGAACGCGATAACGCTTTTCATTTTATATCTCCTCGTATTCCGCTCCAATATCCCTATCGGAAGTGAACTTCATTTACCTTAATGAAATAATCACTCTGTCTTACTATTTTAACACGAAGCACAATTCCAACCAAGCAAAATAGTCGGTTTTACAAAATCAGGTACTTAGCGTGTCAATATGGATATTTTTAGGTCCTATGAATTTATAATTTCGCTCGAGGCTTAGGAGCGATATAATAACTAAGAGCCTTGGGGGCGAACAAGTTGTTTCCGCCCTACAAGATTTTATAAGGGCGCGGTCCCTGATCATGGTGAGCAAGCTCACGCTATGGGCAACCAAAGCACAGTGAGAAGCCTAAAGTGGTTACCAATCGCATCCACCTGTCGAAAGGCGGGCGGAACCTTAAAGTTCCCCAAGGCTCTTCTTTTAAATCTCCTTCAAATTTTTGTGCTCAATGTTGACAGTATCTCTTCTGTTGTCGATCATTAAAGTATGAATAATATTGAAACAATTAATAAGCTTTCTTCTAAATGGATCGAGCAGCTTGCTCTTGAAGAAATTAATATGGATGAATCAGGTATTATCCATATGGATGATCACCTCAATCCACACGCTCTCCTTGAAGAATCATCAATTGATTTCATGAATACTGTGCGCGATCGCTTCGAGTTTTATATTAATCGCTTTAACCAGTATCGTGGTGGTGCCAATGCTGGTGCACTGATTAAAACATTTAAGATTAGTAATACTGTTAATGATTTTATGATGTTTAGAAACTCTCTTCGCATGATTTTTGCGAGAAGAGCTCACGATGTTATTAGCATCGGCTTTTTATCTAACGGAAAAGATCTTTTCGCACCAAGACTCTCCGACTCAGATACTTATGGCCAACAGATTGGTACACACGAAGTTCGCGCCCATGTCGGCCCCTTTAATCAAATTACTTGGCGTTTTCAAGGTGAAGCTGTTGATGTTGATGCTCTTGTAAGACATTACCTCAGCGAGTTCATTCGCCAATCTGCCCGCTAGATAAACTTTATCCCTTCGCCTCGACTCGATTTTTTTGCAGTTGTATCTACTGAAGATCCTTGCAATCTTTTTAGCGTAAACTTTAAAGACTCTTCGATACTGGGCATATCAATATTCAAGTAGCCTTCAATATTTGAGATATCAAGCTTGAAGGCTAACTTGTCGCCAGAGCCAGCCCGCATATTATTTTTACTAAGGGGTAATGCCCACTTAGACCTCGTTATAAGATCTTCTTGTACGCTAAAAATTTGAGCATATTTTTTAGCAAAGTTATAATGAGTCATTGCATCTTTAGTCGACACTTGGAGCAAGCGATTGCTGACATTTTTTTCTATGCAAATTCGAATAATCATCGAAAGGTAAGCTACATCAAGAAAGCCAACTTGCACGTTATCATCCATGCTTGTCGATTGACCGTCTGTTAACTTTTTTTGCATCAACTCAAACCAGGTCGCTTGTGAGGGATTAATCCCACGACCATAGACTCTGCTGCATCTGAAAATTAAATAATTAAGGGACGTTTTTTGAATATAAAACTCGGCCGCTGCTTGAGTTCTGCCATAGGTTGTAATGGCATCAGGAATATCCATTTCGAGATAGTTTTTATCCTCACCACCAAATACATAGCCAGATGAAATGTAACAGATTTGAGACTTATAGCGCTGACAGTATTCGGCTACATTAAATAGTCCAGACGTATTTAAAGCATCCGCAAATTCTTCCCTTCGAGCACATTCCATTACTGATGATATTCCAGCGCAATAAATTGTGACATCCGGTCTAAAAGCGTAGAGAACACTTTGCACTTCTGCTTTAACTAAGACATCACATGGAACACATAAAACCCCATCAATTTCGATAGGCGTATTGTGATAAGTTCCAATAACTTTGTAATCATCCTTAAAATGCTCAGCCAGATTAGAACCAATAAAGGAAGACACACCCATAATGAGGACGGTTCCTTTTTTTACTTTTGGCTTCATTTTTATAAGATTGCTCACTTATTCATCATACATGGTCGTGAGTCTTTAGGGGAGATGGGAAAAAATGCAAAAAAAGACCCGCGGATCATTCGATCCGGGGGTCCTTAGTTCGGAATTATTAATCAGCCCAATAGTTTCAATGCAACATTTGGGAACTGGTTCGACTGAGCGAGTACTGAGGCACCGGCCTGAACAAGGATATTGTTCTTGGTAAGTTCCGCAGTTTCCTTGGCAACGTCCACGTCGCGAATCCTGGAGTTAGCTGCACTGAGGTTTTCATCACTGATTGCCAGGTTATTAACCGTAGAT
>TARA_R110000868_G_scaffold96862_2_pt1 | contig 15157 bp, 19 predicted proteins | sample TARA_R110000868 | Tara Oceans TARA_R110000868 (sample SAMEA4397489) | marine metagenome | biome: Polar Biome; feature: [SRF] surface water layer (ENVO:00010504); material: water (ENVO:00002006), including particulate matter (ENVO:01000060) such as... | depth 5 m | reverse complement strand
CATTCTTTTTCCTGTTGCTTTAACTTAACAACAGTTTCTTCGGCTTTGTTTACATCAACACGGACACCTCGCCATCGCATTTCGATTAAAAGAGGTATTAAATTAGATTCTAATTCATAAATAGGTTCTAATTTCTGTGTTTCTAGGAGTTTTCTTAGTTTATCCCACAATTTTAGGGTCAATACAGCGTCTTGCTCGGCATATACTCCTACAAATTTTGCAGGAAGCTTGTACATCTCGGCTTTTGGGTCGATTTTAAAAGAATTTGCTGCTTCTGTGAGTAAACTTTCATCTTTCTTTTCACCACAATAGTCTAAGCCTAATGAATTCAAAGAGTATTGCCTACGATTTTCATCTATCAACGGTGCTGCAATTACAGTATCGTGAATCTTACCATTAAGCAAAATGCCTTCTCGTCTTAACCAACCAACATCGTACAAAGCATTATGAAATATTTTATCACAGTTAGTAGACAAGGTTTTACTTAACCATTTAAACACAAAATTAGCATCTAAATTTCCACCACCTTCGTGTCGTATAGGTAAATATCCACTCCATCCATCAGTTGCGATAGCTATACCTGTGACATGTCCATCACCAGTCGCCCATCCTGGACCAGAAAGTTTAAGACTAGGGTCTTTCGTTTCTAAATCAATTGCTATGCGACTAGCCGATGAAAGATCAGGTAGTATCTCAGGAGCAACCCAATCTGATCTGGGTGGAAACATTGGTTTTTGTATCACTCAGTTGCTCCATAAGATTTAACTAAATAACCTAAAAGTGCTTTCCCTCTAGAATTAAGTTTCATATCAACTAATTTCTCAACACCATTACTAAACACAACATTTACATTAGTGTTGCCTAAACTTCTTTGGTTTACACAATACAGTAAAAGTTCAAACATATCTGATTGTTTAAAAAGCTCTCTTTCTTCTTCGCTTATTTCATAAGCAACACCAAGTTCTTTTTCTATGTTTTTCTCAACAATTGATAGCTCTTTAGCTAAGTCAGGGTTGTTCCATTTTGTAGGTGCAGGCATATCTCCTGTTCTTCTTTCAGCTACATCATGAGTTAAGGCTTTTAATAATGCTTCTTTACTTACATCAGGCTTTAACCAATTAAGTATTAGAGCTACACCCCAAGAATGGCTAGCAACACTTTGTTCCCCAACGATAAGCATAGTGTGATAACGCTTTACCTCACCACCCTCAAGAATACTTAAAACTTTACTTACTTTAGATTGATCTGTATTCACTACACACTCCTATTTTTCCAAAATGACACCACTTACAATTCTGAACACTTGCTTTCGCAGGATATTCTGTGGCTTCCGTTAACTTTAATGCTCTGTCGTGAAAAACATTTTGTCTTCCTTTTATCTCTTCAACAGTATAAGAGTGTCTAGATATTTTACCGTGGTCTAAATACCATAGTTCAGCTTGTAGATTTTCAATACTTGGGTCTCTACGATAAGTTGCAGCTGCATAAAGGGCACATTGTTGTTCGTGTGTTTCCTCGTTGCCCATATACCTACCTGTTTTGAAGTCTATGACTACTGTACGATCGGGTTTTTTGATGTATGCATCGATTTTATAGCGACACCAAGTATTTTTCTCCTTCCAACCAGCAGGTTGCCAGTCGAGATCGAATGCCCAATCTTCCTCTACAGATACAGTTCCTTCTATATAACCTTCCCTAAGTTGTTCAAACCCTTCTCTAAATTGTTCTAAAGGTTTAGTTAATTTACCTTCACCCTTTATGTAGAGCTCAGCATCGTTGTGAATATTTGTACCCCTCATCGCAGCAGGATGCTGTGGTGTTGGTATTTTTTCTATACTCGCATAGTAGTATCGTTTCGGGCACTGCTCAAAAACTGAGAGCCTACTGTACGACCAAGTTTTATTTGTGGCATGGTCCGACATCTTTTTCCTCCTCTTCACCGATTACAGCTTCTGTATCTTTTACTTCTTCTTTGTTATCGAGCCTACTTTGTAACCAGTCTATACAGGCTACTTTCCAATCTTCAGCTTTACAAAGCACATCTAAAAGATTAATTGCTGCTTGTGTTTGCCCATCTTCTCTATGTAATTGCCAAGCTCTTTCCATAGGAATAGCCACATCTGTAAAAAATTGATTAGAGTAAACATAATCCTCAGCACTGTTGTAGCAAAACTTAAAAAACTTTTCTAAGTCTTCGTCGAAGTGATCTGGCTCACTAACCATGGGATAAGGTTTTACCTGTTCTTCGTATGGATTAGGTATCATAGGATATTTTAAAGAATAGTAATCTTGGTCGGGCATAGCCTCGTCCATTTGTTTAAACAATTTAACATAGACATGAAAACTATCGCTAATTTGGTTATAAACACCAACATCAACACCTATTCTACCAGCCATATATTCTTGTAGCATAGAGAAATGCACTGCATTAGCACCATATGCACCCCAGATCATATCATTAGACCTACAACAAACAGTCATGTTTAATTTATTGTTTCTAATTTTAAAATAGATTTGTGTATTACAAGGTGTATCTAATGTGTTTCTATCTAGATCATTATCACATTCCCACATAGCTACAACACATCTTCTATCATCAGGGTTCTTTTTTAACCTGTTTATTATTACGGTTAGCTGGTCTTGTCTATAAAAATTACGCCAACGATAACCGTAAGCACCGTTTAAAGTTGCACCGTTGTCGCTAAATGCAGACATACCTTTGTTATACCTAACTAAGAAGTCTACATCTTCTCTACCTTGTAGCATCCACATACCTTCCATAAAATGGAAAAAAGGATTAGCATCCCGAGGTTTCCAGAATAAAACTCTCTCGCAAGGTTTTTGATATGTTGTGATAACAGGAGTTGTAAACTCTAGGGTCTTACCAGCTCTACTGTCCTGTTCTTCTACACAAGTACTCCATCTAAATGCGTCCATACCTAAAGCAAATGCCTCGTGAACATTCCTACAATTTATTTCTTTTGCCATTACTATAATCCTCGTTTATGTTTCGTTTGTTAATTTAAAGAAATCAGTCATGATCTCTTGGGTTTTAGTTTTTACTTTGTCGCTTACAGTACCTACTTCTAGTTTGCCATAAAAACCTGTTGGGTGACCATTAGCTAAAGAAAGAAACTGTAACCCAACTCTTTCTTTTTCAAAATGATTTAATAGTTGCCTATTGTTTTCTTGTATGTCACTGACTAAACCTTCATCCATATATATTGTTTTTTCAATAACTTTTGCGAACTCTAAAGGAGAAGCATCATGAGGCACCATTATGTAGTTTTCATAAGGTTTAAATACTTCACCTATGCCTTCTTCATTTGTAGAGATACCGTAATTTCTAGCTATAGGTATTGTTCCTTCAATAATCCCATCTACAACTACACGGTTAAAGTGATCACCAACTTTTGCATAAGCTACAGACCAAGAAGGATCTATAACACATTTAACTGTGCGTAACTTTTCTCGTACAGCTGCTTCCGATAAATAGCCAAACCACTGCATTCCGTGTCCTAACGCCACATCCCAAATTTTTCTACCGTGATGTAAGTCACTGATATCAGGATCTTTTTCTGAGTTTACAAAATAGTTTTCTTTACACTTATCTTTAGATGTCATGTAGTTGTGTTCTATGCCTCCACCTGCCATAAGTTTTTCTATGTTTGGGGAAAGATGGGGGATAGCTCTTACTAAATCGTCTACATGTTTCCAACCTTTAAATGTTTGCATAGATATAAACCCATCTTTTCTACTGCTCCAACTAGGTTTATCATCAACATCTTTTAAACTTTGTGGATTAAATATTAAAGCACGAGGTACATTTAATACAGCAGCACCATGGTAAGCACACGGATGTACACAAGCTAAACCATTTAAATGGTGTGATATTTGGCTAATCCAAGGATAGCTTTTCTCCATATTACCATCATGAATAACAGCTATCTGTTTTATTCTGTCAGGTAAATCATAAAGTTGTAGCCAATCTACATTCCCCTCGTTATCTCTTTGTTTTGTAGGAACAGGTATTTGCCAGATTATTACATCGTATTCTGCAACATACTGTTTCCACCTACGAAGATTGTAGTCACCCTTATATGGGAATCTATTTTTCTTAGGAAACAACCAGCCTTTACCTTGATGAACAGGAATATCTGAGGCTCGCATTTCGTAACCGTCTTGGCTTTTAGTAGTTTTAGCTTTCACTTCTGTACGCCAAACAAGTTCTATAAAATCGACATGATGCCCTTGCATTTTAAAACCAGAGATTAGATTCTCGTTGTGGTTTATAATTCCTCCAGGACTATTGATCCCGTACATTGTTACTAATATTTTCATTTATAATCTTCCCCCAATGGATATTGTGTTACATGTTCTTCAACCAAAATTAAGTACCGACGCAAATCTTGTATGTCGTCAAGTATTCCTTCTGGTCTGGTATCTTCTTGAAACGCTTTAAATACATCGTAATCAAACTTTTTAACTTGGTTTTCTAGCCTGTCCCATTTACGAGCCAACATCATAAATGCACCAACACCACCACGGTTTTTCCAAGACTCACCGTAAGATTTTTCTGCTTTTTCTAAACAGTCTACATCAGTTTGTGCGATAGTCCGCATCTTTTCAAATTTAGTGTATGGATTGTTCATAGTTTATATAGACTCCTTGGTTTTCCTTCGCCATTTCTTACACGCTCATATTTATCGAACTCGCAAAGGGAATGCTCGATATCACGCATTTCTAAATCGGGAACATGTACACCTATAAGGTCAGGCGAGGCATGCAGTAAATCACGCATCTCTTGTACACATTGTTTTATTTTAATTGTTTTCTCTAACGGTCTACCATGTATTCTATTTAAACCTCTTCGTGCTCCTGGACCTGGATTCGCCCAAGACATTATATCTATAGCTTCGTCACCTAACCAAGTATGACGCCAATCTGTTACAACTTCGTAAGCCATAAATGGACCCATGTACGGATAAGGTAGCAACACATTCCATTGATCCTCTAAGGAGAATCTTGCGTCGTGTATGTCGCTCATAAATTTATTGCCGTTGTTAGCTATTTGGTCTATCGCCCAGCAGATACCTTTAAGTTTATTCATACCGTTAGGACTCTTTATAATGTATGCTCCTGTAATCCATTGTGGCTCATCTTTTAAAACTTCGTAGCAAACCTCACTGTCCCACAATCTATGTAGATCATTCTCCACCAGTATTTTACCAGTACTTATTAAATTAAACCATCTAAAAATAATAGTTGCCATAACTACATCAGGATCGTCACGCATAGGTTCTCGTATATTTTCCCTAAACCAAACTGAAGTAGCATCATTTTCTCTAAACACATTAGTGAACTTATATTTTTGTAATATAGGATCTGTCGTCCAAGGGTATTCTTTACCTCGTAATCTACGAAGATAAATCATATGCCTTTCGTCTATAAATTCAAAAAACTTTTCCATATTAATATTCCTTTCTAGCCATCCTGTGTCTATATGCCCTGTAACTTTGTTCAGGAGTAATAAATGCTTGGTGTTCTGCAAAATGGTGTTGTGTTTTTGGGCTTACATAAATTGAGCCATCCACATTTTTTGCTTGGGGTAGATCGTGCCAAATACAGTCAAATAAATATTCCTCGTCTTCACAAACATAGGGTTCGTCAGGTAACGAACATAAATATGCAGCTACGTCTTGAGGAAGACAAACTTCATCAAAAGCACCAACATACCATGAGTTGTCTAGACTGTGTGTAATTCTACTAGTCTTACTTGTATTTGTTTTTGTATAAGGGTTTTTATTTTGATTAAGATGTCGTTGTGTTTGACAATCGTGGGAACAATACACACGTAAAGGACTGTCTTTTTGAAAAAAAGGTTCTTCACAGTTTTGACAAAGTGTAGACTCCTCAGCTTTAACTTTTACAACAGGTTTTAATTGTACAACATTAACAAATACTGGATAACCGTTTTCTATCGCGTCGTCTATTTTTTTATGTAGCTCTTCTTTCTTAAGAACAGCTTTAGCGTAGGCTAACTCTAGGGATGTTTTATTTCGCTCTTCTTTCTTATTCATACACTGATCATAACCTAAGTCATTAACTTTGTAAAGGACTTTCATATAATAGGCTGGAAAAACTTAGAGGTAGAGGGTTGTACGATATGCAGATTTTTACGAGTTCTAGTAACAGCTACATAGAAAGCTCTGTTCTCCCCATCTGGTCTAGAGTAAAGTTCGTTCCATGTTTTGACCGACATATCTGTAAGTACAACAACATTATCTGACTCACCACCTTTTGCTGCATGTATAGTAGACAATCTAATTCTAGGTTTAGATATTTTCTCCCCTCTTCTCAAGCAAGCAATTATGTATTCTCTTTGTTGTGCACCAACCCTATCAAATGCTTCGTGCCAAATAGCATCAGTCAAGAGTCCATGTTTTTCTTTTAATTCTTGTATGTCGAAGAACTCATCTTCGGAAACTCCAGGTAATTTTTTCTTACCTCTGGCGACACCTTTACCTACCGACATAAAATAATATATGTCTCTAACTTTAGCACCAGAAACTTTTCTATCTTTTCGCAACAGTTCCCAATTACCAATAGCATCTAATAACTCCTGTCTTACAGATAGCACATTATTTTTGATGAAAAGATATCCAATTTGTTGCAAAAATTTCTCGACCTTATTTAGTAAATATCCGTTTCTAGCAAGAACCAACCATTCACCCTCACTATAATCTATATGCTCATGTGAGGTGTGAACCAAAACTTTTCCTTCAACATCTCTAGGTTCCCAAGATTTCTCTCTTCTATTTTGTTCAGGAATACGGTTAAGAATACCTTGAGCTAGTTCATGTACTTTTCTAGGAATTCTATACGATTGTTTTAATACAGTTATGTTTCCTTCTAACTCGACAAAAGTTTTTACATCTGCTCCTGCCCATTGGTAAATTGCTTGGTCATCATCACCAGCTATGTGTACATTTTTAACACCTAAAGCAAGTTTCTTTATGCATTCCCACTGTAGTTTAGAAAGATCTTGTGCTTCATCTACAATTAATACATCTAATTTTGGTGTAGTTTTTTCTCGTATAAATAGATACAACATATCAGTAAAATCTTTTAAGAAACGCTCTTCTTTAAATTTTTCTAACCCTATACAGAACCAATGTACATGATTCCAAGGTATGTCTATGTTTGCCAGTTTCCAATGTTCTTTTACAGGAATCTTTTTATTTCTAGCTATGTTTTCTATAAACAACATTTGGTCTCCTTTTGATAGACCAAACACTGCTCCTTCTTCCTGCCTTAGTTGTCCATTTAATGGCTCACCCATTATCCTACTGAATTCTTTGTAATGACTTCTCGCCATTATGTCAGCAGTTTTAAGACCAAGCCAATGATAACACAGGGAATGTATAGTTCTAAAGTAGACTAACTCTTTTGTATCTAAATCAAAACGCAGACTCGCTCTTTCTAATGCTTCGTTTGCAGCTTTCTTAGTAAAGGCAACATAACCTATTTTGTGAGGCTCCACACCTTGTTTAAGATACTCTTCTGTAAGACTTAATAACTTAGTTGTCTTCCCTGTTCCTGGTGGTCCAAGGATGATATCCCATGTCACTCAGGCTTTTCCTTTTCTGTGTCGGCGAGATTGTTATGTAACTGTTCTTCATCGTTAGCTAAACTTTGTATCTGTCTTGACAGAGGATCGGAAGCTAACACATCTGCTAAATCTGCAATTGCATAAATCGCATCTCTAATCTGAACTTTAATACCTTCGGGAGTAATTTGAGACTCCAGCAGTATTAGATACTGCTGGACATTTTCACGCATAGCCATTTAACAGTTACTGGCTATATAGTAGTTAGCATAATCCACAGGATCGTAGTCTATACTGACTCCTGTAAATTGTTGCTCACATATTTCTGTAAACTCTTCGGCATCTAGAGTAAGAGCTTCACGCTTTTTCTCAATAGGAGCATCTTCATCTAAGATCCCAAAGTTTTCTAGTTTAAATGACCCAAACATGTCAAAAGTGAACTTGTCTGGCTGGTTTTCTGGATTAATTTCCATTGTTATATTCTCCTTATAGTTAATATAAGATTCATCATACTCCTTTACTCTTAAAAGTAAAGGGGTTGTTTAATGTAGAGTTTTGTGGGGGAATCGAGTATCTTCTAAAGCTGATTCTGTAGCGAAAGAAACTATCGCAGATAAAATGGAAGGTTCTATGTCTGATCTTAGACCAATAGCCACCGCAACCCAAATCAAAGCTAAGACAAGAGCGTCGTTCTCTTTCTCGTCTTCTGATAACATAGCATAAACTTTGGCACAGAGTTGTTCTGCAAGTTCTAAGGCTTCTTGGACTTCTTCGTTTTCCATAGAGTTTAATGATAGTATTTAGTTTCATTTTTGTATAGTTTTAAAACGGTTCTTGTCGCATATTAGGTATCTCTATTTCTGCATCTTCCGACATGTATGCAGGTATTGCCCAAGCATTTACACCACGACCTCGTATGTTAAAAAATATGTGTTCAGCACCCATGTCTTTTAGTTTTGCCGCAACTTGGTTAGTCTTCATATCCATAAACCTATGTCTTTGTAGATAATCCATAAGATCTCGTATTCTAAAGTGTGTTTTATTTTCATTAGTCCAAGGTTTTCCTAAAAGCATTTCTTCCCTAGTAGATGCCTGTGCTATGTCAGTACAAAACGATTCTAAGAACTCGTTAAATTGTCCTTCAATAGAAGCGTCTTGGCTTACGTCTATAATTTCTAAACCGTTTTCTAATAGCTGTTGTACTAAACCTTGCCAAGCAACCTCTTTCATTTTAGGTGGCATAACATTTAGAGTTTCCATACACACACGCTGAAATCTTATTTGGTTTTGTAGTTGTTCGGTTGTTAACTCTAAGCGTTTGTCGTTTACAGACATAAACCAAAGAGGTGGTTGTGTATTTAACTTAGCTAAACTAGAAAAGATAGGAGCATCGTGACCAGCACCAACACCAAACTTACATGTTCTACATTTTGTAGGATTACAATACGATTTAATCGGTTCGTCACTACACTTATAGTTGTACTCTTTCTTTTTATGTTGTTGTATTAAATTAGATACTTCACTAGCAGGTAACGGTGGCTGAAAATACTTCCTGTTGTACTCTTCTAGTTTAGTTTCCCATAACTCAGGGTGTGCTTTTTGTAGATACACAGCAACATTAAAGAGTCCATTGTTTCTAGTTCCTTCAGGGAAACCCTGTTTTAACAGTATTTTTAAACAAGGTGGACCAAACTCTAAGTCATCGACTACAGCTGCAATCTCAATCTTATGTAGTTCATCGGCATTAGCTAACTGTCTTTCAAAAGCAAAAGCTAGAAACTCATCAACCGATAAGGATTCTGCTTTTTCTGATAGACCATACCTTGTTGAACCATCACCACCGAAATATGGCATGTTTAACCAACTACCTATGTCACCTCTATCGGCTAATACTTGTCGTTGTTTTGGAAATATCTCTAGTCCACCAAACCCCAATCCTGCTGCAACTTCTCGTAATTTATCTTGCATATCCCCTGCTTCAACAGGTTCTGAGACAAATAACAATATGTGAGCACCACCACTTTTACTTCTGCAAACAACTAATGGTAGTTTTTGCGTTTCTATTTTGTCGATTAGCTCAGCTAAATCTAACGGATAAACATCTACATCGATACATCCCCAATGACACATATTGTCATCGTTAATTGGAATGACACCTAGACCATAGTCACCTTGTAAATGTTTTTCCCAAAAATCCACAGTTGGTCCAGAGGTCTTAATAGTAATTGCTTTTCCTTGTTTTTTACCATCGTTTCTGTCTTGTTTAACCTCAAAAAATCCATGTGCCCTTTCTGATCCTTTAAATAACTGAGAAAAAGTCTCGGCTGTTTTTCTCATATATCTCCTTTATAAAAGGCTGGTTGTAATTATGTTGGGGCAACCAGCCGAACCCTCTAACCTAGACTAAAACGGTGTGTCTTGATCGCTACTCGTTTTAATGGCACCAGCATTTACATTATGACTAAACTGTTTTGCAGCAGAGTATATAAAGGAATCTTCTGCAGCTAATTGTCCAGCCAATGCTACATCCCAACCGTACCATGACCCTTGGTCATTCTGCTCGACTACCGAAGTCAAGGTGTACTTATGGGAGAAGGTTGGCGGTGTAAACACATTACCGTCTTTAGTTTTAATTTTAAGACCAGCCATTATAGAGTTCCATTTCTTGGACTTTTTAAGTTGGCTACCACTTAGAGCAATAATTGCTTGGCTAAAACCACCTTTGCCATCTATAACTAACACATAGTGGTTAGCTGTTGTGGATAAAACATTACCATTTTCAAGATAGTCTTGTCCTTTGTCACTTCTAGTCACGCTTTTAAGTATTTCTGAACTTTCATGGACATTTGCTAGACCTTTGCGTTCAGGCAACCACTCGAGATAAGTTCTTTTGTATGCTACAGGTACAACCGTAACACCTTTGTCGCCTTTATATAAACTATTATCAACAGTATTGAAGATATCACCTTGGGCACAGTCTTTAATATGTTTACCATCTCTGGCGTTTACTTGTGGGCTCATCGCCTGTATTATACGCATGAAAGGAATAGCTAAATCTTCTGAGGTTACATTTTCTAACCCAGAGTTAGCATCTTTCAGCATATCATCTATACCTAGAGACATCTCTGTCTTAGGTGCTTTTACCACTTCTTTTTGAGTAGGTGGTGTTTCTACTACTTTATTTTCATCAGTCATTTTTTAATTGCCTTTTGTTATTTTAGTTTTTTGACCTACATATACATTAAAGGTGTCGAACGGGAGGTCTGTACCGTTTTCTACCTGCTCTCGTGCAAACGCTTTAAGAGTCATAGGCTCTACCCAGCGTTTGTTTGAAGGTGTATAGCCTTGGGCAGTTAAAGTGTCCAATACTCCTACAGCAGATTCGTCTTCTCCTCGACCAAACTGAACAGATACAACATTTTTTATAATGTCTTCATGCCCATTTTGTTTAAGCCAAGCAAATGCTTCCTCTTCCCTCTCTTTCCCTATACGAGCAGAATAAAACTGCTGTACAGAAACTTTTGAACCGTCGGACAATTTGATCTCTGCTAAATTGCATTCTCGCATCGCGTCAGGTAATTTTTGTTGTGATATATCTTTAAATTCTAGCTTTAGATCAGCCAAGGCTTCTTCTGCAACTACAATCTCATCTTGTATTCTTAATTGTTCTTGTGCCCAGAAAGATACATCCTTTAAAGTATCGTTTTTAATATCGTTTATTTCTGGTTTAGAATCTTCTTCCCACAATTTATTTATGTCTTCCATAATCTACTCCTAGTTTACCTAAATTTAACTTCTACTGGAAAATATGTGTATTCTCTATTATCCCATTTTAAAAACTTAACTACATCTGTCTTTTTGGTGGCATAGTGTGTAGCTATACCGATAGAAACAGGATCACCTATTAAAAGTAAATAGTCATCTTCGGTGAACTCGTCTAATCCAGACTTAATAGTGTTTAAAGTTTTCTCGGTGGAAAACATTAGATTGGATTGAGGGGGGAGCAAAAACTCTAGATCTCCAAAGTTAGTTGCCGAAAGCATGTTTTTATTATTAGCTTCCTGTATTGCGTATACTTTTGCCATTTCTTGTTTCTTACCTCTTGTTTCTTATTTAATTGATCATATCTGATGTTATCATAAAAGTAAAGGGTTTTCGTATTACCTTCATGAGCAGTTATTTTTGTGTTTAGTTTACGCTAAAAGTTTCCTTACAGCTAATAATCTAATACCATAGCAAGAAAACCTATACAAATAAAAGGGAAACCAGTTATTGGCTTCCCCTATTAGAAGGTTATTAGAACTACTTTCTTAATTTATAAAAAGATGCTCTTTCTTTGTTTTTAGGTTCGGACACATACTTTTCTACAGCTTGTTTAAGTTGAGTTTGCAACTGTGCAAGTAGAAATGGTTCTTGGTCTTCTTGATTTTCAGGTAACATCATAAAGTTATCTGACCTGTTAACATAAGCAATATTATCTAAAGCCTTAAATAGTTTTTCATTATCTATATTCATAAGTACATCATAAGGTCATTTACTTTAAAAGTAAAGGAGTTTATTAAAATATTTTAACCCCTTTACTTATTGTTAATATAGTAATATCATTCGAGCTAACTATAAGAAAGGAGAAACTATGAATATATTTTATGTCAACGAATGCCCTGCCACTGCTGCTCAGAATTTACCTGATAAGTTAGTAGTTAAGATGCCTCTAGAGTCTGCCCAAATGCTATGCACAGCTCACCGTGTACTAGATGGTGACGAGGTAGCTAACGAACTAGGGTTATATAAAACTGCCCATAAAAACCATCCCTGTACAATATGGGTGCGAGAGTCTAGCCAAAATTACCTGTGGCTTTACTATCATTTCTTCGCGTTGTCTAAAGAATACGAAACAAGATATGGTAGAGAGCATCTTAGTTTTACTAAACTACAAGACGAATTAGCTAGACTACCTAAAAACATAAAAAACGGTTGTAAAACTGTTATGCCTCAAGCTATGCCTGACCAGTATAAATGTAAAGATACAGTAAAAGCCTATCGTGATTATGTTATTAACGAAAAACATTACGCCCAATGGAATAAAATACCTTCACGACAGCCATCGTGGTGGGTAACAGCATGACAAAAGCATTTGTATTTAAAACAGAACCCTATGCTCATCAACTAACAGCTCTCGAACTAAGTTGTGATAAAACTGAGTATGCTTATTTTATGGAAATGGGTACAGGTAAATCTAAAGTATTAATAGATAATATCTCACACCTATACGCTAAAAAGAAAATAAACGCTGTAGTCATTGTGGCACCTAAAGGAGTCTATCGTAATTGGGTCAAACGAGAAATACCTATACATTTACCAGACTATATAGAAAAGAATGTGTATCTGTGGACTCCGAATGAATCGACTAAAGCCTTAAAAGAAAAACAAGACTTAATAAAAAACTCATCTGAGTTAAAGTTTTTAGTTATGAATGTAGAAGCCTTCAGTACTGTTAAGGGAGCTAAGTTTGCATGGCAGTTTATAGCTAACCATGACACATTAATGGCAGTAGACGAGAGTACAACGATCAAAAACCCAACAGCTAAACGAACTAAAAATATTCTCAAGGTGGGTAAGTACTGTTTATTATCGTAGAATCTTAACTGGTTCACCTGTCACACGCTCTCCTTTAGATATGTACACTCAATCCCAGTTTCTAGATCCTGCTTTACTAGGGTTTAGCTCTTACTATGCATTTAGGAATCGCTATGCATTGTTAGTTGACAGGAGTGCAGGAGGCAGGAGCTTTAAACAAGTTGTAGGTTTCCAAAATTTAGAAGAACTAAACGGTCTAATGCAAAAGTTTAGCTACCGTGTACTCAAGGAAGATTGTTTAGATCTACCTGACAAAGTTTATATCAAACGAGAGATAGAACTTTCGCCAGAGCAGAAGAAAATATATAAAGAAATACAAAAGTATGCTATCTCAGAGCTGAGTAGTATCGGCACAGTTTCTGCTTCTTCTGTTATCACACAAATTATACGGTTGCACCAAATCTCTTGTGGTTTTGCTTCTACCGATGAAGGCGTTGTAACAGATATAAAGAACAATCGACTCGATGAACTGATGCAGATTCTAGAAGAAACCGATGGGAAAGTAATTATCTGGGCAAACTATCGCCACGATATTATTAAACTCTACGATGTAATACGCAAAGCATACGGTGATGACAGCGTGGGTACATATTACGGTGATACTTCTGATGAAGATAGGGAATCGTTAATCGTAAAGTTTCAGGATAAACAAAACCCTCTTAGATTTTTTATAGGGAACACACAAACAGGTGGTTACGGTATCACTTTGACTGCTGCAAATACTGTAGTCTACTATTCTAACAATTACGATTTAGAGAAACGATTACAATCAGAAGATAGAGCTCATAGGATTGGGCAAACGAATAAAGTTACATACATCGACATAGTTTGTAAGGAAACAGTTGATGAGAAAATAGTAGTAGCACTTAGAAGTAAGTTAAATCTAGCTCAAACAGTTTTAGGTGAAGACACCTGGAAAGACTGGTTATAGGTCATATATTGATCGTTGCACAGAGTCCCGACAGGTAACTATACCCTAATAATTTCACAACGAGGAACGCACACACGCTTAAAGTTTATCTTTTGACACTATATCTAGCAAAGAATCATCAAAGACAGAATAATAAATTTTACCTGTGTTTTCACCACTAAGTTTACTGTATGATAGATCTCGTTTCATAGCTTTTATGCCATAGTTGGAAAATATTTCTTCAGGAACTTTTCCTGCTTCTTCTAAATTATCCATTAGATCTCTCCATCCACGAGTTTTAGTTTTATCTATAGATGGTAGATCGAAATCGTTAATGATGTTGTCAATTTTAGCTTGTATAACAGGAGTCTGGTCAGTATATTTACTTGCTTGATAGATCTCGTCAGGAGAAAGACTTACTTCTGTTTTGTAAACTGTTGGATTAGGGTTACCACCTCTTCTTTCCATTACGTCGTCTACATATTTAGCACTGTACATACTTTTAATTTTAGAAGAAGATGGGTTTGTGTATATATTTGATGCATTTTTATCTGGGGTAAAGTATACACCATAACCTAGATCACCTTCACCAGCTTTGTCTAAATCAAACTTATTAAAATCTTTTCCAGAACCGTGGTATAAAGTTAGTTTTTCAGCTGGAGCTTGTGTACCCTTTCATGTGCTTCCACCTCTTATTCTACGAAGAGAGTTAAGTTGTATTTCTAGTCTTTTTCTTGTTTGGGGAGTTAAATTTTCTGTTTCGAGCTCTCGTTGGATCTTCATCATCATAGAAGAATCTCTTGTTGCTGCAGTTTCAACCTGCATTCCAGAATTATCTAGTTTAGTAATAGACACACCGATACTACCGTCTTGTGATGGAATAGTTTCGAGTTCTATCATCTCACCAGTTTTTCGATTTCTAGCTTGCATTTTAACAGGAACTGAGAAATTTTGGTTGTTCATAAAGTTATCTCCTTCAAACCCTTGGTCTATTAAACGAC
>TARA_R110000868_G_scaffold877_1_pt1 | contig 15162 bp, 15 predicted proteins | sample TARA_R110000868 | Tara Oceans TARA_R110000868 (sample SAMEA4397489) | marine metagenome | biome: Polar Biome; feature: [SRF] surface water layer (ENVO:00010504); material: water (ENVO:00002006), including particulate matter (ENVO:01000060) such as... | depth 5 m | reverse complement strand
CGGCGCATTTCCGGGGATTGTAAAAAGACATCAAAATTGATCGGGGACATTTTGGTCCAGATACCCCCGGGGGAGCGGAAGTCAGGTATCCCCGATTCTGTGCTTATCCCCGCGCCGGTGAACATAACTATTCTGTTGGACTGCTCGATCGCTAGCTCGAAAAGGCTCGACATGGAATGGCTCGAATTCTGACAGGAAAAGCTCGCTTTACGAGCTAGGCTCGATAGTCGATCATGCCCCAAATTTCCGGAGGCTCCCATGAAATATCTGCACACCATGATCCGCGTCGGCGACCTCGACAAGGCACTCGACTTCTATTGCGACAAGCTCGGACTCGAGCAATTAGGCCGTTTTGATGTTGAAGCGGGTCGTTTCACCCTCGTCTTTCTGGCCCCTCCCGGCCAGCACGAGGCGCAAGTCGAACTCACCCACAACTGGGACCCAGAAGAACTCGGCGAAGGTCGTAATTTTGGACATCTGGCTTATGAGGTCGATGACATATATGCCTTTTGCGACAAGCTCTTAAAGGGTGGCATCACCATCAACCGCCCGCCGCGCGACGGCCGCATGGCATTCGTTCGCTCACCCGACAATGTCTCGATCGAACTCCTGCAAAAAGGCGCGCCGCTTGCCGCGCAGGAACCTTGGGCTTCGATGCCCAATGTCGGACATTGGTAGATGCTATTTTTCCACGATTGCTCAATCAAAAATGATGAGCCGGTCACGGATTTTTCCGTGACGTCTGTGCCGGAAGGTGTGATCTGGATTGATCTTCTTTCGCCGACACCGGAAGAAGTGCGCCACGTTGAAGCGATCACTTCTCTCACATTGCCGACAGCGGAATCGTTAAGCGAAATCGAAACGTCGAGCCGGTTGCATACTGGCGATGGCGCGATATTTATGAGTGCGCCGCTTGTGTCAAAATCGACAACCTCTGCGCCGGTCGTATCGCCCGTTGGGTTCGTCCTGACGCGAACCCTTTTGATCACCGTGCGCTTTTCGGAACTCGCCGCTTTTGCGACATTTACGGAACGTATGACGAAGAGCGGTACATTCCATCACTCAAGTCCCGGTGCCTTTGTGGGGCTCACCGATGCCATTCTCGACCGTATGGCAGATGTTCTGGAGCGCGTTGGCGACGAATTGGCGATCATCTCCCATCGCACATTTCGTAGCGAGCATTTGGACATAAAGTCCCAGCGCGCCATCAAAGACAGCGCCGAAATGCGCAGCATCCTGCGTCGCATCGGACGTGCAGGTGACCTCGCCTCGACCATTCGCGACAGCTTGCTCGGCGTCAATCGCATGATCGCCTATATGTCCGGCCTTGCAGAAGAATGGACACCCACTGAAGTCAAACCCGTTATCAAGACCCTGCGCGACGACGCCATGTCGCTCAACGATTACGTCACGCACCTCAACAACAAAGTTCAGCTGTTGCTCGACGCCACTCTGGGCCTTATCAGCATCGAACAAAATAATACATTCCGTATTCTGACGATTGTGTCTGTGGCCGGCATTCCGCCGACGCTGGTCGCCAGTCTCTACGGCATGAATTTCAAATATATGCCGGAGCTTGATTGGGCTTGGGGCTATCCATGGGGTCTAGGCTTGATTGCTCTCAGCGCCATCATTCCGCTGATCTGGTTCAAGTTTCGCGGTTGGAGTTAATGGCGATACTTTGACGAAACGCACTTCCGCTTCATCAATAAAGGCCTGCATCAAACGCGAGAAAGCTTTGGCAAAAACACCGTTCATCAACTTCTGCAACATCGTACTGCGAAATTCAAAATCGATATAGAAGTGAATTCGGCAATATCCATTCGCCAGCAATTCAAAGTGCCATTTGTTGGTCAGATATTTGAACGGGCCTTGCACATAATGAACATCTATTTTCCGCTCTGCCCTGTCTAGCACAACGCGACTTGTGAATTGCTCACGGAACATTTTGTAAGACACGATCAGGTCGGCTGTCACGACTTCGTTGTCACCTTCGGCTTCACGTTTGCGGATGCGCGCGCCGACACACCATGGCAAAAAGTCCGGGTAATTTTCGATACCTGATACAAGCGCGAACATGTCGTCGGGCGCGAAAGGCACGTCGCGGGTTTGTTGGGTGGCCGTCATGATCAGCGGCGCGCAACCAGCGCATTGCGCGCTGCACTGAGACGCGCGAAGTCTTCGTCTGCATGATAGGACGAGCGCGTCAGCGGGCTTGATGAGACAAGCAAAAAGCCCTTGGTCCGCGCGATGGTCTCGTAGGATTTAAATTCATCCGGCGTAACGAAACGATCGACGGCGGCGTGCTTCCGCGTCGGCTGCAAGTACTGGCCGATGGTCAGGAAATCGATATGCGCTGAACGCATATCGTCCATTACCTGCTGAACTTCTTCGCGCGTTTCGCCGAGCCCCACCATGATACCGGATTTGGTGAAGATAGTCGGATCAAGTTCTTTGACGCGCTGAAGCAGGCGCAGCGAATGGAAATAGCGCGCGCCAGGACGGATGTTGAGATAGAGGCGCGGCACAGTTTCGAGGTTGTGGTTGAACACGTCGGGTCGTGCGGCGACAACGAGTTCCAATGCACCTTCTTTGCGCAGGAAGTCGGGCGTCAAAATCTCAATGGTCGTGCCCGGCGACTGACGCCGGATGGATTGGATAACTTCGACAAAATGCTGTGCACCGCCATCGGCCAGATCGTCACGATCAACCGAGGTGATGACCACATGACGCAGGCCCAGCTTGGCGATGGCGCGACCGACATTTTCTGGCTCCTGCGGATCAAGCGCTGCCGGCATGCCTGTTTTGACATTGCAGAAGGAACAGGCGCGCGTGCAGGTGTCGCCCATGATCATCATGGTCGCATGCTTCTTGGACCAGCACTCACCGATATTCGGGCAGCCAGCTTCCTCGCACACGGTCACTAGATTATTGTCGCGGACGATTTTTTTGGTTTCGGCATAGACGGGCGATCCCGGCGCTTTGACGCGGATCCAATCCGGTTTGCGCAAAACAGGCGTATCAGGCCGTTTGGCTTTTTCGGGATGACGCAGCTTCGCAGCGCTGTCTCCCAATGTATTTATGATCGTCGCCATGCGTTCTTCGCCCGCGCCTGTACTGCACACTACTCAAATGGATAAACCGTCCACGTGATTCAAGCAATCAATGGGAGATTAGCCTCTATCGACCTATGGTTTCAGCGGAAAATCAGATGCTTTCCGCCAGGTCAAACATGCCGCCGAGCATTTGATGGGTACCATCATCGCGGCACATCGGCAGGTAGGAGGCTTCAAACTCGACATATTCCAAGTCAATGCCGAGCAAACGTCCCCGGAGGAAGGCGGGCTTGCCGCTGTCGAAGATGCGTTTATGGAAGGCTATCTGATGTTCGGCCATTTCGGCTGAGTAGCATTCTGTGAAACGCTTGCCCATATAGCGCATGCCGAGACGTTGTTCATTCTGCGATCCGACGAGACGGTAGACCAGATCCCGCCCCTCTTCGGTTGCTTCAACAATGTACATTCCGCCGAGCAAAGGCTTCAATTCGGCCGGATCAATGTCACGCCGATAGACCAATCCATCAGCGGCACGTTTGCCGTTCCAATAGGAAAGCAGCCGCTGATTTTTTGGATGCAAGGGAGCGTCGACCTCCGTCACATCGTAGTTGATTTCGCTCACACCTTCGTGCGGCCCAAGCTCTGTAAGCATAGCTCCTCCACCTCCCATGATTTTGGGACTGCGAAGTTAATTAAGGCTTACTAAAACCTTTAGTGCTTGCTGCGACGGCTCTTTGCCCAAAGATTGAGCGACTCCACGCCGATAGAGAAAGCCACAGCAAAGTAGAGGTAGGCTTTGGGAATGTGGAAATGCAGTGCATCGGCGATGAGAGAAACGCCGATGAGAATGAGAAAGCTCAATGCGAGCATCTTCACAGTCGGGTGTTTTTCAACGAATGCCGCGATAGGTTCCGCCGCGAAAATCATAACAGCCACGGCTGCCAGAACCGCAAAAGCCATGATCTCAAAATGATCCGACATGCCGACCGCGGTCATCACCGTGTCGAGCGAGAAAACAATGTCAATGATCGCAATCTGCGTGACGACCATCCAAAGAGATGCTTTGACCACACTGGCATCGTCTCCATGTGCGTCACCTTCGACTTCGTTGTGAATCTCAAGCGTCGACTTGGCGATCAGGAACAGACCGCCGATGAAAAGCATGATATCGCGCCATGAAATACCGAGACCTGCGATCGTTATAATCGGCTCGCTCAGGGAGATAATCCATGCCACGGAAAAGAGCAGCGCAAGGCGTGTCACCAAGGCCGCCAGCAAGCCTAATCTGCGTCCGAGCTTTTGCTTATCCTTGGGTAGCCGCGCCGCCAGAATGGCTAGGAAAATGATGTTATCGACGCCGAGAACGATCTCTAGAACGGTAAGCGTAACAAGGCTGGCCAGATTTTCTGGGTTGGTCAGCAGAGAGATCAGGTCAAGCATTGAACGTGGTTTCTAAATATGTACCGCTCGACCGTAGGCGGCCAGCACGGCTTCGTGCATGGTTTCAGACAGGGTCGGGTGCGGAAAAATGGTGTGCATCAACTCGGCTTCGGTCGATTCCAAAGAACGCGCGACCGTATATCCTTGGATAAGTTCTGTCACCTCAGAACCTATCATATGGGCACCTAACAGTTCACCTGTCTTTGCGTCAAACACGGTCTTGACCAGGCCTTCCGGCTCGCCAAGCGCGATGGCCTTGCCGTTTCCGATAAAGGGGAAGCGACCGACCTTGACGTCATAGCCCGCTTCGCGTGCCTTTGCTTCCGTGAAACCCACGCTTGCGATTTGTGGCGAGGAATAGGTGCAGCCGGGTACGCGCGTCACATCCAGCGGATGAAGGCCCTTGACACCGGCGATGCGTTCGACGGCCAACACACCTTCGTGGCTTGCCTTATGTGCGAGCCAAGGCGCGCCAACCAGATCGCCGATGGCGTAGACGCCTTTGACGCCGGTTTCCAGCCATTCATTGACGACCACATGGCCCCGCTCGACCTTGACGCCTGCTGCCTCCAGACCAAGATTCTCAACATTCCCCGTAATGCCAACGGCCGAAATCACGCGATCAACAGTGATTTTTTCAGTCTTGCCATCCTTGAGCGTGGTGGTTGCGGTCACGTTGTCTCTGCCCTTGTCGAGCTTTTCGACCTTGGCAGAAGTCAGCAATTTCATGCCAAGTTTCTTGAATGCTTTGGCAGCGAAATCCGAAATTTCAGCATCTTCAACCGGCAAGATGCGATCCATAACTTCGACGACCGTCACATCGACGCCGAAGGCACGGTAGAAGCTCGCGAACTCGATGCCTATGGCCCCGGAGCCGACAACCAGAAGTGATTTCGGCATGGCGGAGGGCACCATAGCCTCGCGATAAGTCCAGACGAGTTTGCCGTCGGGCTCAATACCCGGCAGCGTGCGCGCCCGCGCGCCTGTCGCAAGAATGATGTTCTTGGCGACATATTCTGTAGTGCCGGATTTTCCGTCAATGGAGACCCGGCCCGCGCCTTTTAATTTTGCGGTGCCCTCGATGACATCGATCTTATTCTTCTTCATCAAAAACTTGACGCCGGTGGAAAGTTGACCGGCGACAGCGCGGCTGCGCTTGACTATGGCGGCAGCGTCGAAACTGATGTTGTCAGCTTTCAGCCCGAACTCTTCCAGACGATGCAGCGTGTGATAAATCTCCGCAGAACGCAGAAGGGCTTTGGTCGGGATGCAACCCCAGTTGAGGCAGATGCCACCCAACTCGTCGCGCTCGACAATCGCAGTCTTCAAGCCAAGCTGCGACGCCCGGATGGCAGCCACATAACCGCCAGGACCGGAGCCGATGATGATGAGATCGTACGAGGTTTCAGCCATGACTTATTCCCTCACAACAACATCGACGGTGGATATTCGACATAGGCCTTAAAGGCCTGCAGGAAGGTCGCGCCAAGCGCACCATCGATCGCTCGGTGATCACAGGACATGGTGACCGTTATCATGGTGGCAATGCTGAGCTTGCCGTCTTTGACCACGGGACGTTCGACGCCGCGCCCAACGGCGAGGATCGCTGCCTGAGGTGGATTGATGACGGCGGTGAAATTATCAATGCCGAACATGCCGAGATTGGAGATCGAAAAGCTGCCGCCTTCAAATTCGGACGGTTTCAGTTTTTTGTTGCGGGCGCGTTCGGCGAGCGATTTGGCCTCTACGGAGATATCGGCGAGACCTTTGCTTTCTGCCTGGCGGATGATCGGCGTGATCAATCCGCCGTCGATGGCAACAGCAATGCCGATGTCGGAGTGTTTGTGGCGTAGCAGTGCGTTGCCCGCGAAGCTCACATTGGCATCCGGCACTTTAACCAGCGCGAGCGCCGCAGCGCGGATAAGAAAGTCATTGACCGAGAGTTTGATCCCTTCACCCGCTTGTGCGTTCAAGATTTTGCGCACTTTCAGCAATTCATCGAGTTCGCAATCAATGCTGAGATAGAAGTGCGGGATCTCCTGCATTGCCTGCGTCAGACGACGTGCGATGGTTTTGCGCATATTGTCGAGCGGCACTTCCTCGTAGCTGCCGTCGGCGTAGAAGGCACGTGGATCGATGGCGGGGCCAGAGGAGAAAGGCGCAGAAGCCGATGTAGCGGGTTTGGCTCCGGGTTTAGCGGATTCAACATCGGCTTTGATGATACGACCGCGCGGTCCGCTGCCGGTGATGGCGGCAAGGTCGATGCCCTTATCGTTGGCGATACGACGCGCGAGTGGCGTCGCAAACACGCGCGTTTCAGACGGTGCGACATGCGTCGGCGTCGCATTCTTTGCGGCTACGGGAACGGGCTCAATCTTAGTTGCCGGTTGCGGCGCGGATTCGGTCTTGGCCTGAGGCTTAGGTGCCGCCGGGGCATTGGCGTCTTCGCCATCTTCTGCGATCACCGCGATGACGGCATTGACCTTCACATTCTCGCTGCCTTCTGGCACGACAATCTTCACGATCTTGCCTTCTTCAACCGCTTCGACTTCCATAGTCGCCTTGTCGGTTTCAATTTCGGCAATAACATCGCCGGAGCGCACCTCGTCGCCCTCCTTGACCATCCATTTGGTCAATGTGCCCTCTTCCATTGTCGGCGAGAGCGCGGGCATCAGAATGTTTGTCGGCATGGTCGCACCCTCCCCTTAGCGGTAGCAGACGGCCTTCACCGCCTCCACCACATCTGCAGCGCTTGGCAGCGCGAGTTTTTCGAGATTAGCCGCATAGGGCATCGGCACATCTTTCTGCGTCACGCGCAGGATTGGCGCGTCGAGATAGTCGAATGCCTTGGCCTGCACGGCGGCAGCAATTTCTACCCCGATGCCGCAAACGGGCCAAGTCTCTTCGACCGTAACCAGCCGGTTGGTCTTTTGAACGGATGCCACAATCGTGTCGATGTCGAGCGGACGAAGCGTGCGCAGATCGATGATTTCCGCGTCGATGCCTTCTTCAGCGAGTTGTGCCGCAGCATCGAGACAATAGGTCAACCCGTGACTATGCGAAACAAGCGTCACATCGCGCCCTTCTTTCAGCACATGCGCTTTGCCGATGGGCACCACATGGTCTTCGAGCTCGGGCACGTCAAAGGACTTGCCATAGAGCATTTCGTTTTCAAGAAAGATCACAGGGTTCGGGTCGCGGATTGCGGCTTTGAGCAAGCCTTTTGCGTCGGCCGCCGAATAAGGCGCAATGACAATGAGACCCGGAATATGCGCGTACCACGACGCATAGTCCTGACTGTGCTGCGCACCGACGCGCGAGGCGGGACCATTGGGACCGCGGAAAACAATGGGTGATGCCATTTGTCCGCCAGACATATAGCGCGTCTTTGCCGCCGAATTGATGAGGTGGTCAATCGCCTGCATCGCGAAATTGAAAGTCATGAATTCGATGATGGGGCGGAGTCCGGCAAAGGCCGCACCGACACCAAGGCCGGCAAAGCCATGCTCGGTGATCGGCGTGTCTACGATGCGGCGAGGGCCGAATTCATCGAGCAAGCCTTGTGTCACTTTATAGGCGCCCTGATACTCGCCGACCTCTTCGCCCATGACGAAGACGGAATCGTCACGGCGCATTTCCTCTGCCATCGCATCACGCAAGGCTTCGCGCACGGTTTGGCTTTTGAATGTTGTACCCGCTGGAATTTCGAAATCGGTGGCGACACTTACGGCAACAGGTGAAGGTGCGCTCGCCGTATCCTGTTTTGGTGTTTTCACTTCCGGAGCTGGCGCGCTGGCTTTTGGCATTGGCGCAACGGCATCTTCGTCTTCGCCCGCGATCACTGCGATGATCTCGTTCACCTTCACGTTTTCTGTACCTTCGGCGACCATCAGCTTAACGATCTTGCCTTCGTCTACGGCTTCGACTTCCATCGTCGCCTTGTCCGTTTCAATCTCTGCGATAACATCACCGGAGCGCACGTCGTCGCCCTCCTTGACGTGCCATTTGGTCAGCGTGCCTTCTTCCATCGTCGGCGAAAGCGCGGGCATCAAAATATTTGTTGGCATATTGATCAGGCTCCCGTTCCGGTCAGCGGCGCAACAATATCGGTCCATAGTTCCGATGGATCGGGCTCCGGGCTTGATTGCGCAAAAGCTGCCGCTTCGGCAACGATGGCGCGAATGTCTTTGTCCATGTCTTTCAAAACGTCTTCGCTGACACCGGCATCGAGCAAGCGCACACGCACCTGTTCGATGGGGTCATGCTCCTGGCGCATCTTGGCAACTTCTTCCTTGGCACGATACTTCGCGGGATCGGACATAGAATGGCCGCGATAGCGATAGGTCATCATTTCGAGAATGTAGGGGCCCTTGCCCGCGCGGCACCAAGCCATTGCCTTGGCACCCGCCGCGCGCACCGCGCAGACGTCCATGCCGTCGACCTGCTCACCAGGAATATTGAAACTCACGCCACGCTTGGAGAGGTTCGTCTGGGCAGAGGCGCGTGCCACCGAGGTGCCCATCGCATATTGATTATTCTCGATCACGAAAATGACCGGCAGCGACCACAGCTCTGCCATGTTGAAGCTCTCATAGACCTGCCCTTGATTGGCTGCACCGTCGCCGAAGAAGGTCATCGCTACATTTTCATTTCCGCGATATTTGTTGGCAAAGCCAAGCCCCGTGCCCAGCGGCACCTGTGCGCCCACGATGCCGTGGCCGCCGTAGAAGGCTTTCTCGGCGCTGAACATGTGCATCGAGCCGCCCTTGCCCTTGGAATAGCCACCCGAGCGTCCAGTCAGTTCAGCCATCACGCCTTTGGGGTCCATGCCGCATGCAATCATGTGGCCGTGGTCGCGATAGCCGGTGATGATCTGGTCGCCTTTAATCGCCGCGCCCATCAGCCCGACGATGACCGCCTCCTGCCCGATGTAGAGATGACAAAAACCGCCAATGAGGCCCATGCCGTACATCTGACCCGCCTTCTCCTCGAAGCGCCGGATAAGAAGCATTTCGCGATAGGCCTGCTTGTCTTCGTCCAGCGTAAATTGAGCCCCACCGCCGTCAGGCTTGGCTGGTTTACGCTTTGTCGCGGACTTGGCATCTGCGGGTTTACTTGTCGACTTTTTGGAGGAGGATTTCGGCGCCATGCTTGGTTCCGCTTGTGGCCGGTTGACCCGGCATTGGGGGCAAGCGCACGCGCAAAGGGGCTGCGGGGTGCGCGATCACACCCTAGAACTTTATCGTAAATACTTGATTTAAAAAACAAAAATACAATTTAACCGAAATTCGGTTAATTGCCCCGCGTCGCCAGCATCTTAGCGATCACTTTGCCCTGCAGGTCGATCACGAAAAATCACAATCTCGTCAGGCCCTGTAAGGCCGAGCGTGGCGCGGGCACGTTCGTCGAGGAGATCGGGGTCGAGGCTTTCGGGACGCAGCAGGGAGACCTGCTGATCGAGCATGCGATGCACACCGCGCACTTCAGCCAACTGCTGTTCCAGCGTATCGACGGTGTTCTGGAGACTCAGCCAAGCGATAAAGCCATGACGGCCATAGACAGCGTGATAAGCGAAATAGGACAGCACGATCACACACACGAGCGGAATGATCGCGTTGCGCAGGCGAAGAGGTTCTCGGGGGCGAATCAATGCAGCGTTTTCCATGAGTGACAGAGAATCACAACTCGATTCCACTCGTCAACTTATCCCGAAAAACATCCGCATACATCCTCGCGCATTGACACTTCTCTTGCTGTGCCAAAGGCGCCGAATAAAAAAAGGGCTGCGCAGCCTTGTCGGTTGCGCAGCCCAGTTTACGGTAAAATCCGTGGAGGGAACTTACCGTGATCGGCTTTAGCGGACGCCCATCTGACGGATGGAGTTGGGCGTGTAACGGCTTGCGTCAAGCTCGTCGGCGAAGTAGTTCACCGGCGGCTCTTCGTTCTGCATCGCAAGCGCCAGATAACGACCGGCCTGGATGTCATAGACAGTTTCACCAGCCGAACCACAGAGCGGTACATTGTAGCGCTGAACCTGACCAAGTTCCTGCACACGCCACAGTTGGCCACGACCGTCATAAAGTTCTGCCGAGGCAATCTGCCAAGCATCTTCGTCGTTGTGATAGACGCGGCGCGCATAGACGTGACGCGTGTTGGACTTCAGCTTCGCTTCAAAGTTCCACGTACGATGCACTTCGTAACGCATCAGGTCCTGGTTCAGGTGGAGCGGCTTCACGAAGTCCTTGTATTTGGCGAGACCTGCTTTGTAGTCGTTGGCAGGAATAAGCGTGGCTGTTTTGTCGATGACGGCCCAGTCGTAACGATCAAGCGCACCATTGTAGCCGTCGAAGGCATCCGAGGTGGACAGGCCGTCTGAGTTCGTGCCGGGATTGTCGTAAGAGATGTTCGGCGCACGACGCACACGACGTGTGCCGGGGCTGTACTGCCAGGCCTGACGACCGCCGTTAAGCGTGGCGTTGAGGGCTTCGAGCACGAGCACCACGTTGCCAGCTTCACGCGCGGGGGCGATCGTGTTGGCAATGTAGTAGAGCGAGATGTTATTCAGCTCCTCGGCCGACTTCTTTGCAGGATCGGACCAGTTCAGGATGGCTTCGTCCTGAACGATTGTGAGCGTGTAGTCGCCGCTACGTGTCACAGGAGCCGCCGCAAACTGACGAACCGTCTTGAATGAACGGTAACGCAGCGTGTGGTTCCACATGATTTCGTTGGCATTGTTCGGAATCGGGAACGGAAAGCCCATGATGGCCCCGCCTACGCCCGAACCACCACCATTGAGAACACCGACCTTGGCGTTGTTTTTGGTGGCTGCGTACACATTGTCCGGATAAGCGCATGAACGACGCGTCTGATACACGTTCAACTTATAATCCGGATAGGCCTTCATCATGGCCTTCTGACCTTCCGTCAGAATGGCGTCATACTGAGCGGCGTTGCCAGCGTTGATCGTGTATTTGATGGGGTCGCTAGCGAACGGATCCTGAAGATGATCGCCCGGTTTATATGTGACATTGCTGGGGACGGTCTGAAGACCACCCGTCCACGCCGGCACATCGCCCTCGCCTGCCTTTTCGGCGCCGATTGGTGTCAGATCGCCGCCGAGGCGATTGATCTGTGCGTCAGGCACCTGAGCCTGCGCCGCCATCGGTACAATCAAAGCGATTGCGACGGCAAATTTAGAAATCTTCATAGTCCGAAACCTCCCATGTCCCAGGTTTCCTGCGCGGAAACTCTAACTATTACCCCTATATCAAATTATTATAGGTTTGTTGTATCTAATTTACATTGACGTATATCACTGACTTTCTGTCAATTTAAATCGCTTTTTTTCACCGCGCAGCAACATGAACAATCCGTAATTGATGCAACGCAACATAACTTGCCGTGCCAATAAAAAACGCTGCGGACCCTGCCCGCAGCGTTTTTCCATCAATCAATTTTCAATTCATCCGGTAACGGATGATTAATGCCTCAACGCTTGAGAATGCTGCGTCCTGCATATTCCGCTGTCGCGCCGAGAAGCTCCTCGATGCGGATGAGCTGATTGTATTTGGCGAGCCGGTCTGAGCGCGCAAGCGAACCGGTTTTGATCTGACCGCAATTGGTTGCGACCGCAAGATCGGCGATGGTCGCATCTTCCGTTTCACCGGAGCGATGAGACATGACGGCCGTGTAGCGCGACTTGTGCGCCATCTCGACGGCTTCAAGTGTTTCTGTCAGCGAACCGATTTGATTCACTTTGACGAGAATCGAGTTGGCAACGCCTTTGGCAATACCGTCGGCCAGACGCGTTTTGTTGGTGACAAAAAGATCGTCGCCGACGAGCTGCACCTTGTCGCCGATGGCATCCGTGAGCGCCTTCCAGCCGTCCCAATCGTCTTCGGCCATTCCATCTTCAATTGAAATGATGGGATATTTGCCAACAAGCTTCGCCCAGTAGTCGACCATTGCGCCGGCGTCGAGCTTTTTGCCCTCGCCCGCAAGGTCGTAAATGCCATTCTTGTAGAACTCTGTGGAAGCAGCATCGATGGCGAGGTACATGTCTTCGCCGGGGCGATAACCCGCCTTTTCAATAGCTTTCATCACAAAGCCAATGGCGTCTTCCGTCGATGCCAGGTTCGGCGCGAAGCCGCCTTCGTCACCAACGTTGGTATTGTGACCCGCTGCCTTCAACTCACTCTTCAGTGTGTGAAAAACTTCCGCACCCATGCGCACGGCATCCGCAATGCTTGCGGCCGCAACCGGCATGATCATAAATTCCTGGATATCGATCGGATTATCCGCGTGCTGGCCACCGTTCACGATGTTCATCATCGGCACCGGCAAAATGCGTGCGGCCGGACCACCGATATAGCGAAACAGTGGCTGTCCCTGCGATTCAGCCTGCGCTTTGGCCACGGCCATTGACACGCCGAGGATAGAGTTGGCACCAATGCGCGATTTATTGGCTGTACCGTCGAGTTCGCACATGGCGCGGTCGATGGCAATCTGCTCTTCGGCGTCCATACCACCAATGGCTTCAAAGATTTCGCCGTTTACAGCGGCAACGGCGTTGCGCACGCCCTTGCCATTGTAGCGTTCGCCTCCGTCGCGCAGCTCCACGGCCTCATGTGCACCGGTCGAGGCACCCGATGGCACCGCCGCGCGGCCAAAGGCGCCGTCTTCGAGAACAACATCCACTTCGACCGTCGGATTACCCCGGCTGTCCAGAATTTCGCGACCGATAATGTCGATGATTGCAGCCATAATCTCGTATCTCCGATGGGTGTTAGAAAGCTGGCGGCTTTCTAGCCGAGACAGACCGCAAACGAAAGGGGTTTAGCCCTGGTTCAGCGCTATCCGACCTTCCCCAACATTTTAGGCCGAGTGAGCCGAGTGAGATCAATGTCCGCTGGTGCCTGCCGCAGCAGGGCTTCCCTATGGGCCAGAATGTAACTGCGTTCAGCTTCGACCAATGCACGGCCCAAGCCGACGCAGAAATTTTGTCCCGGCGACAACTGGCCTGTGACCGGTGAGCCTTCAGTTTCCAACTCATCCAGCGAAGAATCTGACGCCGCCGTGTCTGCCAACCGTTGCTCCAGCAAATCGCTGACGCGTGAACGCGGCAAATAAGGCGCAAAACTCAGCATGAACATGAATTCTGAGCGCAAACGCTGACGCGCATCCTGCGTCATCAGCGCCTCAATGCAGACCGAACGGCCGGCATCGGTGATCTCATAGACCTTCTTATTCGGGCGATTTTCCTGTTCGATGCGCTCAAATACGACAAGGCCTTCGTCGGCTAATTCATTCAACGCCGGGTAAATGTTGCTGATTGTCACGTCAACAATCTTGGAAACCTCCTGCTCAAGGATTTTTTTTATGTCGTAGCCCGTCGCCGGTCCGGCGATGAGCACGCTGAGCAGCAATTCCTTTGTATTCAAATCCGCGTCCTCCCCCGAGCAGCAGATAGAGGCCCTTGAATTGGGCTTCGTAAATCGTTTGTATCAATTTTAAAGATAGGTTTTTATGCCTATTCTTAAAAATTATAACACTGTTCGTGACAGGCTTCGTGCTTGTCACGGGCTGCTTCCCTCACTTTTGCGGACGGGTGACCGGCAACCGGTCACTCGCTCGCTCCTCCCCAGAAGCAAGGCGGCAAAGATAGCCGTCGAATCCAAGCGAGAGAAACAGTCAAAATGAGGGTATCGGTGGGAACTCTGTCTGTCACGAGTGAACAGACAAAGTCGGGGCTAAAAGCCAAATTTTTTACGGCAGCGATGGCTGCCACTCTTCTCATGGGCGGCGCGGCCCATGCTGAAACATACAAATTCGGCGACGTGTCCGTCTCGATGGACACAACATTGTCGGCCGGCATCAGCATGCGGACGAGCGACCGAAACTGCGCAAAGGCAATGTGGTCAATGGCGGCTGCAAAGGCTTCAGCGGTCGTGGTACGAGCATCAACTCGGACAACGGCAACCTGAACATTGATCAGTGGGACTTCACTAACGCCATCATGCGCGCCACGGTTGAAGTGCAGGCAAACTGGAAGAACTACGGTCTCTTCGTTCGCCCGACGGCTTTCTACAATGAAGTCTATGCCAACAACGATCTGCGTTTCCGCAATCTCAATCATGATGGCGCGGGCCAGCTGAACTATAAGATCGACGTGCTAGATGCCTTCGTGTTCGCCAATTACGACCTCGGCGGTCATTACACGACAATCCGCATCGGTAAGCAGGTTCTGAACTGGGGCGAGAGCCTCTTCATTCAGGGCGGCGTCAACCAGTTCCAGGCCATCGACGTGACGGCCATCCGGACACCCGGTTCGGAACTCAAAGATGCGCTCACACCGATGCCGATGATCTACGCGTCAGTCGCAGCGACCGACGCCCTGACACTGGAAGCCTTCTGGCAGTTCGGCTACGAGCAGACAGAAGTTGATCCGGCCGGCTCCTCGCCGGTCAGGTACCGATTGCACTGAACCGCACAGAATATCTGGGCCAGAGCGATCTGAACCAGTTCGGCGTCGCTGCCCATCTTTATGCTGACAATGTCGGCACGGGCACCGATTTCGACCTCTACTTCACACGTTATTCGAGCCGCCTGACCTTCCTCGGCTTTACCAATAGCGACGTGAACGTTGTCGGCGGTTACGCGGCAATCA
>TARA_R110000868_G_scaffold348392_3_pt1 | contig 15172 bp, 18 predicted proteins | sample TARA_R110000868 | Tara Oceans TARA_R110000868 (sample SAMEA4397489) | marine metagenome | biome: Polar Biome; feature: [SRF] surface water layer (ENVO:00010504); material: water (ENVO:00002006), including particulate matter (ENVO:01000060) such as... | depth 5 m | reverse complement strand
GTTAATACTTAACTCGTTTTCTTCACCGTGGAAGTCTATAGCGTACCAAATCTGCTCCATTGTAGATTCGTTGGTTAACGCTTGCTCTAACACTTCTTGTGCTTCATCTTCAGTACAATTGAACTTTGATTTGACATCCTCGGTAGTCCATAGATTGTCTACAAAAAATCCTCTTGACTGTAACTCATCTTTCAAGTCCTGGCTTGAAACTTTTTTTAATTTTGACATTTGATTTGATTTTAAATTGATAAAGAACCTGGAGCAATCTCCAGGCTTTCGGATACTAAATCCTCGTCAGTTTACCTTGTGCAAATATAGTCTAAATCTTTAATATTCTAAATTGGAAGTCGTAATCATCCCAGGCTGATACAAAAATATCTCCTCCAGGCTGATAGTCAAAATAGTCTTCTTCATCCTCACCCGTTTGTTTTTGTAACTCCAGGAACTCTTCTTTTAAATGTTTAATCGCTTGCTTAAACTCTAACTCAGTCAGCACCTCAGCGTAATTATCGTTGCATCGAATCATAACCGCATATGCATCTTCCTTTAATTCGTGAACCTGGTAGCTTCCGTAGTCCTCATCTATTTCAAAAGAATAAATTGAGCCTTCAAAAATCTCTATGTCATTAGATTGACATTTTGCTCTTCTCTTTGCGTGTTTGTTTGCTACTGCCTTGTAGCTGAAAATTTTTATTTCTGTTCCATTTTCTGAGGAATAGCCGCTGCCGTTCCAGGTGTCTACCATTATATATTTTGTTTTCATCTTGATTATGATTTTTTAAGGATTGATTGAACTTCGTTTTTGATAATTCCCAGGACGATTACTATTAGTGCTAGGACTGAGAAACTGAACACGGCTACCATAAAGTACTCCATTGGAAGATTGGCTTCCTGGAAGATTTCGGTGGCGATGATTGAGACTTGATAACCTAACCACAATGTGATTAGTGTTAGGAACGCTTGACCAACTAGCGATAGGATTTTAATTGCTTTTTTCATAATATGTAAATTTTAGTTTTTAAATGTATTTTAATAAGCACCTCCCGAGGTTCTTGATTTTGAATTTATTTTACCCTCTAACCAACTGCTTAAAATTATTTCGGTAGTAACCTCGTCAATAGATACTATCTGACTTTTGGGTATCCAAATCATACCACCTACATTAATACAATTAATTTGTATTGCTTTATCAGTTACTCTGTATAGTTTACCTCTCGAGCCTATTAAGGGCATATCGTATTTAGTGCCTTCTGTTAATGCTTGAATTTTTTCGTTTAATGTTCTCATTGTGATAATTATTAGTTTGTGTGGGCATTATTACCCTTTACCACCAAAAGGTCGTACATCTCTGTACAACCTGGTAGTGGCGTTGTGGTATCGTTTACGCTCTGATATACTCTACAACCTTGGTAGCTTGTTGCATCGCATACACGCACTCTGTTGGCTCATCTTTGAGGTGCTTGCACCATCCCTGGATATACGCCTGGCTATTGCTATCGTTGTCTTTAGGGTCTAGTCCTAAAAGCCCTACTAGATACATAGCTGATATCTCAGCCACTAACTCTTCTTTGGCATATGTGTTGTCACCCCAAAACGCAACCTCTGTTAGAGTCTTTCTATTGAGTCTGGACGAGTGACCCGTGCTATGGGCTAACTCGTGAAACAATACTTTATAGTAGCTATCTGCATCGATGAACGTCTCCAGGTGTGGCATATTCACAAAGTCCTTACCTGGGTTGTAGTATGCTCCCGCTTGACCGTGAGTTATTTTGAACCCTCCTTGCTTTTCAACGTATTGCTTTACCAGGGACTCAGCTACCTCAATAGTCTCGTGTTCTACCTGGACATCGTCTTCTAGCTTGTCAGCCTGGATGCCTTCACATTGAGCGATGTTAAACACTCTGTACATCTTCACGTTAAAGGTCTTGTGGTATCTTGGTCTGCCATCGGCAAGTCTCTCGTTGGTGTCGATGCTCTTCACTTTTGTAGGGTGAACAAACTTACCCGTTGCTTTGTCCAGGTAACCGATTTGCCAAAAATAAACCTCCGAAGAAGTAGATCCCTTGATTACGGTTCCGCCCAGGGTTTTAGCTTGCTTGAATGTCAGCCATTGGTTGTGTTCGTATCCTTCAGATTTCATAATGCAGTTAAGCATAAAGATGTTGAATCCGTTGTAGTACCGCTTAGTACTATAGTTATACGGTGCGTTAGCTTGTCCGCCCTTCCAGGGCTTGAACCAATTCAACCCATCCTTAGTCAGACCCTCGATTACCAGGTCGTTGATTTTTGCGAAAATTTCTGTTTGATTTGCCATAATAGTTTTCTTTTGTTTTGATTTATAATGGGAGGGTTGCCCCTCCCGATTTTGATTTGATTAATATTTGCTGATTGATGTCATCCCGTTCTCCATTGATAGACTGAACTCAGCCGCTCTTAACTTGTTAAATACAGATGCACAGCAGTCTGTGATATGGATTGACCATTTTGTGTGTCCCAGGTCACCAACGCTTCCGTTGATTGGTTGATTGATAATCACCCTAGTTGAGTGATGTTGCCCGATGATGTTCATTGCCGTTAAAAATTCTTGATTGTTCATAATAATATAATTTAGTAATGATTAATAATAGTACAAATTTAGTCGAATTCTTTTAATATACAATCATTTTCGTACAAATCTTTTCTAACTCGTTTCAAGTCGCTGAGTCTCAGTAACTTACAACGATGAGATTGACCTACTTTTGTTTGGGCTTATTTACCTGGGGGCTGAGGTTACCTGGAGAGTCTCTCTCTCTATTGTTCTCTCTCTCTTTTGGTGGGGGTGCGGGGGGCGGAGCCGCACTTAATATAGTGGTGGTCACCAGGGGGTGCAACCAGGTGCAGATAGACTGCACCAGGTAGCCAGGCTAGGGTAGTTATCCTGGGCAGGGTAGCCCCAGGAAAACGCCAAAAATAATCCAGGGGGAAAAGGAATCTTGACCCCCCCCTCTAAAATTTTTTTCGTTTCGGTTCAGGCTAGGTGCTCGCAAAATCCTCTATAACCCAAACACTATAGATATCTGATAATTTTTTTTCGTATCTTTGTTCCGAATGAACTATACTATTGAATTACAAAATCGTATATTTAACGGGTTCGCATTAGGTATGATGTGGTTCCGAATAGACGAGGAGTATAGTTTCGGTGAGTTCATTATTTATTTAGGACTTATAAGTGTAAACATAAAATATTCAAGAATATGAAAATGAAATATCAAAGTATGGGAGGATTGACTATCAAGGATGGTCGCCTTATTAATGATAGACCCGATGGGGTTACAGGTATTGCACAGGCTGCAGGGATCCGTAAAGCAATGTATAGAGCCAAGAAGGTTGATATGATGGCTGAGGGGATTGAGTTAGCTGAGTGCAGAAAGGACTTCTACAAGATGTAGTTGATTTTGATTTTGATTGATAGTAAGGAGAGGGAGTGATTACCCTCTCTTTTTTTGTTTTAAACTTTTGTCTGCCCACCAGGACTCGAACCTGGGACCTACTCATTAGAAGTGAGTTGTTCTATCCAACTGAACTATGGGCAGATTATTGACATTGTTGTGTCGTTTTTGTGTCGAGTAAATTACTGATAATCAATAGGATGTCGATAATGTCGTTTTTTTTTCATTTTTTCTAGGGGAGAAAAAAATATACTACTACTACTACTACTACTCTATAGAGACTTTGAAAAGCGACATAATGAATTAGACATAAGTTATACATTGCTATATCTTCGCAAGATAAATAAATTCCGTATCTTTGCAGTAAATATAATTAAATCATAAATCAAATGTCAGAACTAGGATACTCTCCTGTCAATTTATTATTTGACGATGAAGGAAGAAAGAAGCTTTACAAGGGAATTAAAACTTTAGCTAAAGCAGTTAAGTCTACCTTGGGACCTCACGGTCAGACGGTGCTAATAGAGTCACCTCAACACACCCACGGAATTACAGTTACAAAGGATGGAGTTACAGTAGCAAGATCAATTTCGCTATTGGATCCCACAGAGCACCTTGCGGTGCGGATAATGAAAGAGGCTGCATCACGAACGGCTACTCAGGCAGGTGATGGGACTACAACGGCTATTGTTCTTACAGAAGCATTAATCAATGCGGGAGCAGAACTTATCACACCTACTACAAATAAGACTAAAGTATTAAGAGACCTTGTTACTTATACCAATAAAATTATTGACGAGGATCTAAAACGAATGAGCCGCAAAGTATCTGCCTCTCGGCTCAAGGATATTGCAACAATCTCTGCAAACAACGACAGTAATATAGGTAAGATTATATCAGACATATATAAGAAGGTTGGTGAGAATGGTATCGTTACCGTTGCACGGAGTGAATCCAACGAAACATATTTTGAAACCACGCACGGATTAAAGATTGATCGTGGATATGAGTCTCCATTATTTATTAATGATCAAAAGAAAGATGAGTGTATTATGGAGGACGTAAGAATCCTGGTATCAGATGCACCAATTGAAAATCTACTTAACATAGAAAATGTTTTAAAGCCTGTAATCCAGGAAGGACTAAAGCTTTTAATTATCGCACCAACCTCAGCTAATGTTGTCAGCACACTAGCTGCTAATGTTATGAAAAATAGCTTGAAGTTGTGTACTATAGGACCACCGTCATTTGGTTACAAGCAACACGAACTAATGCAGGACATTGCGGTTAGTGTTGGAGCAACTTATTTCTCTGAGAAAACAGGGGATGACTTATCATTGATGACGTTAAAAGATTTGGGTCACGCTGCCAAGGTGATAGTTGGTCGTGATTCTACCGTCATCATTAAAAACGAGGATGAGACAGGAGAGTTGGTTAACGAAAGAGTTAAGCAACTAAAGCAAAGCGTACAGAATGCAAAGCAAAAAGCCGATAAAGACTTTATCCTGTCTCGAATCGCATCATTAACGGGAGGGGTTGGCGTAATATCAGTAGGTGGTAACACCGACCTAGAGCAAAAAGAACTGTATGATCGTGTTGATGATGCAGTATGTGCAGTTAGATCTGCCCTTGAAGAGGGTATTGTTGCAGGTGGAGGGGTAGCCTTATATAAAATCGCAACATATATAGAGGATGACAACTACCAGGTTGCAGGAAAAATGTTAGCGAGAGCACTTCGTGCTCCCTTAGAACAGATATATACCAATGCAGGAATAGATATATCTGAAGATCAGAAAACCAAACTTATGTACGACAAGGGCAATGAAGGGTTGAACATAAAGTCAGGAGAGTGGGGAGATATGTTTAAGATGGGGGTAATAGATCCATTTAAAGTGACAAGGTCTGCACTTCAAAACGCAGTATCTGTTGCAGTAACATTACTATCAACTAACGCTATTATAACAATGGCAAGAACATACGAAGACAAATGAAACCAATAGGAAAATATATTTTAGTAGACCAAATAAAAGAAGAGATCAAAACTGACTCAGGACTTTTATTGTCAGCAGACGATGCTGCAGATATCAGATACAAAAAAGCCAAAGTACTTGTTCCTGGAACTGATGTAACTGTAATTAAAGCAGATGACATTATATATTACGACTCAAGAGCGGGATATACTATGGTAATAAAGTCTAAACAATGCACGATTATTTCTGAGAGAGATGTCGTTGTTGTCGAATAAAGGAATTCATTTCTTTTATATAGTTTCTGTATACCTTATCGGTGTATGAAACATTCTTTAAGAACAAAGGATTGGAGGAGGGACTCTCAGGAATCTCTTCTCCATTTAGTTTTTTATAAAGGGATACCAATACTCTAGTAGACTTATACGATAGTTGGTATATTGCCTTAGACTTGGATGTGTTTTTTCTAAACACTTCAATCCACTTATCTTTTAGCAAGGTATTAAACCTGTTCTTATCCCAACTAATAAGTTCGTTGAACTCATCGAAGTCATCTTTAGAAAAATATTTTTCAGATTGTAGGAATAGTAATATGTCCAGGTCAGATGTCGTAAGTCCGTACTTTGCTTTGATAAAGTACCGTATTACCCTCCAATATTTCAGGTAATCTTGCATTCAATTAAATTTAATATCTTTGTAGCAAAGATACTTAATATATTCATTATGCCAGACGAACCAAAAAATACCGCAGCACTAGATAATTCACAAAGAAAAGTAGGGGCAACCAAAGCAGAAAGAGATAAACTCAAAGCTGAGTGGACAACCAAGCTTCAAGAGGAGATGGCAAAGGGTAATTTAGATCTGAATGCTGAGAATTTTCAGAACAAGGATGTAATGAAGTGGACAAAGACTAAGTCTGAACCACTAGTATCTTCAGCGGGAGCCAACCTATCATATGGTGGGAGTTCTTTAGGAAAAGGAACTAAGCTTTCAAGACGACCAAGTAGGGTTGAAGCAAAGAAAACAGACTCAAGAAGAGGATAAATATGAAAACATTAAGACCATACGGTACTGCACTAAGTGCAAAGATGAAAGGTAAGGTTGAGAAACTCGGTTTGCCATCAGACGAACAAATTAAAAATAGTGTTTACGCTAAGTGCGGTAAAAAATAGTTATGGATATAAAACCAAATGCTACAAGAGTAGAGTCTAATTCATCTAACTCCGTTCGTTCAAATAAAAAAAGGGGAAAAGAAAAAGTAAAGGGAAAATTTACTGCCACTTCTAAACAAACAAACCTTAATACAGGTGAGGTGTCTAATATGGAAACCACATCTAAGACAAAAACAAAAGTTAATAGAGAAGGTGTTGTTAAAACTAAAGAGAAGGTTAAACAAAAATTTACGGTCAAAAATAAAGATGGTAAACTTCTAATGAAGGATACCAAGAAAGTCACTTCAAGAAACGGAGAGACTAAGATTAATAGAAATAAGGCTCGAGTAACCAAGAATTTCGAAAATTAATATGGCGTGCTACACATTATATGTGGAACTGTTATGTGGAGGAAGTGTTCAGGAGCGAAATCTAAAAAATAATATTAGTATATTTGTAGAATATATAAAGATCTATTTTAATGGGCAAAGGATTAGTTTGGTTAGGAAATAAAATAATTGCATTATGGTGTGCAATGCAATGTAAATGGAACAAGTGGATGTTGGCTTTAATGTTCAACGTAGGATCTTGTCCAAATAAGATGTGCACTTGTAAAAAATAAAATCAAATCAAATGGAATCAAAAGGACTAGGAGACACAATTGAGAAGTTCACAAAAGCTACAGGAATAAAAGCAGTAGTTGAAAAAATAAGCGAGGTTACAAAAACACCTTGCGGATGTGGTAAAAGAAAAGAGGCTCTTAATAAAGCGGTCCCTTATAACAAATAGAAAATATGGCTTACGAAAAATTACAAGGTTACTTAGCATTAGAGGCACTTGCTTCTGACGATGCAAATATTCCTTATCCTGCATTATTGACGGCAGGGCAAACAAACGCAGTTGCTGCTCAGTTGAAACATTTGGAAGATGCGAATGGTGGATTTGAAACTACTAATAAAGTATATGCAGGAGACATTGTATATTTTCCCGTTTCAGGAAAGGCAGCTACAGTTGATGTAGTAAATAGTGATACACAACTTTTACTTAACAACACTTCAGGTCAAGTGGCTAGTCAAGACTATGTAATTTATCAGGCATCATCTTATTTGAATTTGCAAGATGCAAACAATGGATGTGTTTTATATGTAGGTGGATCAGGAGATCTTAAAGTAGATACAATTTCAGGAAGCACGGTAACGTTTAAAGCAGTCCCAATTGGATTCTTTCCCGTACAAGTAAAGAAAGTTTACGAAACAGGCACAACCGCTAGTTCAATTATAGCATTATGGTAAAAGGATTAATAATTGGAATTGTAATAGCAATTTAAAACTCCTTTAAATGGATATGGCTGACCTAAAAATGTATTTCTTAAACGCTTCGGTGTTAACTATATCTATGACTAACATTGATATGGTATTAAAATTATTACTTCTAGCCGTATCGATTGGGTATACCGCTCAACGTTGGTATCTTCTAGATAAAGAAAGAAGAAACAAGAAAAATGAGGAAGATAAATAAATTTATAATTCATTGTTCTGCCACTAGAGAGGGTCAAGCTATTGATCTAGAAACCATAAGAGATTGGCACGTTAAAGGACGAGGGTGGTCAGATATAGGATACCATTACCTGGTACATATAGACGGAACCATTAGCCAAGGAAGACTACATTCTGTAGCAGGTGCTCACACGAAGGGCGAAAATCAAGAAAGTTTAGGGATTTGTTACATCGGAGGGGTTGAATTGGACGGTAAAACACCAAAAGATACACGAACTTGCAGCCAAGCAGATAGCCTAGAAGCACTACTTTATAGCCTAAAAGCTATGTATCCAGGTGCAACAGTACACGGACATAGGGATTTTTCTACAAAAGCCTGTCCAAGTTTTGATGCGACTAAAGAATTTGAAGACATCAGTAACCTATTTAATCCTGAGAATGAAAAAAATTGTTGATTGGTTTGGTGGTAGTGTAATTAAAGATTTGTTAGCGGGTCTTGACAACCTCTTCACTTCGAAAGAAGAAAAGATTAAAGCAGAAAATGTAATCAAACAAATTCTTATTGAGAAACAGTTAGAGTTACAAAGAATGCAAACGGAAATTATTGTAGCTGAAGCACAAGGAAACTTTATTCAAAGAAGTTGGAGACCAATTCTTATGTTGTCGTTTGGCTTCATCGTTATATACGTTAAGTTCGCAGCACCATTATTTGGTTTACCTATCCCTGAATTAGAAATGGAATTTTGGGAACTCTTAAAGATAGGTATAGGTGGATATGTAGTCGGTCGTAGTGCTGAAAAGATTGCAGACAAGGTCACGATCACAAAAAAATAACACCCGTTTATTTTTATTATCTTTGTAACATAAATAGATAATAGGAATGGCAAGAATTTCAACATACCCAATTGATACTAAAATAAGCGGGGGTGATAAATGGATTGGAACAGACGTTGACAAAAACAATGCTACTAAAAACTTTACAGTTGCAAATGTAGCAGAGTACTTAAACGTTTCTTCTTCTATTGATTCACAAACGCTAAGATATAAGTTTCAATACTTAAACCCAGGGGATGTTCGTGAACCAGGAACAATTTCTTTTGATCCACAACTTGGATCATCAGTTCCTTTTTCATCCGTGACAACCTGGTTACTTAGTCAGTATTCAAAGAAGTATGTCAGCCAAGGTGCGGCAAATGACATATCATCTTTTTATACAAGTCCATTAATAGGCTCTCAAGTTTTAGTTACTAATACAAAAGACATTAGTAAGTGGGCGGTGTATACTTGGACTTCTTCAACTGTTGATTTAACAGAAACACAATTTTACAATATAGGACTAACTCACGTTAGCAGTACAGGTAGTCTTGAGGCAAATCAAGAGTATTTCATATCCCTACTAACACTATCAGGCGGTGGTGGTGGTAAGCAACCAACCTATGTGTTTACACAGGGCGTACCTGCTAACACTTGGACTATAGCACATAATCTTGGAAAATTTCCTTCCGTCTCTGTAGTTGATTCTGCAAAGCGGGTGGTGAACGGAACCATAGACTATATAAACGAAAATAATTTAACAGTAACTTTTAGTGCTCCCTTTTCAGGTCAGGCATTTCTTAATTAATAACAAATAAAAAAAAACAATTATGGCAATTAAATTTTTAGATGCGATAGACTTGACGGGATTAGAAGTACAAAATGTACTTGCTCAAAGTGTTGCAGGAAACCCAACCGCTTTAGGTGAGGGTCAATTTTTCTTTGATAGTACATCAAAGATTTTCAAGTATTGGAACGGAGCCTCTTGGGTATCTCTAGACGGACAAGGCGGGGTAACATCACTATTAGATGGTGTAGGTACTCTCGTTAGTTCAGCAACGGGTAGCGTAGCGGTAAACTTAAACTTAGTAGGACCAAGTAATTATGTTCTAGAAGGAATAGACCTAAGTAGTTCTCCTGTAGACATCAAATCGCTTATACCATTTAGCGATGCAGCGAAGAATGTAAGTTTTGCTGCTATATCTGACTTACCTTTTACTGCTAACACAGGTACGGTAACAAGCATTACTAATGCTGCAAACACAGGAACAGGAACTGCTATTACAGGTGCAGGAACGTTTACTTACACAGGAGCGGGTCTTATCTCTACTGCAGTATCGGGTACAACAGTAACTATTAGCACTACTGCAACATCCAACACAGGTACAGTAACATCTGTAGGTCCTGCTAACGGAACATTTGTTAGTAGTTCAAGTGCAGCTATTACAGGTGCGGGTACACTAACTTATGATCTTAGTGCATCAGGAACTGCAAGTGCAACTACTTATTTAAGAGGTGACAATTCTTGGGCAACTATTGCTGCAGGATTTGCAAACTTTGCAATAAGTGCTGATTCAGGAACTGCCGCAACTATTGATAGTAAAGATGATATCTTATTTACAGGTGCAGGAGGTATTGCTACCTCTATCTCTACCGTAGGAACGACTTCTACTGTAGGTATTACACTAGGCACTTCAGGAGTTACTGCAGGTACTTACGCAAGTGCTGACATTACTGTAGATGCACAAGGTCGTGTTACGGCAGCAGCAGCAGGTGGTTCAGGAACTATGACATCTTTTGATGTTGGTGGTGATAAAGGAGCAGACCAGGTAATTACAAACGGAAATAAACTTTCAATCTTAGGTGGTGAAGGTATTGTAACTGAAGCAAGTGCTACAGATACTCTTACTGCGACTCTTGCTCTTGCTGAACTTCCTGTAAGAACTGTTCCTATTGATGGTTTAACAGATTACTTTGTTGGATTATTTGATAAAGGAGCAGACCAAAACAAATCACTTATTAAGGACCTTTCTCTTAGCGAGTTGGGAGCACCAACAAAGAATTTGTCTATTGGATACAAACTTACTAATGTTGTTGACCCAACTGTAGCACAAGATGCGGCAACTAAGAACTATGTAGACACAACATTCGCAGGTTCGGGAGCATTAATCTACCAAGGTGGATACGATGCATCAACGGCAGCACCATCAGCAGGTGTTAAGCAAGGTTGGACATACGCAGTAACAAAAGCAGGATCAGGACTTCCTTTAGGATTTTGGGATCCAACATTAGAGGTTGGTGATTTAGTTATCGCTAACATTGATACTCCAACAACTGCAGCAGATTGGACTGAGATTAACAAGAACATTGACGTTGCAACGGCAACCGTTCAAGGTATTGCAAACTTCCCAACTGCGGGTGGACTTAGCGTTTCATCAGGAGCAGTAAGTATGCCTAATGTAGGAACTGCAAGTTCTGTAGGTAGTGCATCTAAATCTTTAGCCATCACAACTGATGCTAAGGGTCGTGTTACGGCTAAATCAGCAACTGACATTGCAATTGCAGCAAGCCAGGTTTCTAACTTCTGTGAAGAGGTAGATTCTTGTGTAGATGCAAGAAGTGCAACAGGGACAATTGGTGATAATACCACTTGGACTATTGCTCATAACTTAAATACTTTTAATGTTATGATCCAAGTTTACTCTAATGCATCACCTTTTGAAACAGTACAAGTTTTCACATCACGCAAGGATAAGGATACAGTAATTATTTCAGTTGCAGTTAATCCAGGTGCTAGTGCTTTAAATTATATGATAGTAAAGGTTTAATATTTAAAAAAATCTAACTCTAAATTATGGCTGAATTTATTGAATTCAAGCAACCCATCTCTGTCGCCTCCACCATTATGGTGGATGGCGTAGAGTTAGGGCTTAACGCTTATACAGATACAACTATTCCAACCAACAACAATACGTTGACAAATGGTGCGGGGTATATTACATCTTCATCGACTAATACCTTAACTAATAAGTCGGGGAATATTTCTCAATGGACAAATAATTCAGGTTATATAACTTCATATGTTAATACAACTTATACCGCAGGGTCGGGTTTAGCATTAACGGGTACTGTATTTAGTAATACTGCTCCTAATGTTGTGCAGACAACTGTTAGCGGTAATGCAGGGAGTGCAACGGTACTTCAAACCGCCAGGGATATAGCGGGTGTTTCCTTTGATGGAAGTGCTGATATATCATTAAACAATAAAAATATTACCAATGGTGCAGGGTATACTACTAATACAGGCACAGTAACAAGTGTTGGGATATCTCACGCAGGTGATGCATTTACCGCAGGTAGTGCGGTTACTACTTCAGGGACTCTTGCTATTACAATGGCAGGAACTGCAGCACAATATGTCAATGGTCTTGGTAACCTAATTTCCTTTCCTTCTATTCCTCAAGGGGATATAACAAGTGTTGGTGCGGGAACAGGAATGACGGGAGGAGGAACAAGTGGAGCGGTTACTTTAAATGTTATTGGAGGAACAGGTATTACTGCAAATGCTGACAACATTACTATAGATGCTACTGTAGCAACTTTATCAGGTACACAAACATTTACAAACAAGTCGGGTGCTATATCTCAATGGACTAATGATTCGGGGTATACTACTTTAGCTATAGGCACAACGGCAACAACTGCGAAGGCAGGTAACATAACAACAATAACCTCAGCACAATCAAGTGCTATAACGGCTAACACGGCTAAGGTTGGTATTACTACAACACAAGCCTCTGATATTACTGCAAATAACGCTAAGGTTTCTGATACAGGTACGCCTGCGATGTTATCGAATGGTACAGTCCCTAGTTTAAATACAGGAATAACCGCAGCCGAGGTAAGAAGTCTTATAGGTGCGGGTACATCAAGCAGCACAGGTACAGTAACAAGCGTTGGAGGTACAGGAACCGTAAGTGGATTAACATTAAGCGGTACGGTTACTTCTACAGGAAACCTTACCCTTGGGGGTAAGTTAGTTCTTGCTAGTTCAGATGTTACTGCGGGATTAGGATTTACTCCTTACAACGCCACCAACCCTGCGGGATATACAAGTCTCGCAATAGGTACAACGGCATCAACTGCTAAAGCAGGGGATACAACAACGATCACAGGTGCTCAGGCAACTGCAATTACAAACAACTCTGCTAAGGTTTCAGACACGGGTACGCCTGCGATGTTATCAAACGGAACTGCACCTAGTTTAAATACAGGCATTAGTGCCGCATCGGTAAGAGGCTTAATAGGGGCGGGTACTTCTAGTCTTGCTATAGGCACAACGGCATCAACCGCAATGGCGGGAAATACAACAACTATAACGGGTGCTCAGGCAACTGCTATTGTTGACAATAGTAAAAAAGAAACTGATACAGGTACGCCTGCAATATTATCTAACGGAACAACACCAACATTAAACTCAGGTATCTCTGCGGCAGAAGTAAGAACCCTTATTGGGGCGGGTACTTCAAGTAGTGCAGGAGTTACAAGTGTAAGCGGTACTGCAAATAGAATTTCTGTTACGGCAGGTGCGACACCAACGGTAAATGCAATTACAGGAGCGGTAAATTCCTCTTCTGCTAATTTAGCTACAGGTGCTCAAATACAAACCGCAATTGATTCTGCGGTAACAGGTGTATTAAAATATATGGGAACCTGGGATGCAGCTACTAACGTACCTACGTTAACGAGTGCTGCGGGAACCCCAGGTGAATACTATATTGTTTCTACTGCAGGTTCAACAAACTTAGATGGTATTACTGATTGGGCAGTAGGTGATTGGGCAGTATTCTCTGATCAAGTTACAGATGCTTGGCAGAAAATTGATAACACACAAGTAGGAAATGTAACAGGATCAGGTTCTAATACAAGGGTGGCATTTTGGAATAGTGCAAGCAATCTTATAAGTGATGCAGGAATGGTGTATGATGCAGCTTCTAATCACTTAACTATAGCAGGAAATTATTATGCAAGTGGAGGAAACTCTGCTGAGTGGAATCAAGCTTATGATAATTATATAACAGGAATATCTGATTCAGGAACTTCTACAACGACTATAACTCTTACACAAAGAGATGGTGGTACTATTAGTACTGCATTTAGTAATCCACAAGGAACTACAACTCCAAGTAGCACAGAGACTTTTACAAATAAAAGTGGTGCTATATCTCAATGGACTAATGATAGTGGTTACAAAACAACGGATAATAACACAACTTATTCTGCGGGATCAGGTATAACGTTGACAGGTACAGTCTTTAGTAACGCATCTCCAAATATTGTTCAAACAACAATAAGCGGCAATGCAGGTTCTGCTACAGTCTTACAGACTGCTAGAACAATCTCAGGAGAATCTTTTAATGGTTCAGCTAGTATTACGTTGAACAATAGCAACATAATTAACGGGGCGGGTTATACAACTAATACAGGAACTACTACCCCAAGCAACGCACAGACGTTTACAAACAAAGGCGGTAATATTTCTCAATGGACTAATGATTCGAAGTATATAACCTCATATGTTGATACAACTTATACTGCAGGTTCGGGTATAACTTTAACAGGAACGGTCTTTAGTAATGCTGCACCTAATGTTGTTCAGACAACGATAAGTGGGAATGCAGGAAGTGCAACAGTCTTACAAAACGCAAGAACAATAGCGGGCGTTTCTTTTAACGGCTCTGCCAATATATCATTAAATAATAATGCTATAACTAATGGTGCGGGTTATATAACCTCATACGTTAATACAACGTATAGTGCAGGGGCAGGTTTAGCATTAACAGGTACGGTCTTTAGTAATACGAATATAATTACAGACAATAAGCAGCTTCTTAATGGTGCAGGATATACAACTAATACAGGAACTACTACCCCAAGTAATACTCAAACATTTACAAATAAGTCGGGTAACATTAGCCAATGGACTAATGATAGTGGTTACAAGACAACAGACAACAATACAACGTATACTGCAGGTTCAGGTCTTTCATTAACAGGAACTGTATTTGCTAACACAGCACCTAATGTTGTTCAAACAACGGTTTCAGGGAATGCGGGTAGTGCTACTGTTTTGCAAACTGCTAGAACTATTGCAGGAGTATCATTCAATGGTTCAGCTAATATTGGATTGAACAACGCTAACATTACAAACGGGGCGGGGTACACAACTAACACAGGAACTGTTACGGGTACAGTATCAGCAGCCGAGAGTAATAACACAATAGCACAAAGAACCTCAAACGGTTATTTACACGCAT
>TARA_R110000868_G_scaffold123707_1_pt1 | contig 15172 bp, 18 predicted proteins | sample TARA_R110000868 | Tara Oceans TARA_R110000868 (sample SAMEA4397489) | marine metagenome | biome: Polar Biome; feature: [SRF] surface water layer (ENVO:00010504); material: water (ENVO:00002006), including particulate matter (ENVO:01000060) such as... | depth 5 m | reverse complement strand
GGGGGGCGAGGCCGCAGGCTTCGAGGGGGTGGCTGTAGCCCCGTCCTCACCCGCCAGGCGGGCGATCGGCGTATTGACCTTCACGTTCTCGGAGCCTTCGGCCACCAGGATTTCCAGCACCTCACCCTCGTCGACGGCCTCGACCTCCATCGTGGCCTTGTCGGTTTCGATCTCGGCGATCACCTGGCCGGCCGAGACGGTGTCCCCGGCCTTGATGTGCCATTTGGTCAGCGTGCCCTCTTCCATCGTGGGGGACAGCGCCGGCATCAGAATGTCGGTCAACGCTCAGGCCTCCACATAGACGTCGGTGTAGAGCTCGGACGGGTCCGGCTCCGGGCTTTCCTGGGCGAAGCGGACAGCCTCGGCGACGATGGCCTTGACCTCGGCATCGATGGCCTTGATCTCGTCGTCGGTGGCCTTGGCTTCCGCCAGCAGCAGTTTGATGTGGTCGATCGGGTCGCGGGTCTTCTTGACCTCGTCAACCTCTTCCTTGGACCGGTATTTGGCCGGATCACTCATCGAGTGGCCGCGATAGCGATAGGTCTTCACCTCGAGGATGAAGGGGCCGCCGCCTTCCCTCGCCCGCTTGACCGCCTTGGCGACGGCGTCCCGCACCGCCAGGACGTCCATGCCGTCGACCTGCTCGCCCGGGATGCCGAAACTGGCCCCGCGCTGGCTCAGGTCGGTCGTGGACGAGGAGCGTTCGATGCTCGTGCCCATGGCGTACTGGTTGTTCTCGATGATGTAGATGGCCGGCAGCTTCCACAGCTGGGCCATGTTGAAGCTCTCATAGACCTGGCCCTGGTTGGCCGCGCCATCGCCGAAATAGATAAACGCCACCGAGTCATCGCCGCGATAGCGACCGCTGAAGGCCAGGCCGGTGCCCAGCGCCACCTGGGCCCCGACGATGCCGTGACCGCCGTAGAAGCCGGTGGCAGTGTCGAACATGTGCATCGACCCGCCCTTGCCCTTGGACGACCCGCCCGCGCGGCCGGTCAGTTCGGCCATCACCGCGTTCGGGTCCATGCCGGCGGCCAGCATATGGCCGTGATCGCGATAGCCGGTGATGATCTTGTCATGACCCTGGCGCACGCTTTCCTGCACCCCGACGGCCACGGCTTCCTGACCGATGTACAGGTGGCAGAAGCCACCGATCAGGCCCATGCCGTAGAGCTGGCCAGCCCGTTCCTCAAAACGGCGGATCAGCACCATCTCGCGGTAAAAGCGCAGCAGGTCCTCCCTGGAGGCCGTCGGCGTATTGGGCAATTTGGTCGCCTTGCTGGAAACAGCTTTGGCGGCGGGGGCCTTCGCCATCCGTCATCTCCCGGCTGGGCCCCCGTATGAAGGGCCTCTTGTCGTTACGGATAGGGGCTTTAGCAGCCTTCGTTCCCCAAAGGCAAAGCGCCCTGTCGGCCCTGTAACGAAAGTTCAGGACTTCCGGGAGGTTGCCCTGCCGGGCACGCTGGTCCGGCCGGTGTCGGCAATCTGGATCACATAGTCGCGAGGGTCGGCGAAACCGATGACGGCCCGGGCCCGCTCCTCCAGCAGATCGCGCGACAGGCTGTCGCTGCGCAGATAGCGCACGCGGACCTCAAGGTCGCTGCGCTCGGCCACAATGCGGTTCAGCTGGGTTTCACGCGCGTTCAGCACGGCGTCGCGCTGGCCGCCACTCAGCAGGCCGCGCTGGCCGGTCAGGGCCTGAACGCCGAGATAGACGATCATCAGCAACAGGCAGGCAGACAGGGTGTAGGGCTTCATCCGTTCAGGCACCACATACGCTCCTTCTGAGCGCGCACTCGTAATGACTGAAACCTGACCGGAAATGCCTAACAAACCGTAGCTTGGCCGTAGGCCTTGCGATCTATTTGAGCAGCATGCCGTCGCCGAAATAGACGCCCTGGTCGCCGAGCATCTCCTCGATGCGCAGCAACTGGTTGTATTTGGCAGTACGGTCCGAGCGCGCCAGCGACCCCGTCTTGATCTGTCCGCAGTTGGTGGCCACGGCCAGATCGGCGATGGTCGAGTCCTCGGTCTCGCCCGACCGGTGGCTCATCACCGCCGTATAGCCGGCGCGCTGGGCCATATCGACGGCATCCAGGGTCTCGGACAGGGTGCCGATCTGATTGACCTTGATCAGGATGGAATTGGCGAGACCCTCGCCGATACCGGCAGCCAGGCGGATCGGATTGGTCACGAACAGATCGTCGCCGACGATCTGGACCCGGTCGCCGAGACGGTCGGTCAGTTGCTTCCAGCCGTCGAAATCATCCTCGGCACAGCCGTCCTCGATCGAGATGATCGGGAAACGTTCGCACAGGTCGGCCAGATAGTTGACCATGCCGTCCTGGTCGAGGGTCTTGCCCTCCCCCGCCAGCACGTATTTGCCGTCCTTGAAGAACTCGGTGGCGGCCACGTCGAGGCCAAGGTGGAAGTCCTCGCCGGCAAGATAGCCCGCGGCCTGGCCGGCGCGGGTGATGAAGGCCAGGGCCTCTTCGGCCGACCCGAGGTTGGGGGCGAAGCCGCCCTCGTCGCCGACATTGGTGTTGTGGCCGGCATCCTTGAGTTGTTTCTTCAGGGCATGGAAGATCTCGGCCCCCATGCGCAGCGCTTCCGAGAAGCTGTCCGCCCCGGTCGGCAGGATCATGAACTCCTGGATGTCGATCGGATTGTCGGCATGAGCCCCGCCGTTGATGATGTTCATCATCGGCGTCGGCAACACCCGGGCCGTGACCCCGCCCAGGTAGCGGTAGAGCGGCAGGTTGGACGAGATGGCGCTGGCCTTGGCGCAGGCCAGGGACACGCCGAGGATGGCATTGGCCCCGAGTCGGCCCTTGTTCTCGGTGCCGTCCAGGGTGATCAGGGCCTCGTCGATGCGGCGCTGGTCCTCGGCGTCCATGCCGGACAGGGCGTCGAAGATCTCGCCGTTGACGGCGTCGACGGCCTTGCCGACGCCCTTGCCGCCCCAGAGGTCCTTGTCTCCATCGCGCAGTTCCACGGCTTCATGGGCCCCGGTCGAGGCCCCCGACGGCACGGCGGCCCGACCGAAGCTGCCGTCATCAAGGATCACATCGACCTCGACCGTCGGATTGCCGCGGCTGTCGAGGATCTGGCGGGCGACAATGTCGGCGATGTCGGTCATGGAACGGCTCTGTTCAGGGAGGGGGACCCGCGCGGTGTAGCCCAGCCGTCCCGATACGCCAATGGTCAGGCGCAGCCTTCGACATACAGGATCGAGGGCCCGCCGACGGCGATGGCCTGGACCCGTCCGTCAGCGCCGATGTTGTAGCGTATGCCCCGTGCCGCCGGGCCGTCATGGTCGGCCGTCGTCCACACGGTGATGTATTCCGCCGGGGCATCGACATATTTGTGCGGGGTGACCCGGGCATCGGCACCGTAGGCTTGTTTCACCGCCACGGCCGTGTCGCCGATGCCGAGGCCGCGGTCGGTCTTGAGGACGCCGGTGCTGGCCAGTTGAACGCTGGTCAGCACGCCGTCTTCCACCATGACGTACAGACCTTCCGGGGCCCTCGCGGGGTGGAACATGTCGCAGGAGGCGGGGTCGGGACCGCCGATGGCATTCGGGTTGTCGTTTTCGCCCATGGCGGCAATCACCTCAGCGCGGGTCATGCCAATCCGCAGCGGCCCAAAGCCTTGGGCTGTGAGTTGGTCGGCGGGCGTCGGGGGCGTGACCGGCGTTGCGGGCGGCGGCGTGGTCTCCGGGGGCGGAGCCGGCACCGGGGCGTTGCAGGCGGACAGGCCCAGAAGGGCGACGGATCCCAGGGCGACGATACGGAACATGGCGGGTCTCCAGATTGTGGTCCGGGACAGCAACGCACGAAAACGGCGCGCGATGTCATCGCGCGCCGTCAATTCGTTCAGGCCGTTGGAAAAACCTAGTCTTCCTTGGGCGTCATCACCTGGCGACCGCGGTAGGTGCCGGTCTTCAGGTCGATGTGGTGCGAGCGACGCAGCTCGCCCGTGTCCTTGTCCTCGACATAGGGGTTGGCCCCCAGGGAGTCGTGGGCGCGGCGCATATTGCGACGCGAGGGCGATACTTTGCGCTTGGGAACAGCCATGACCGTCTCGATCTCAGGGTCGGTGCGCCGGTGAAGGCGCGAAAACAGATGCGGCGGCCCTCGGAAGAGCCGCCACGTGAGCGGGGGCTTATGCATGAACACGCCCGGGAGTTCAAGCCTTGCGACGCGACTCCCAAACACGGCGCTGCAGGCCATAGTATACGCTGTCCACCCAGGCGCCTCCGACCTGCATCGTCCGCTCTGCCTGACCGGTTTTCGCGAAACCGAGGCGTTCGAGCAGCCGAATCGATGCGGCGTTGCCGGGGTCGACATCGGCCGTCAGCCTGTCGAACGCCCGGACGGCGAAAATGTGATCGATTGCCGCCGTCAGTGCCTCGGTCGCGAGGCCCCGGCCCCAATGGTCGGGGTGCAGGATATAGCCGATGTCCGGCGGGCTCCAGAATCCGGCCTTGCCGATGACCCGCCCCTCGAATTCGATGACGAAGTCGGGATGGCCGGGTCCGTTGGCGATCATGCTGTCGAGCCAGGCCCGGGTCTGACCCGGCGTCTCGTGCGGCGGCGTCGACCACCAGCGCATGGCGTCGGGACGGGTCATGATGGCGTGGAAGGCCGCCAGATCATCCGCATGCGCCGTCCTCAGCTTCAGCCGGGGGGTGGTGATTTCCATGGTCCGCGCATGCGCCCGGCCCGCCAAGGGGTCAAGCCAGGGTCTTCGTCAGCACCGCAAAGGCGAGATCGTCCCGGCGCGGCAGACCGAAACGCGGGTCGGTGGCCGGAAACGGGCGGGTTTCGCCGGTACGCACATAGCCGAGCCGTTCGTACCAGGCGATCAGTTCGCTCCGCTGGATGATGACGGTCATCTCCATGCGCCCGGCCCCGAACCGGTCGCGCGCCGCAGTCTCGGCCGCCATGACCAACCGCCGCCCGAGTCCCGCAGCCTGGCGGGCGGGATCGACCGAAAGCATGCCCAGATAGGCCAGGCCGTCGCCGCGGTCGCTGATCTGGACGCAGCCGATCAGGATGCCGTCCTCTCGTGCCAGCAGGATCAGCTGGGTCGAATCGGCCAGGGCTGCTTCCAGCGCGGGCCGGTCGATACGTTGGCCGTCCAGCAGGTCGGCTTCGTGGGTCCAGCCGCGCCGGGCGCTGTCGCCCCGATAGGCTCCGTGCACCAGCGTAAGCAGGGCCGGGAGGTCGTCAACCGTTGCTTCGGAGAAGATCACGGCCTCAATCATCCAGCAGCCGTGCCGCCACGGCCTCGCCGATGGCCAGGGAACTGGTCAGGCCCGGGCTCTCGATACCGAACAGGGCCATCAGGCCGTCCAGCCCGTGTACCTCGGATCCATACAGCTGGAAATCGGGCTGGGTCTCCCCGGCCCCGTGCAATTTGGGGCGGATTCCGGCGTAGTCCGGGCTCAGCGCCCCGTCCGGCAGGCCCGGCCAGAAGCGGCGGATATAGCCGGCGAAGACCTCGGCCTTGGCCGGATCGACCGAATAGTCCTCGGTCTCGACGAATTGGAGGTCGGGGCCGAAGACCGCCTGACCGCCCAGGTCCTGGCGATAGTGGGTGCCGAGCGCCCCGGCGATCGGTGGCGGATAGATCAGCCGCTCGAACGGAGCCTTGCCGGTCAGGCGGAAATAGACGCCCTTGCCGAAATGGCCGACCGGAATGTGCTCGGCCGGATAGCCGTCGATGCGCGCGGCCACGGACTGGGCCTGCAGGCCCGCTGCCGTGACCAGCAGGCGGGTGGTCAGGGTCGCCCCGCCCTCCCCGCCGGCGGTAATGGTGAAGCCGCCGCCCGGTAGGGGTTCGGCCCGTTCGAACGGGGTCGCGACCACGACCGAACCGCCCGCATCCTCGATCTCGCCCTCCAGTGCCGACATGTAGCCATGGCTGTCGAACACGCCGCTCTCCGGTGACAGGATGGCGGCATGGGCGTTCAGGCCCGGCTCGAGCGCCCGGGCCTCGGCTCCGGTCAGGTGGGCGAGACCCTCGACGCCATTGATCGTCGCCTGCCGGAAGATGGCCTCGATGCGCGCGACCTCCGCCTCTTCCGTCGCCACGACCAGTTTGCCGCATTTGCGGTAGTCGACCTTGCGGCTCTCGAGAAAATCATAGAGGGCGCGCCGGCCCTCGACGCAGAACCGGGCCTTCAGTGACCCGGTCGGATAGTAGAGACCACCGTGGATGACCTCGGAATTGCGCGAGGACACACCCTGGCCGATGTGCGGGGCCTGTTCGAGCACAAGCACGATCAGGCCACGCTTCGCCAGGGCCCGGCCGCAGGCCAGGCCGACGGCCCCGGCCCCGACCACCGTGGCATCGAAATCGAAGCTCATGGTTTCGCTCCAAAGCGCCGTCTCGCCTCGGCCTCGAAACTGCCGATCAGGGCGGAGACCGCCCGGTCGAAATTGGCCTGCAGCATGGCGTTCAGGATCGGGGATTTGAAGGCGAAATCGATCGTGAATTCCAGCCGTGTGCCCGCCGGATCAGGATGGAAGACCCAGCGGTTTTTCAGGTGGCGAAACGGACCGCGGATCAGGCCGACCTCGACAGACGGCACCGCCCGGTTATGCCGTACCCAGGTCGAGAAGCGCTCGGTCAGAAACGAGAAGCCGACCTCGGCCTCGGCGTCCAGAACAGTGACGTCCGGGGCTTCCTCGCGTCGGTTCCAGACCCGCATGGCCGTGACCCAGCGCACGAAGTCCGGATAGGCCGGGACGTCGGCGACCAGCCCGGCCAGCTGATCGGGCGCATAGGGCAGGATGCGGGTGACGTGGTGGACGGCCAAGTCCGGATCAGTGTCCGGTCTGGGCCAGTCGGGCGGCACGCAGTCGGGCGAAATCGTCGCCGGCGTGGTGCGAACTGCGGGTCAGCGGGCTGGACGACACCATCAGGAATCCCTTGGCCCGGGCGATGGCCTCATAGGCCTTGAACTCGTCCGGGGTCACAAACCGGTCGATGGCCGCATGTTTGCGAGTCGGCTGCAGGTACTGGCCGATGGTGATGAAGTCGACGCCGGCCGATCGCATGTCGTCCATCACCTGCATGACCTCTTCCTTGGTCTCGCCCAGACCGACCATGATGCCGGACTTGGTGAACTGGTTCGGGTCGCGCTCCTTGACCATCTGCAGCAGGCGCAGCGAGTGGAAATAGCGGGCCCCCGGCCGGATCTTCAGATACAGCCGCGGCACGGTCTCGAGGTTGTGGTTGAACACATCCGGGGTGGCGTCGATCATCACCGCAGCCGCCCCGTCCTTGCGCAGGAAATCGGGCGTCAGGATCTCGATCGTGGTGGTCGGGGCCTGCAGCCGGATCTGGCGCACGACCTCGGCGAAATGGGCCGCGCCGCCGTCGGCCACGTCATCGCGGTCGACGCTGGTGATGACCACATGGTTCAGCCCCAGCTGGGCCACGGCCAGGCCGACCTTGCCCGGCTCTTCCGGATCGAGCGGTTGCGGCAGGCCGGTCTTGACGTTGCAGAAGGCGCAGGCCCGTGTGCAGGTGTCGCCCATGATCATCAGGGTGGCGTGCTTCTGGCTCCAGCACTCGCCGATGTTCGGGCAGGCCGCCTCCTCGCAGACGGTGACCAGCCCCTTGTCCTTCACGATGGATTTGGTGGCATTGTACTGGCCCGACCCCGGGGCCTTGACCCGCAGCCAGTCGGGCTTGCGCAGCACCGCGCTCTCCGGCCGATTCTGCTTCTCCGGATGACGAAGCTCGGCGGGGGTCTTGGTCAGGGTGTCGATGAGAGTGACCATCGAGGGCGTCGCAGGCTCCTGTGCGTGAAGCCGCTATGTCGTCTTTCCGGCCCCCGATGGCAAGGTGCCGGTCGTTTGGCCCTTGTCCGGTCACGCCGCGTAACACACCTTTTCAATCCCCTGCGTCGGTTCTAGGCTCGGGTTCGTGGAACACGAGAGGGCACCCTGTCCTCCGAAGGAGAGAATGCTTGCGGGCTGCCCTGACCTCCGAGGCGAGCGAAGAACCGGTCTTCGACGCCCTGATCGCGGCGCGAGAGCGGTTCGGCGACAAGGAAATCCTGGAAGACCAGGATCGCAATCCCCTCACCTATACGGGCCTGATCCGGGCCGCCTTCGTGCTGGGCCGCAAGATCGCCGCCCTGACCGAGCCGGGCGAGCGGGTCGGCATCCTGCTGCCGTCCAGCGCCGGCGTGGTCGTGACCTTCTTTGGCCTGCACGCCTATGGCCGGGTGCCGGTCATGCTCAATTTCACCTCGGGCGAGCGAAACCTGAAAGCCGCGATCAAGGCGTCGGGCGTTCGCCGAATCCTGTCGGCGCGGCGTTTCGTCACCCAGGCCAAGCTCGAGCCCCTGATCGATGACCTGGCGACCGTGGCCGAGATCGTCTGGCTGGATGACCTGCGCCAGACCGTCGGTCTGCAGGACAAGCTGTTCGGCCTGATGGCGGGATTTTTCCCGACCCATTTCCGGGTCGAGACCGCGCCGTCCGATCCCGGCGTGGTCCTGTTCACCTCCGGCAGCTTTGGCGCGCCCAAGGGCGTGGTCCTGAGCCAGTCCAACCTCGTGTCGAACGTGCGTCAGGTCGCCGGCCATATCGCGCTGGACCCCGACTGGGTCGTGTTCAATCCGCTGCCGACCTTCCACTGTTTCGGCCTGACCGGCGGCGTCCTGCTGCCCGTGCTGACGGGGATGAAGGCGTTCCAGTACCCATCGCCGCTGCATGCCAAACAGATCGTCGAGCTGCTGCCCCAGGTGAAGGCCTCGATCCTGTTCGCGACCGACACCTTCCTGAACCAGTACGCCCGCGTCGCCGGGCCGGACGATTTCGCGACGCTGCAGTTCGTGGTTGCCGGGGCCGAACGGGTGCGGGACGAGACCCATCACCTGTTCAACACCAAATTCGGCGGGGTCAAGCTGCTCGAGGGCTATGGGGCGACCGAGGCGGCACCGGTCGTGGCCGTCAACCACCCGGACCGCAACCGCCCGGGCAGCGTCGGCCAGATGCTGCCCGGACTGGAATGGCGCACCGAGCCTGTCGAAGGCATCACCGGCGGCGGCCGTCTGTTCGTCCGCGGTCCCAATGTGATGCGGGGCTATATGTCGCCCGACGATCCCCGGGTGATCGAGCCGTTGGCCGGCGGATGGCACGACACCGGCGATATCGTCGACATCGATGTCGACGGCTATGTCTGCATCCTCGGGCGGGTCAAACGGTTCGCCAAGATCGGTGGCGAGATGGTGTCTCTGGCGGCGGTCGAGGGCCTGGCGGCGGCGGTGTGGCCGGAATCGCGCCACGCGGTGGTCTCCATTCCCGACAGCCGCAAGGGCGAGAAATTGGTGCTGGTCACCGACCGGATGGACGCGGAGAGCGGGCGCCTCAGTGAATGGGCGCGGGAGCATGGAGCCCCGGATCTGGCGGTGCCCAAGAAGATCGTGCGCCTGGCCGAGGTGCCGGTGCTGGGTACGGGCAAGACCGACTATGTCGGTATCCAGAAGCTGGTCGAGGCCGAGGCCAGGGCCGCCTGATCCGCGGACGGTTGACTGCTACTGCTCAGGTTGCAGTATGGCAGCCAACCGGCCAACCGGCCGCGTTTTCAAGGACACGACGCCATGAGCCTGTTCTCCCGATTTGACGGTCACGCGCCCAAGGTGCTGTCCGGCCTGCGCATCGTCGCCGGCCTGATGTTCATGCAGCACGGGACCCAGAAGATCTTCAGCTTTCCGGCCGAGGCCATGGGGCCGTTCAACATCGCCAGCCAGATGGGCATCGGCGGGGTTCTGGAGCTGGTCGGCGGGGCCCTGATCGTGCTGGGCCTGTTCACCCGTCCGGTCGCCTTCATTCTGTCCGGCATGATGGCGGTGGCCTATTTCCAGATGCACTGGCAGTTCGGGGCGGCGTCGCCCTTCCCGCTGGTCAACCACGGCGAGCTGGCGGCCCTGTACTGCTGGGTGTTCCTGTATCTGGTCTTCGCCGGACCGGGCGCATGGGCCGTTGACAACTATCTGAATGGTCGCCGCAACCGCTTCTGATCAACCGATCCGCACCCCGGTCATCGAGATCGATCCGCCCTCGATGACGTCGTTGAAGAAGCTGACGTCGTCGCCCGGCCGGCGCTGGGCGGCGACGTAAAGCAGCGGGAGATAGTGTTCCTCGGTGGGCACGCTCAACTGCGCATCCTCCGCCAGCCTGACCCGGTCGATCAGGGCCGTAGGGTCGTCCTGGATCAGAGCCGACTTGACCGCCTCGTTGAAACGACTGGCCCACTCATAGGGCTCGCCCCCAGCGCGCTTCCAGGTGCGCAGATTGTGCACGAAGTCGCCGGAACCGGCGATGATCACGCCCTCATCACGCAGCGCTGCCAGCCGGCGACCGAGGTCGAAATGTCCCTGCGCATCAAGCCGCCGATCCAGCGACAACTGGACGACCGGCACGTCCGCCTCCGGCCAAACGTGGGTCAGTACCGACCATGTGCCATGATCGAGTCCCCACTGCGACGTCGGCGTCGCCCCGGTCAAGGTCGCGACCCTCGCTGCCAGCTCTGGCGAACCCGGAGCCGGATATTGCATCACGTGCAATTCATCAGGAAAGTCCCCGAAATCATGGATGGTTTCCGGGTTAGACTGAGCCGTCACGGCCGGTCCGTCGGTTTCCCAGTGGGCCGAGACCATGACCACGCCCTTTGGCTTGCCGATCGACGCGCCGAGGTCGCGCCAGGCGGCGGTATAGGGGCCACCCAGCGCGTTCATCGGGGAACCGTGGCCGAAGAAGACCGCGGGCGGTCGCATCAGCTGTGCAGCTTGGCGGCGGTTTGGGCGACGTAACGGCCCTGGAAGCGGGCCCCTTCCAGCTCATTGGCGCTGGGCATGCGTGAACCGTCGCCACCGGTGATGGTGCTCGCTCCGTAGGGCGTGCCGCCGGTGATCTCTTCCAGCGTCATCTGCCCGGCCCAGGCATAGGGCAGGCCCACCACCACCATGCCGTGGTGCAGAAGGGTCTGGATGAGGCCGATCAGGGTCGTCTCATTGCCACCGTGCTGGGTGGCGGTGGAGGTGAAGGCGCTGCCGACCTTGCCGACAAGACCGCCCTTGAACCAGAGGCCCCCGGTCTGGTCGAGGAAGCTGCGCATCTGCGAGGCGGCGGTCCCGAACCGGGTCCCGGCCCCGATGATGACGGCGTCATAGTTGCCCAGGTCATCGACGGTGGCGATGGGCGCGACCTGGTCCATCTTGTAGCCGGACTTGCGGGCCAGCTCGGCCGGCACCGTTTCGGGCACCCGCTTGATGTCGACCACAGCCCCCTCGATCTCGCGTGCGCCCTCGGCGACGGCCTCGGCCATGGCTTCGATGTGGCCATAGGTGGAATGATACAGAACAAGAATCTTCGGCATGCGGCCCTCCGTGATCAGGTGATGGCGTTATTTGCAACAACGTCAGTTGCTGATGTGGGAGGTACTGGACATGACGCAAGGGGCCGCGTTCAGATTTCCATGCGCCGGGCCAAGGGACAGACCCGGTCATAGAAGGCGCGGTCGGCGGGGACGCTGCCACCCCGCGACAGGCGGAAGCGATGCTCGATGATCATCGCCTGTTGCTCGATGTTCAGGGCGTCCCAGTCGCAGTCTGCACCCAGCGGGTAGACATAGGCCGCCGGGCGGTCACCGGCACGCAGCTTTCCGGTCAGCAGATTGACCCCCCTCGCCACCTGCCAGACATGCGCCAGTTCGTGGACCAGGGTGGCCTGGCGAAACAGTGGCCCGACGGCCAGGTCGTCCGGCAGGGTCCGGCGCGGCCAGACGATCCAGTCCCGGCCGAACCAGCGTCCGGCGACAAAGGCGCGGATGAAGGGCCAAGGCGCGGCCAGGATGCGGACCCGGGCCGGGTCGAGGGCGGTGCCGAACACCTCGAGCGCCAGATCGGCTTCCCCCCGTGTCAGGCCGCGGATCACGGGTGGACCACAGCGGCCGGAGGCCCGATCCACTCCCAGTGCCAGGGTTCATAGACATAGGGCACGAAGCCGAAGCGTCCGGCATTGCGCACCAGCCAGCGATAGGTGGCCCCGCGGGTCATGTGCAGGCGACTGGCCGGCAGGGTCGAGTCGACGCCCATGTCGAACAACTGGCCGACATAGAGGTCGACCGCCGTGCCGGTGCGATGCGGCGAGCAGACGGCCCGGCGGACGCCGTCGCAGTTGTTCTGGGCGGCACAGCGGGCGGCGTCGGCCTCGGGATCGCGGAAGCCGGAGAAGATCTGCAGCAGTTCGGGATCCCCGGCGACCTCGGGGACCTCGGCCCGGGCCGCGGCGACCATCTCCCGGTAGGCGGCCAGGGTGTCGCGGCGCAGCAGCCGGGTCAGGCGGTCGGCATGCTCCTCCTCGGTCACCAGATAGCCCAGCTGGTTCAGCGGCGGCGGCTCGGGACAGGCCCCGCCACCGGTATAGCGGGCCATGATGAAGGGGCGTCGCTCCTGCCACAGCCCCCTGAACACCTGGAAGGTGGCCGGGTCGAACAGGCCGGTGGCGGGCAGGTTGTAGCGGGCCTGGAAGCCCGCGAGCGCCACGGCGAAGGCGGGGGTCCCGGCCCCGCAGCCGGTCGCCAGCTCCTGCTGGATAAGCGGCAGATAGGTTTCCCAGCCCCATTCCGCCTGGCCGAACGGGGCCCATTCCAGTGAATAGTAGGAGACCGCATTGGCCGCAGCCGGGTCGTCCCAGGCGGTGGTCGCGTCGCAGCGGTTCGCGGAGTCGGCCCCGGTGACGCGGGCGTGGGCCGGGGTCACGGACGTCAGTCCGGCGACGGCCAGCAGGACGATCAGGGTCAGACGCAGCACCATCACGACAGCAAGCCCCAGCCGCGCGCCCGGGGCAAGTCGTCGGCGCGATTTCCGCGTCGGCGGTCCGGCGGTCCCGCGCACTTTCGCGGGGTCATGTGGCGGCGAAAAACTGGCATGGTGAGGCCACGGCCGACTCGGGCCGGTTCGTCCCTGGCCCCGCATGACCGACGCCGTCCCGTCCGCGCCCGCTACGCCGCGTCGTTCCAATGCGGTGCTGGCCGCCTTTTCCGGCCCCTGTCTGCCGCTGGCGGCCTTCGGGGTGGCCCTGCCGGTGACCCTGCCGGAGTTCTACGCCACCCACATCGGGCTGGAGCTGGGCGTGGTTGCGGGCGTGTTCATGGCCGTGCGGCTGATCGACATCATCTTCGACCCCCTCATCGGCTGGGGCATGGACCGGACCCGCACCCGGTTTGGCCGCTACCGGCCGTGGATGGTGCTGTCGACGCCGATCCTGATGCTGTCGGCCCTGATGATGTTCGTCGTGGTCCAGCCCGGAGCCGGGGCCGCCTATCTGTTCGGCTGGCTGCTGGTGCTCTATCTCGGCTTTTCGATCGGCACCCTGGGTCAGCTGGGCTGGGCCTCGGTGCTGGCCCCGCAATATGACCAGCGCAGCCGGGTCTATGGCTGGTGGCAGGTGTTCAACATCATCGGGGTGATCCTGATCCTGGTGCTGCCGACCATCGTGGTGAGGACCGGTATCGGCGACTATGCCGACGGCGTCCGCATCATGGGCTGGGCCATCATGATCGCCCTGCCCGTCACCATCGGCCTGGCCATGGTCGCGGTGCCCGAACCGGTCAATGCCGGGGCCGCGCCGCACGGCGGGCCGCGCGCCTATCTGGCGCTGTTCGGCAAGACCACGGTGCGCAAGCTGCTGTTCGCCGACCTGCTGCTGGGCATCGCGCCGGGCATTACCGGCTCGCTGCTGTTCTTCTTCTTCGGCCAGGTGAAGGGCTACGACCACACCGAGGCCTCGCTGTTCATGCTGATCTATTTCGTGGCCGGTCTGGTCGGGGCCCCGTTCTGGGCCTGGCTGGCCACCAAGATCGGCAAGGATCGGGCCCTGGCGGTGGCCAGCCTGGTCTTCGCGGTCTTCTACATTGGCGCGACCCTGGTGCCCGGCGGCAATTTCGCCCTGACGGCCGGGGCCATGTTCATCGCCGGCCTGCCCTATGCGGCGGGCCTGTTCCTGCTGCGGGCGATGATGGCCGATGCGGGCGACGAGATCCGGCTCGATACGGGCGTCGACCGCACCGGTCTGATGTTCTCGATCCTGTCGGCCACCACCAAGATCGGCCACGTCGTCGCCCTGATCCCCTATTTCGTCCTGCAGGCGGTCGGGTTCCGGGCCCTGCCCGGCCCGGGCGGCAACAGCGACGCCTCGCTGCTGACGCTGCAGGTGCTGTTCATCCTGGTGCCCGGCCTGCTGCTGGCGGCGACGGCCCTGGTGCTGAGGAATTATCCGCTGACCCCCGCCCGGCATGACGCGATCCGCAAGGCGCTGGAAGCCCGCGACGGAGCCGCCACATGACCCCGATCGACCGCCTCAACGCCATCATGCGCACCCTGCGCAATCCCGACGGCGGCTGTCCGTGGGATGTGGAACAGACCTTCGCCACCATCGCCCCCTGCACGGTCGAGGAGGCCTATGAGGTGGCCGACGCCATCGAGCGTGGCGACTGGGACGACCTGAAGTCCGAACTGGGCGACCTGCTGTTCCAGGTCGTGTTCCACGCCCGCATGGCCGAGGAACAGGGGCTGTTCGGGTTCGACGACGTGGTCGAGGCGATCGCCGAAAAGCTGACCCGCCGGCATCCGCATGTGTTCGGTGACGAGGCCGCCAAGTCTGACGGCGCGGCCCAGAAGGCGCGCTGGGAGGATATCAAGGCCGGCGAGCGCAAGGCCAGGGCCCAGCACGGGGTGCTCGACGATGTGCCCGTCGGCCTGCCGGCCCTGACCCGGGCGGTGAAGCTGACCAGACGCGCGGCCCGCGTCGGCTTCGACTGGCCCTCGACCGATCAGGTGTTCGACAAGCTGCATGAGGAGGTGGCCGAGCTGCGCGCCGAGATCGCCGCCGGCGACCTCGACAAGGCCCGGGCCGAGATGGGCGACCTGCTGTTCGTCGTCGCCAACCTGGCCCGCAAGCTGGGCGTCGAACCCGAGGACGCCCTGCGCGCCACCAACGCCAAATTCATCCGGCGGTTCGGCTTCATCGAGGCCGAGCTGGCCAGGGACGGGCGGTCGCCGGAACAGTCGGATCTGGCCGAGATGGACGGGCTGTGGACCGCGGCCAAGGGGGTTGAGCGGGGGTGAACCGGTGCTGTGGCCAGT
>TARA_R110000868_G_scaffold142387_3_pt1 | contig 15182 bp, 12 predicted proteins | sample TARA_R110000868 | Tara Oceans TARA_R110000868 (sample SAMEA4397489) | marine metagenome | biome: Polar Biome; feature: [SRF] surface water layer (ENVO:00010504); material: water (ENVO:00002006), including particulate matter (ENVO:01000060) such as... | depth 5 m | reverse complement strand
ATACTTGAGCGTACTTAGAGTTCATTTAGTAGTAATTTTCTTGAGTCTGATAGGCTTTAAACACTACTGAATGTGTTACTGGGACACGCTTTGAGGGTATTGCCCTAGCGAAACACTCGGGAGTTAAAGTGGATGAATTTGGTATAGTTATTTTAGCCGCAGGAGCGGGAACTAGGCTTAAAATGCCTCTGCCTAAGCCTCTCGCACCCATGAGTGGTCGCAAGATGATGGACTTCTCCTTTGGTGCTGCAGCCGACTTTTTAGAGCGTCACAAGCGCACAGGAAAGATTTGTCTGGTGCTAGGTCACGGCAAAGAATTAGTTGAAGCACATATGCATGAAGCCTGGGCTGACAAGCCTTGGGAGAGTGCCTTTCAAAAACAACAAATCGGAACAGCAGATGCACTTCGCTCATATTTCAATGATATCAGTGATGCTAAAAATAGAAAGTATACCGTTGTTTTGTGCGCTGATACGCCTTTAATTACAGAGAGTGAAATTACCAATCTTGTAAGTATTCTTGAGAGTGAAAACCTGGATGCTGTAGCGGCAACTTTCGTTGAAGAGAAGCCAAAAGGTTACGGTCGAATCGTGCGCGCTAAGCAAGGCTTTCACATTGTTGAAGAAAAAGATGCAAGTGATGAGCAAAGAAAAATCACTGAAGTAAACTCTGGTCTGTATGTGATGAAAACGCAGTTCATTTCAAAGCATTTGTTTGAATTAAAGTCCGATAACAAATCTAAAGAATTTTATCTCACAGATCTCTTTCAAGACGATCGAAATGTTAAGGCGATTACTTTTAGCGATAAAACCCCCTTTGCCGGCGTGAATACTATTGCTCACTTGGAGGATGCACAAAAGCAGCTACAGTCTCGATATATTGCTAATGCCAGAGAGAATGGCGTGCGTTTTATGGCCGCGGATCAGGTGTTGATTGACGACACTGTTGCACTTGGAGAAGGTGTTCAGATCTATCCTGGATGTGTTCTAGAAGGTCACACCGTTATCGGTGATAATGTAATTCTTGAATCAGGTGTCATTGTTAAAGATAGTACGATAGCAAATGACTCTAAGATTCTAGCTTATTCATATCTAGAAAAAGCTCACGTAGGAGAGGGGGCTAGTATTGGCCCATTTGCCAGGTTACGTGAAGGAACAGTGGTTGGTGCAAGGTCGAAAATTGGCAACTTTGTTGAAACCAAGAAAGCGATTCTTCAAGAAGAGGTCAAGGTAAGTCATCTCTCTTACGTTGGTGATGCAGAGATTGGAGCTAGAACTAATATTGGTTGTGGCTTTATTACCTGTAATTATGACGGCGCACAAAAGCACAAAACTATTATTGGTAAAGATAGCTTTATAGGCTCAGATAGCCAGATGATTGCTCCAATTAAAATTGGTGATGGTTGCTATGTCGCCAGTGGCTCTAGCATTAACCAAGATATGGAGCCCGGTGATTTCGCCATCGCTAGGTCGAAACAGGTTACCAAAAAAGGCATGGCCAAGCGCTTCATTAAGAGCCCTAAAAAGAACGATTAATTGTGAATTACACCCCGTAAATGCTATGGTTAGTGAGTTTAAAATAACCATTTGCCGCAATGCGGGGTATCTCTATGTGTGGGATTGTCGGTCATCTCGGATCAAGTCACTCAATCGATCTAGTTCTTGAAGGATTAAAGCGCCTTGAATATCGCGGCTATGATTCAGCTGGAATTAGTTTCAATAATCAAGACGGAGCGCTTGAGATCTTTAAAAAAGAAGGAAAGCTTGAAAACTTAGTTGAATTTCTAGGTCAAACAAAAGCTGTGAATGCATTGTCATGTATTGGCCACACTCGTTGGGCCACCCATGGAGAAGTCAGTGATGCAAACTCGCATCCTCATACTGACGGAGGAATTTCAATTGTTCATAATGGAATTATTGAAAATGCAGAAGGTTTACGCGCAGATTTAATTAAGCAGGGCTATAAGTTTAGATCTCAAACCGATTCAGAAGTTTTTCTCGCCATGCTTTCTCTTGCTGTAAATAATGGGACCGCATTACAAAGTGCCATCACACATTCATTTGAACAACTTCATGGCAACTCTGCTTTTGTCATTCTTGACTCAAAGACATCAGATATTTGGGCGATTAAAAAAGGAGCACCACTTGTTTGTGGAATCCATGAGGTAAACTCTGACGCCTTGGTCTCCTCAGATCCTTACGCATTAGTTGGCTTTGCAGACAAACTCTATTTCCCACAAGATGGCGTGCTTTGCCACTTAAGCGCTGGAAATAAAAACATCATTAATTTCTACGAATTAAATGGTGAAAAATCAGAGCGCTATATGTCTAAAAAACAAGAGATGTCTCTTGAGGTTTCAGATAAAGGAAGCTTTGATCACTTCATGCTCAAAGAAATTTATGAGCAACCAGGATTAATCAGGGGCTTAACGAAATATTACTTTGATGGAGAAGGCTCTAGTATTTTAAAGAAAGTTGGAGAGTTAAAGCCAGGACGTTTTCTAATAAATGCCTGTGGTACGGCATACTATGCTGGCCTCGTTGTTAAAGACTTTATTGAAAAATTTAACCGCATACCTTGTCAGGTCGATCTTGCCAGTGAGTTTCGCTACCGTAATCCACTTGTCCTTAAAAATGATGTTGGCTTGTTTGTCTCTCAATCAGGCGAAACTGCTGATACCTTAGCAGCACAAGCTTTGTGTCGCGATGAAAAGATTTCAACAGTTTCAATCGTTAACGTTGAAGGCTCAACACTCTTTAGAGATTGTGATTTTAATCTACTTATTCGTGCAGGTATTGAAATTGGTGTGGCCTCAACAAAAGCTTTCACCCAGCAAGCTCTTACAGGAAGACTTTTGTCACACGCTATCGGCGACGGACAAGATAAGAACAAGTTGAAAGATAAGTTTAATTTACTTGCAACACGTATCGATGAACTACTTTCACGAGCAGAAGAATTAAAATCAATTGCAGAGTCGATTCACAACTATAAGGGATTTTTTTACACCGGCCGTGGATCACTCTTTCCAGTGGCGCTAGAAGGTGCTTTAAAATTAAAAGAAATCGCTTATGTCCATGCTGAGGGTTACGCTTCGGGCGAGCTTAAACATGGACCCATTGCCTTAATTGATGAAGAAATGGTCAATATCGCTTTAGTTTCTCCAGAGCTTTTGGATAAGACAATCTCCAATGTTGAAGAAATAAAAGCAAGAAAAGGCAAAATCGTAGTCCTTGGACCTGAAGGTGATGCTAACTCTAAGCGTGTCGCAGACTATTTCTTCCCGCTTAACTATGAAGGTTTAGGCGAACTTGGTGCTGTCTACTGTAATGTCGCGAATCAACTTTTGGCCTATTATATGGCAAAGTTTAAAGGCACAGATATCGACAAGCCACGCAATCTCGCTAAGTCAGTTACTGTGGAGTAAAGGTGAGCAATTTGTTGGAAGGTTTAAATTCACAACAAAAAGCAGCGGTTGAATCCATTGATGGACCAGTTATGGTTTTGGCCGGAGCTGGCTCGGGTAAAACCAAGACACTAGTCACTCGTATTGCTTACCTAATGGATGATATGCAGGTCAGTCCGTTTCGAATTTTGGCCCTAACATTTTCAAATAAAGCGGCCAGGGAAATGCGTGAGCGCATTTCCCAAATGACGGGCTTAGATATCGGGGCCCTTCAGGTCACAACATTTCACGCCTTTTGTGCTCGTGTTCTTAGACAAGAAGCAGACTTTATCGGCCTATCTAGAAGTTTTACTATTTATGATGGAACTGAAAGTAAGGCCCTGATGAAGCAGGTGTTGGGACGTCGAGGGATTGGGCCCAAAGAGCTTAATCCTAAAGATGTGCTCTATTATATTGAACAACTTCATCACAATGGCTACTGGCCTGGACGCAAAGATCACGACTTAGACATAGATGAAAGTGATCCTTTTTATTTATATTTTCTGGAGTATACAGAGGAATTACATCGCGCCAATGCCACTGACTTTGGAGGCTTGATTACAGGTGTATTAGAACTTTTTAGTAAATACCCAGATGTTTTAAAACGCTATCAAGATCGTTTTAGATATCTCCTCGTCGACGAATATCAAGATACCAATCGTTGTCAGTTCGACCTTGTGACACTTTTGGCAAGTCAGCATAGTAACCTCTGTGTTGTTGGTGACGAAGATCAGTCTATTTATTCATGGCGAGGAGCGGATATTCGAAACATTTTAGATTTCGAAGAAAGCTTTCCTAAAGCAAAGATTCTTAGGCTCGAACAGAACTATCGTTCAAGTAAAAATATCATTGAAGCAGCTTCTCACGTCATTGCTAGAAATACACAACGTAAAGGTAAAACGATGTGGACTGACAATGCAGACGGTGAGTCTATTCGTGTTATTGAGAATGAGTCCGATAAAAAAGAAGCGGAATGGATTGCCAAGGAAATAGTAAGGCTAGCAAGAAGTGAAGGTATTCCTTACACAGATATGGCCATCTTTTATCGCGCCAACTCCCAGTCTCGAATCATTGAGGACGCTTTAAGGCAAATTAATATTCGCTACAGAGTTATTGGCGGGATTAAATTCTACGAAAGAAAAGAAGTTAAGGACTTAATGGCTTATTTAAAACTGGTTGTTAACCCTAAGGACAGCCTAAGCCTATCCCGAATTATTAATGTTCCAGTAAGAGGCATTGGTGCCACATCGCTTCGAAGGCTTGAGGATGAAGCCGTACGAAGTGGAAAAAGTTTGTGGGAAGCACTTGAGACATTAGTGATTGATTTTAGTGCGTTCTCACATATCCGTATCACGGCCAAAGTGAAATCTTCGTTAACGACATTCGTATCTTTTGTTCAGGAGTTAATCTCTCTCAATGAGCAAAAAGCCAAGCCTAGCGATTTATTTGAAAGGGCTTTGCATGAGTCTGGCTATTGGGACTCTCTTAAGGCCGCGAAGGATCATGAAAGTCTTGCGCGTATGGAAAATATCCAGGAACTTGGCAACGCCATCGCTCAGTTTGAAGGAGATCATCCACAAGCTGGGCTTGGAGAGTTTTTAGAGTCAGTCACACTTGATACTACGACCGATGAAAGCGACTCTTTGGGGGACGTCTCACTTATGACTGTTCACGGAGCTAAGGGGCTTGAGTTTGGACATGTCTTTGTCACTGGGTGCGAGGAGAATGTTTTTCCAAGTTGGCGCAGTCTGGAAGATGGTTCAGGTGCTGATGAGGAAGAGCGACGCTTGTTCTACGTTGCTATGACTCGCGCCATGAAGCGGCTTTATCTAACCTTTGCCCGTGGAAGAATGTTGTTTGGTCAATTAAAGTTTAATGGTCCCTCACGCTTTTTGTTGGAAATACCTAAGGATTACCTCCAGTGGATCAGTCCGAAAGGGATTCCAAAAACGAATGGCTATTTTAATTCGAATGCAAATGATGACAGTGATGACTTTGATGGATTTACTGATTTTGACGACGAGCCAGTTATTCAGGTCGCAGCACCAAAGCCATCTTCAAAATTTCCCAAAGGATCTAGGATTAGTCATGGACTCTATGGCGAGGGACAAGTTCTAGATAGTGAAGGAGCAGGAGTCGATGAAATTGTAGTGATAAAATTTATCGATGGAACTAGGAAAAAGTTTAAAGTTAAGTTTGCACCTCTGTCTTTAGTTAATTAGGAAAATGAATGAAGCCTAATAAGGTATTTTTAATTATAGCGTCCGTCTTCTTAGCATTTGGAATACTGCTAGGCGGAATTTACTTTTATATTACTAAAACACTTACACCAGAAAATGTTAGAAGCCTTATTACTAAAAACTTACAAGCAAGTTTCCCTCAGGCCAGCATTGTGGTGGGAGCAGTTGAGTTTGGGTTTGGAACCTCAATCGATTTTCACATTAAAGAGATTAAGGTTTTTGGTAAAACCGACCTATTTCAACTTTCCGATGCAAGGCTTAGGATTCCTGTTTGGGCCATTTTAAAAGGTGGTGGTGTGGTTGAACTCGAGGTCAATGCACCAAAGTTTAACTTCTTGCAATTACCGAACAAGGACACTAACTGGTCTTTGGCCATGGCCACCAGTGACTCAAGTGATGAAGGGGAGTTGAGTGTAACCGCATTGCCGGCATTTCTAATATCAAGTCGGTTAAATATTAAGATGAGAGATATAACTCTTACTTATCGTCTGACAGATAATAATAAAGGGGAGCTTAAAGTATCAAAGCTACTTATTAAAGAGCTTGGACTTGAAAACCCTGCTGCCTTTGAGATCGACACATCCTTCGAATTTGAACAAGAAGTGCTGGGCATAGTCTCTGGTAAAATATTGTTGATTGGTGAAGCAGACTTACATAGGTTTATCAGCGAGGGAAAACTTGCAGTCTTGTCAGTCGCTACTGTTTCTAATATTGGAGCGAAAGAGCTTTTGCCAATAAGGTTTCCTGACTTTCGCAGCGAGGTTAAGTTAGAGGCTTCTCGCGATGGAGTTATGAGGATCAACGCTAAGACTTCTATCCGAAATGGCGAACTGTCTTTTCAGGCCATAAAAGAGAAGAGTTCTCTTTCAATAAATCAAATTAACTTTGCCGCGCCTTTTCAAGAAGTACTTGAAGTGATTGGTTACAACATTAAAGGTCTGAGTGCAGGGAAATCAACAGCATCTGTGACAGGTGCAATTCTATTTGAACAGGAAAACTTAAGACCAGAATTGGCATTTAATTTGAGTCCAGGAGCAACTTACTCTTATACTTCAAATATCAATACGTCCTTCGATTTAAGTTCGAAGTTGATCGATAATAACTTGTCTCTAGTCCTTAATAATCAGATGTTTCAAGGACGTTTAATAACATCAATGGACTATGTCTTACCTCAAAATTTCAACTTCAATTCGCAAGTAATCAAACCCGTAAATCTTTCAACGAAAGGAATCGGACTGGTACTTAAAAAAGCGTTAATAGAATCACTAATGGATTCATCATCGAGTGTTGACGTACAAGAAAATGAAAAAGATACGGACTCAGCTAAAAAAGGCTTTGTCTTGCCATTTACTCACAGACTAGAAATTAGGGAATCTCGCTTTGAGGATTTATTATTCGAACTTGATCATGACCTCTCACTTTCTCGAAGTGCTCAAGTCAAATCAACGCTTCAATTGACAGTTGAACAGGGGAAAATCACCTCGAGCATTATTGCTAATATTGGCAAAGAAACTGACGGTAAGGCTAGTGTTCAGCTAACTAGCTTTCCTGGAAAAGCAGTCAATCCGTTCATTGAAAAATCAATTGGCAAGTTAGATGGCCAGCTAGCTGGAAGTGCAGATATCGCTTTTAAAATAGATAATCAATCATTGCAGTTTGATGGCAAGTATAAAGTTCTGATGAGTAATGGTCGTCTCGATCGTATTAATTTGAATGATCTTTTGCTGCCTCTGAAGTCAAAGTTAGCTCAATTTTCAACCAAGCTTGATGATACTATTTCCCAAATTAAACTTGAGCCTGACTTTAAGAAGTTAGAAGCAAGCGGACTCGTTAATAATTCGAGATTGAATTTTAAAAAATTTCATCTCATTGCGATAAAAGATAAATTTGATCTTAAGGGGAGTGGGCACTTATCTCTAAAGGCTGATTCACCAAGTGAAGTTTTTGCTATCTATAAAGATACTGATGGCAACCTATCATCTGTTTTGCGAGCAGAGATTGGAACAGAGGAGTTACCACTTAAACTGATTGGAAATGGTGTAAACTTAAAGCCAGAGTTAGCTTACACTATAAAAAAGCTTGCCCCGATTTATGCAAAAAAGAAAGGTACTCAAAAGCTAAAAGATAGTTTTAAAAAAGTTATAAAAGAGAAAGATATTAAAAAAGTTAATAAGCTTCTTAAAGGAATTCTTCAATGAACCAAAAAGTTAAGCCACTAGTTTGGAGCGATGGAGTTCTTCGCTTGGTTGACCAGCGCTACCTGCCTCATACGATTGATTATATTGATGCAAAAAACTTAGAAGATGCACATATGACGATTAAGGATATGGTCGTGCGCGGAGCCCCACTTATCGGTTTTACCGCTCTTTATGGAATGGCTTTATGGCTAAAGACTCAAACATCTTTAACTAGTGACTCGATTTCAAAAGCCAGACAGTATTTAGAATCAGCAAGGCCCACTGCAGTCAATCTAGCCTATGAAGCCTTAAGAGCTCAGAAATTAATTGAAGCGAGTTTAAGTGAGGGAATGAAAATCTCTGATATTTATGATCGACTTGTTGCTTTTGCTAATCAGGAGATGATTAAGCTGGGTAATGACAACTTAACCATGGCCCAAACAGCTGCGAAGCATCTAAGTGAGCTTTATGGGGATCGACCATTGCGTCTCATGACTCTTTGTAATACAGGTTTTTTAGCCTGTGGTCCTATGGGGACAGCACTCGGTGTTATTAGCCATTTGAATCAGCTAAAGCGAGTAGAGAAGGTCTTCGCCTTTGAAACAAGGCCTTATTTGCAGGGATCAAGGCTTACTGCTTTTGAGCTTTGCCAAGAAAATGTTCCCCACCAGATTGTTGTTGAGGGGGCCATGAGTCATCTTATGCGCACTCAAAAAATAGATGCAATTTTTATTGGGGCTGATCGAATTGTTGCCAATGGCGATACGGCCAATAAGGTTGGTTCTTCAAGCTTGGCGATTGTCGCCGCCCATTATAACGTTCCATTTTTCGTTGTAGCACCGGTTAGCTCTTTTGACACAAGCTTGGAAAGCGGTGAGCAGATTGAAGTTGAAATGCGAGATCCTAAAGAGATTCTTTGTCTCAAGGAGCAACGAATAGCTCCCAATGAAAGTGATGCATTTAATCCATCCTTTGATATTACCTCTGCTGCACATATCGAAGGCATTATTTGTGAAAATGGTCTCATTTCCCCGGTCACAAAGTCTAACCTTATGAGTGTTGTAAGCTTATGATGCGAGCTAGTATTGATATCGGATCAAACTCTGTTCTTTTATTAATTGCAGATGTTGATGATAAGGGGAATTTAAAAGAAATTGCCAACGAATCTCGTGTCACTGGACTTGGGAAAGGTCTAAGTAAAGACGGTTTGTTTCAAGATGAGTCGATGAAAGAAACTTATCTTGCCATTAAAGAGTACGTGCTCTTGGCAGAGGAAGTGGGTGTCGAGAGTTGCGATCTCATTATTACAGCAACCGAAGCCTCACGAGTCGCAAAAAATGCTGAAGAGTTCTTTAATAGAATTATAAAAAAATTAAACATCTCGGTTCGTGTGATTTCAGGCGAAGGAGAAGCCTATTATACGGCACTTGGTGTTTGCAAGATGGCCAAGACTATAGGCGAAGTATCAATTGTTGATATTGGTGGCGCCTCAAGTGAAATTATGAAAGTCCGAGTTAAACCTTTTTCCATTGTTAAAAGTGTCAGTCTTCCAATGGGTTCTGTCAGGGCCACTGACTGGATGTCAGAAGGTAAACTTCTCAATGAACTGAGGTCGGCTTGGGCCGGTACTGGAGCAAAAGAGCTTGCCGTAGATGAAGCCATCTTTGTTGCCGGAACAATGACATCAATTGCAGCAATGGTCCTTGGTATGACCAAATATGAAGGCGATAAAATCGCCAATTCCACAATTGAGTTTGAAAAACTTAAAAAATTCGTTTCAAGTTTCGCTCAATGCTCAGCCCAAGATCTTCTGGAGCAATACCCATTTTTAGGAAAGAGGTCGTCCTCGATACTTGGTGGGGCTGAGGTCGCACTTTTTATTGGTGAGAAATTGGGTTTAAAATCACTACAAATTTCCCCCTTTGGTCTTCGTTATGGCACAATAATAGCTGGTTCTATAGAGGAGCAGTATGTCAGCCGACATTTTAGATGATCTAAGAAAGTTAAAAAAGGGGAGCGTGCTCTTCGTGGAGGGGGAGCCTTCTACTTATCTTTATATTATAAAAAATGGCGAAATTACGATTGTGCGCGAGGAGAAGAATCGAGTGATTCCCCTTGCCGTTGTTGGATCGCAACAATTTATCGGCGAGATTTCAATCTTTACAGATGAAACACGAACAGCAAGCGCTATTGTGACCAGTGATAGTGAAGTCTATTTGGTAAAGAAAAGTGAAATTAAGAAAGTGATAAGATCATGTCCAGATTGGCTTTCAGAGATCATGGAAACACTATGCGATCGCTTAAAGCATGCCTCTGATATTTTGAAAGAACATAAGATTGTCAGTGGAGTCAGTAATTTAAGTCTAACGCCTCAGCAAGATAAAGAATATGCTGAGGCCCTTAAGAAGCATCGTTCAGGTCGCGGACTTTAATTCTTGCGAGAAAGACCGATTAAAATTTCAATGATTTTATTCTGAGCTCTTTTAACATCTCTTTTTTCATTTTGTAGTGTCGCAGTTAAAAAACCGTAGGCTTCTTCCGCATACCCTCTTGGTGCAAGTGAGAGTACTCGACGTTGAAATTCAGATTTTTGGCCTTTAAGTGCTACTCCCCAAACAACCGGGCGAACTGCCTCGATCAATGCAAGTAAATCATCATCTCCAAGTCTGGCAACTTGATCAAAAGTCAGACTCTGTACCATCAGCTCTTGTGCCATTTGTGGATTTCGAGCTCTAATGTTTTTTAGAAGTTTTTCTTTTTCTACCGCAGGCATGATCTGCAGCATCTCGATGATTTGAGCACGACCATTAATGAAGACACTATTTGCTTTATCCATTTTAAACTCCCCCAAATCCTTTGGGTTGCAGGTTTATAGTTATACTAAGCTTCCCACTTAGTTTTTTCGCGAATGAACTTTTCTTTTGCGTTCGCGATTGTTCTCTCATGAGACTCACGAATATTTTGAATTTCATTCGTATTCGAATTCTTAATTTCTGCGACTTGATCTTGATGAGTTGCTTTAAGATTTTTGAGCTCTCCATCTAGTCGCTGATTCTCTTGTTCCATTCGCTTTTCATGCTTTCTTCGCATGTCGGCCAGTTGGCGCTCAAGATCACTTTCGGCGATGCGAGACTTCGATTCAAAGTCATTTCTCATTCTATCGATCATCTTTTCATTACTTAATGCCTCATTATGGTACTCAGTGGCATTCTCAGTCTTCATTTTGCGCATTTCCGACATATGCCGCTTATTTTCGGCCTCTTTAAATCGCATGACTTGTACATCTGTGATGGTGGACATGTCTTTCCTCGGTTAAAATGCTTTTAGCTCCCACGGGTTTGTACCTCTAGTAAGCTTCATCTTAAGTTTACCGGTCTGCCCCCACGGGTAACAAGGAGGCAAAATATGTCCGATCAAATCTATCTAGTCGCTGGCAAACGCACACCATTTGGTAAGTTTGGTGGTTCACTTATGGATATTTCTCCAGTTGATTTAGCTGTGAGTTGTTCTAAGGCCCTTTTGGAGGAGATTAACCTCTCTCCCGAGTATATCGATCAGGTAATACTTGGGAATGTTGTACCAAGCACTACAGATACAATGTATGGCGGTAGGCATTTGGCATTAAAGCTTGGCTGTCCGCAAAAAGTTCCTGGAATCGTTCTTAACCGACTTTGTGGCTCGGGAATTGAGTCCATTTTGTCGGCCGTGAGATTGATTAAACTAGGCGAAGCTTCTTGCGTTTTGGCAGCAGGAACTGAAAATATGTCCCTTGTTCCCCACCTTACTTACGGTGCTAGGTTTGGAACTAAATACGGTGGTCTTAAGTCCGTCGATATGTTGCTCGATGCTCTGACAGATGCTTACTGCCAAACCCCCATGGGGATCACAGCTGAAAAGTTAGCTGAAATTCACACCATCACACGTGAAGAGTGTGATCAGTTTGCTCTTGAGTCTCATCAAAAGGCAGCTAAAGCTTATAAAGATGGACATCTTCAAGGTGAGATTAATCCGATTGAGCTCAAGCGTGGAGTTTGTAAGGAAGATGAACACTTAAGAATTGATGCATCTCTTGCAGATATGACTAAGCTTAGATCAACTTTCAAAAAAGATGGTGTTGTTACCCCTGCAAGTGCATCTGGTATCGTTGATGGTGCGGCTTCGGTTATCGTTGCCAGCGAAAGCTTCTGCCGAAAACATAAGCTGACTCCTCTTGCAAAAATTATAGATGGTGCAGTTGTTGGAGTTGATCCAACTATTATGGGCATTGGACCCGTTCCGGCCATCAAGCAAGTACTCGAGCGACAGAAGCTTTCGTTAGGAGACATTGATTTAGTTGAAATCAATGAAGCATTTGCTAGTCAAACTCTGGCCTGTGTTAAAGAATTAGAGCTTGATCGCACTAAGCTCAATATTTGGGGCGGAGCTCTTGCTTTGGGTCACCCACTAGGTGCCACTGGAACAAGAATTAGTCTAACGCTCGCAAGACAGCTTAAGGCAACAAAATCAAAACGAGGCATTGCTTCGGCCTGCATTGGTGGTGGTCAAGGGATCGCCTTATTAATTGAGAGTGTCTAGAAAAGAATGATTGATACAACTTCCAAAATTCATTACAAGCAAGAAGACTTTGAGCGTTTCAAAGAATGGATTGCTTTGGATATTGACGGGCTAACCTGGCAAGGAAAGTTCCGTGATGACTTTGAAAAGTTTTGGAGTTGTTTCTTCGTTGATGGTCTATCTTTAAGACAAACTGTAGATCGTTTTAATTATGCCCATGACCAATGCGTGATTGGCCCGCTTCAGGCGTGGTTTAATTGGATGTTTGAAAAGCTGATCTGCTTTACTTTTATCTTTAGAGGCGTTGATGTCATTACGCTCTCTCGCGAAACCAATTTAAGTATTGCCGATATCTCAGCAATTCTTAGGAACTTCTTCACAGAAGTCTTCCCTGGTCATGATGATGAGTTGTCACATATTTTTCAAATTACCAACGTTGTTTCCGAAGGGTTGCACCTAGACTTTGAAACACTTAAGGAAAAACTGAACCTTCCCGACTTAATTAGTGGCTCTCATGAAGACGATGTTATGCCTAAAATGGAAGTGACTCTTTATGAAGAGTGGGGACGCTTTTTAAGAAAGATGGAAGTTGACTTCTTTCATCCTGAATTTGATTTTAAAAAGATCAAGCTTAATGCCAGCCTCGAAAAACAGTTAAAATTTGGAAAGGAAGTCTTAATCCTTTTAATTGTTGGTACAGCACTTGTTTATGCCATTGCCCAAGGTAATCGAATTTACGAAAAATATTTAGTCGATAAAATTGCTGTTTACGAGCCCCAATTTAAATGGCTCGATCGCACTTTAACGTTTAAGTCTGTTGATCCTAAAGAGCTTAAGGAAGTTGAACTAGATGTAGATGATATTGATCGTGTTGCTGAGGAAGCTCCTCAGTTTCCAGGCTTTGAAGAAGAAGAACGTTTTGATACCGAGTCTGAAGTCCAGCTCACGTCGCTTGATTCAATTCCCAGGGATTTTAACTCTGCCGATCAAGAAACCTCAGGCTACGAAGAAGAAAGACGAACAGGTTATCGCGATAGTAGCTACGGAAATACGACTGTTTTTAGAGTGATGATGAAGTCTGAAGATACGATTAATTCACGCTCAAGACTTGATGAACTCTTATCTACTTACGGCGTTACCCAAGTTGATAATGTTAAGCCTGGAACTCCCGTTCCAGGTGGTGTTTATTACAATATTTTCGTCCCTAGGGCACATCTCAAAGAATTTTTAGCTCAGGTGATGCAAATTGATGAAGCCGTTCTCTATGAAAGTAGAACAAGAGGGCGCGGCAATCCCCCTGGCAAGAACAAGGTTTTTATTTGGGTAAAGTCGCTTTAGCTTTTATCGCAGGTTTTACATTTGGCCATCAGGGATTTCGAATAATCCCTTAATCTTTCTTAGCAAAATATGAGCTTTCTTTAAGTAGAACCATTGGCGAACAAATCCAATAAGCATCGCCACTGTGAAACCATAGACAACTCCAGCGTGAACATTCTTTGAAACGAGAGCAGTGTCGTGGGCACCACCTAATAAAAAGGCGACCATACCCAAAACCAACATTAAAATACTCCAAGGAACAGTCTGTCTTTTTCCAAGTTGTGCTTCATAGTGAAAACGACCTACTCGAGTAATGTACGGCTCTAAATTATCGGGCGGATTCTCAAATAATTCTTTTAGATTGGATCCACCACTTTGCAATATGGTGTAAACATTTTCTACTAAGCGAGCAACGCCGATAAAGTAAAACATGACAAAAGCCTGCGCAAAGATAGTGTAAATAAATGCAGGAATTGCAACTTTGATATGGCCCATCGGGAGCTCGACCAGCTGCAATGCCAGTAGCAGCGTGAGTACGATGCCTGCCACCATGAGTAAGATAAGTCCTCTGAGTAAATAAGCCATGTGGTCTAATTCCTGTTGTGTCTAATTACGTTTGACACGGTTTTTGTGGCCGATACTGCGCCGGTCTGCTAAACAGAGCTTACGCAACATAAAACATCACCACTTAATTGGGAAGCTTATGGAAGCTGGATCTCCCGGTAAGAAAAAAATATTAGAAAACCCTATCATCGGCAGCCTCGTCGTACCGATTGCTATCATCCTAGTAGGGGCCCTTATTATTTTTGGTGTAACAAAAATGTTATCTACCGACCGCTCTTATAAAGACCTTGTTAGGGAGCTGCACTCTAAAACATTTGGAAATCGCTGGGTGGCAGCTTATGAGTTATCTAAACTTATTTCTACCTCTCAAATTCCTGAGGAAGACGTGCCTTGGCTTGTTGGAAATCTGAGTGAACTTTATCAAGCGGCACAGGATGCAAGAACACGCGACTTTATTGTCGTCGCTATGGGTGCACTTAAAAGTGACTTAACAATTCCTGTTCTTTCGACGGCCATCAATGATCAAGATCCAAATGTTCGTTTTCATGCCGTCATTGCACTATCGGAGAGCGAAATTGGTGTTAGAACCAATAAATTATCTCTATTACAATTGCTCGACAAAGATGATGAAGCGGTGAAGCAAGCGACAATTTTCACACTTGCAATGCATCAAATTCCCGAGGCTGAGGAAAAATTTGTCCAGCTTCACAATGATTCTCCTGTCGCAATTCGCTTCGCTGCAGCAACTGGCTTAATTGCTTATAAAAATATGGCAGCGCGTGAAACACTCGAGGAAATTCTAACCATGAGCTCGAGACCTGCACCAGATGCAGCTTTCAGCGAGTCTAAAGTAGTTGGGCTAAAACTAAATATATTGAAAGCAGTTGT
>TARA_R110000868_G_scaffold388865_1_pt1 | contig 15194 bp, 15 predicted proteins | sample TARA_R110000868 | Tara Oceans TARA_R110000868 (sample SAMEA4397489) | marine metagenome | biome: Polar Biome; feature: [SRF] surface water layer (ENVO:00010504); material: water (ENVO:00002006), including particulate matter (ENVO:01000060) such as... | depth 5 m | reverse complement strand
AAAGCCGGGGCAAACAGCGTTGGCAGTCACCCCCGAATTAGCTAATTCCAGCGCGAGGCAACGAATAAAACCGAGCACGCCATGCTTCGCCGCTGCATAGGCCGCAGTGTACCGATAGCCCTTCAAAGCCGCAGTTGAGGCCACGGCAATAAAACGTCCGTGCCCGCGCATTTTCATCTGGGGCAAGACACTCTGAGCGCAGTGAAAAACACTGGTCAGATTGACCGCGATCATATCGTCCCATGTGGCCGCGGTCAGCTTTAGAGCTGGCGCCGTATCGGCCCGGCCCGCATTTGCGACGAACACATCAATTTGCCCACAGACTTCAACCGCTTCATCAATGGAGGCGCGGTCGGTCACATCCATTTGAATAGGGTTAAAACCGCTTGCTTCTAATATCTCCAAGCGCCGTCCAGCAACAAACACTTCATAACCATTGGCGCCGAGCGACCTGGCTATCGCAAGCCCGATCCCCGTCCCGCCACCGGTAATCAATGCACGTTTTTGAGATCGTTGCTCCATATGATTAGTTTAGCCCTAAAACTAATCAGTGGTCAATATGATTTAGGTCTAAAATGTCTCTTGGTGTAATTGCTGGCCGCAAGTTTAACAGCGCTGAGCGAAAATCGAACTTCTCGTCAGCGATCGTAGCGATGCGAACCCGCGCACCGATCTCCAATGCCCTTTTTGTGAAAAGGAAATTGGAAGCCGCGTTTACCGCATCCACCGCAATCAAATCGCCGCGTTGAAAATAGAAAACAGTAAAGCTCTTGTCGCCATCGGTCTTGACGACGACGTCGTCGAAATCCGCCGAAAGCCCAGCAATCTGAAGTTTCAAGTCAAATTGATCTGACCAAAACCATGGGCACTCGTACTTTGGGCGAGGCATTCCACACAAAACGCTTGCAGCTTGCTTGGCTTGCTCAATGGCGTTGTGAACGCTTTCCAGTTGGACCTGACGAGCACAAAGTTCCAAAGGCCGGCTCGCGCAGTCACCAATCGCAAAGATACGGGGGTCGCTGGTGCGCGCATCGCCGCCAACAAGAATGCCTCTTTCACATTGAAGCCGGGCGGCTGTCGCCAGGTCCGTGTTGGGATCAGCACCGGCCCCGATAATAACAATATCCGCCTCAAACACCGTGCCGTCTGTCGTTCTTACGCCGCACGCCATACCGTCTTTTTCAAGGATTTCAGAAACTTTGGTATCCGTGCGTATATCAACGCCGCGCGCGGTATGTTGGGCCTGAAAAAACCCGCTAAGTTCGGGATGTGTAACGCGCGCCAACACCCGTTTCGCCGCTTCGAGTACTGTAACATCATGACCAAGAGATCGACAGGACGCTGCGGTTTCCAGCCCGATATACCCCCCGCCGATAAGAACGACTTTTTTAATTCCGCCAAGCGCGGCGCGCAGTCGGTCGACATCTTCGCGGGTGCGCAAGTAAAGGACGCCGCCCAAACCCTCACCGGGGATAGACAAGCGCCGGGCCCGTGCGCCAGTCGCTAAAATCAGGGCATCGTAGCTAACGACTTCCCCGTTGTTCAAATGAACCGTTCGAGGTCCACGGCTGATTTGCGTCACCCGCGTCTCGCGTTTCAAATCAACATGATTATCCCGAAACCATTTTTCAGGCTTCAACTGCAATCGATCTGTGGCCATCTCACCTTTGAGACAGGCCTTGGACAGTGGCGGGCGCTGATAAGGAAGATCGGGCTCTTCACTGATCAGTGTAATATCACCGCCAAATCCGAAACTTCGAAGCGATTGACAGGCTTGCACCGCGGCTTGCCCGCCCCCGACAATCACGATGCGCCGCGCAGAACCATCGCTCATTTTGCCGCCTCACGCGCTTTGTCCCGTGTCAGGTCCAGCGCCACATCAACGATCATATCCTCTTGGCCGCCAACCATCCGGCGCCGGCCAAGCTCGACCAGGATCTCACGCGTATCGATACCGTAGTCTTTGGACGCTTTTTCAGAATGCCGCAGGAAAGAAGAGTAAACGCCCGCATAGCCCAGCGAGAGCGTCTCGCGATCAACTTGCACCGGACGATCTTGCAGCGGGCGCACCAGATCGTCGGCTGCGTCCATCAAGGCATAAAGATCTGTGCCGTGAAGCCAGCCTTTGCGGTCCGCCGCGGCAATAAAAACCTCCAAAGGGGCGTTTCCCGCGCCGGCTCCCATGCCCGCTAAAGATGCATCGACGCGGCGCGCCCCTGCCTGAACTGCAACAAGAGAATTTGCGACCCCCAATGATAAATTATGGTGGGCATGAACGCCGCGCTCTGTCTCAGGCTTCAAGATCCGTTCATAAGCTTCGAGGCGGGCTCTAATGCCATCCATGTCAAGTGCGCCGCCTGAGTCAGTAACATAAACACATGTTGCTCCGTAATCTTCCATTCGCTTGGCTTGTTGGGCCAAGGCGTCAGGTTCAATCATGTGTGACATCATCAAGAAGCCGACTGTATCCATACCCAGGTCACGCGCGACGCCGATATGCTGTTTGGACACGTCGGCTTCGGTACAATGCGTGGCGACACGCACAGAGCGCACGCCAAGGGCATGAGCTTGTTTGAGATCTTCAACCGTCCCGATGCCCGGCAAAAGCAATGTTGTCAGCACTGCCCTTTCAACCCCGTCAGCAGCCGCTTCGATCCAGGCCCAGTCGGTTTGCGCCCCAAACCCATAGTTGAAACTCGACCCGTTCAAACCGTCGCCATGAGCAATTTCGATGGCGTCCACACCGGCACGATCAAGCGCCCGGGCAATTGCTCGAACATCCTCAAGGCCGTATTGATGTCGGATGGCATGCATGCCATCGCGAAGGGTGACGTCCTGAATATAAAGCTTTGATTTGGTTGGATCAAAAGTCATGCGACACCTGTTTATGATAAAACTGCCGAGCGGCCATTTTTTCCGCCGTCGCCAATCCGGCTGAAGTCATGATGTCGAGGTTGCCAGCATAGGCTGGCAGGTAATGAGCTGCCCCCTCAACCTCCAGGAACACACTTGTCTTCAGGCCTTCAAAGGTACCATGGCCCGGGATGCGTAGCGGACTATTGGACCCAAAGCGTTCAAACTGAACTTTCTGTTTCAGACGATAGCCAGGCACATAGGCTTTCACTTTTTCAACCATCGCTTCAATCGCGGCTTCGATCTGTTCGGGCTCTGCGCCGCTCGATAACGTGAACACTGTATCACGCATGATCATCGGCGGTTCAGCCGGATTGAGAACGATAATGGCTTTCCCTTTGGCCGCTCCGCCAACGCGTTCAATGCCCGCTGAGGTGGTTTCAGTAAACTCGTCGATATTGGCCCGCGTACCAGGTCCTGCGGATTTTGAAGCGATTGAGGCAACGATTTCTGCATAGTGAACATCAGCCACTGAAGAGACCGCCGCCACAATTGGTATCGTGGCTTGACCGCCGCAGGTCACCATATTGACGTTCTGCGCATCAATATAGGCCTCGCCATTTACGACGGGAACGACGTAAGGGCCGATTGCCGCCGGTGTAAGGTCCACCATGAGCTTTCCTGCTTTTTGGACAATCTCATTATGGCGTTTATGTGCGCCAGCAGAGGTTGCATCAAACAGGATCCGAATGTCGCTCCAAATCGGGAGCTTGGTCAGCCCCGCAAGACCCGCATGTGTCGTTTCGACGCCCATGCGCTTTGCACGGGCAAGCCCGTCGGAGTCTGGATCAATCCCAACCATGGCAGCGACTTCAAGAATCTCTGAACGGCGCTTGATCTTGATCATTAAATCCGTGCCGATATTGCCAGACCCAATTATAGCGACTTTGATTTTACTCACGATTTTTCACCATAGTTGAAGCCCACCTCGCCGAGGCCGCCAATTTTGACTTGAATTTGATCGCCGGGCGTTAGCGTCACCATCGGACCCAGCGCGCCTGTCAGGATCAGGTCTCCAGCTTTTAAAAATTCGCCTCGCCTTGCAAGCGCGGAAGCAAGCCAGGCAACGGCGTTGAAAGGATGCCCAAGGCAGGCCGCCCCGGCGCCAATGGAAGCGACAGACTGGTTCACCTCCAAGACCATGCCGCACGAATAGAGGTCCAGATTATCAAGCGGTTTTCGGGCGTCGCCCAAGACGTAGAAGCCTGAAGAGCCATTGTCAGCCACCGTGTCCGCGAACGTAATTTTCCAATCGTCAATACGGCTGTCGACTATCTCGATAGCCGGAATGGCATATTCGGTTGCCGCGGCAATCTCATCCAGTCCCGGCGCGGCCGTGGGGATATCTTTGGCGAGCACGATCGCGATCTCTGCTTCAGCTTTCGGCTGAATGCACTTGCCCGGATCAAGCAGGCCGCCATTGGCAATTTGCATATCCTCGAACAGCGCCCCGAAATCAGGCTGGTCGACGCCAAGCTGCGATTGAACAGCCGGGGCGGTCAGTCCAATTTTCCGCCCTACAAGTTTCCGACCATTGGTCATCCAAAATCGCGTATTGATATCTTGAATCGCATAGGCGCCCGCCTCATCGGTCGGCTCTACAACCCCGCGCAGCGGCGCGAGTGTTAAGCCACCATAGGCGTTGCGAAGCGCCATCGCGGTTGACTGTAACAGGGATTCTGGCGCGCTCATAAAACCCAGTTCTTTCCATAGATCTGATAGCCGAGCACACTGGAAGTCGATGCAACGCCTTCAATCGGCCGGATCTTGTCATTCACAACTTTCTGGATGAACTGAAAATCTTTGCTGACGATCTTCACCATCAAATCGTGATCGCCCATAATGGAATAGATGTCCCGGACTTCCTCGACACTGTCTTTTATGTCATCGCCAACATCCTCTGAGGTCCGGCTATCGACTTTGACGAAAACGAATACGCATATGTCTGACATGTTCAGTTCCTTTATGACGCGCGGTTTGAAGTCGGCGACGGTCCGCTCGGCTTTAAAGCACTGCGCTTGAGTTTTCCGGTATGCGTTTTAGGCAGCGCATCAACAAACTCGACAGCTCTTGGATATTTGTACGGTGCAATGATCGCTTTGGTAAAATTTTGAATATCACTCGCGAGTGTACCGGCGGATGCCATGCCGTCTTGCAGGACAATGAAGGCCTTGCAAATCTGACCGCGTTCAGAGTCCGGCACGCCAATCACCGCGACTTCCTTGACCGCATCATGCTGTTTGATAGCATCTTCCACTTCCACCGCTGCGATATTATAGCCTGATGACACGATCAAATCGTCAGCGCGCGATACAAACCAGAAATATCCATCCTGATCTTGGCGAAACAGATCACCAGTCAGATTCCAGCCATTCTGTACGTATTCAAATTGGCGATCATCCTCCATGTACCGGCATCCCGTGACGCCCCGAACAGCGAGGCGACCAACATCGCCTATCTGCGCGGGGTCCAGGTTCTCGTCTAGAATAGTGGCTTCGTAACCGGGAACCGGTTTACCCGTTGATCCAGGCCGCGCTGCTCCGGGCGGTGAAGCGATAAAGATGTGCATAAGCTCGGTAGCACCTATCCCATCAATCAGTGGCAAACCGGTTGCCTCCTGCCACATCTCAAATGTTTCGGCTGACAGGTGTTCCCCGGCCGATACGCACTTCTCCAGCCTCTCGAAACGCCCCTTGGCGAGTTTTGCGAGCACCCTGTAGGCCGTCGGCGCTGTTGCAAGAAGACTGACTTGCATATCGTCCAGCGCATCTGCGAGTGCTTCATAGCCCGGTTTGGATGGCAACGCTGAACACGCGCCAATCGCGACGGGGAAAATGACAGACATGCCAAGCCCAAAAGTGAAGGCCATCGGCGCGGTACAGCACAACACATCATCCGGGCTTGCCTCTAAAGTATTCTTCAGAAAGCCCTCGCAAATCAGTTGGATATCGCGGTGATAGTGAACGCACCCCTTGGGCATCCCCGTTGTTCCAGACGTAAAGGCCAGGAGTGCGGGATCATTCTTTGACGTTGCAACCGGAAGGAAAGGCTTTCCAGTTGGAGCACCAAGCCTTTTGCCCAAACCGTCTTCAGCGTCGAGCACGCCAATTGGGTACGAGAGTTTCGATTGGCTTTGTGCTTCAGATACACGATCGAACAGCGCGGTCGTCGTTATCGCCGCCTGTATCTTTGCCTTGGCCGCAATCTTAGCAATCTCGTCAGCCCGTAGCATCGGCATGATTGAGACCGCGACAGCGCCGATGCGCATCACCGCCCACCACGCCGCAAATGCACGCGGCGTATTTGGGCTCTGAAGCAGGACAGGGTCACCCGGCACAACCCCCATCTGTTCAACAAGGAAATGGGCAACCTCATCGACAAGTGACAAGAGGTCATTATAACACAGGTCACCTGCTTCAGTTCGAATGGCCGGCTTCAGCCCGCGCCCATTCGAAATGACACGATCCAATAGAGATGAGGCGTTAAACACATCGGGAATCTGGCGCAGATTCTCTTCCGGTGCGAATACGGGCTGGCTCTGGAGCGCCGGAATTCGGTCGAGGACATAAGTGTTTTTGTGCGCCGTTGGCACGATTTTTTCTCCTCATAGATTAGGCGCCAGGCGGGGTTGGGGAGGAATGACCAACTCCGCCTGACGCGACCTCAGCCGCCGATTTTAAAACTCAACGGCAAGGGAAATGCCCCATTCGGTTGGCCGTCCGATTGCCGCTTCGGCGTAACCTTGGTCTGGCAAATCCGCGAAGCCGCCCAAATAGTATTCCTCATCGGTCAGGTTCTTGCCGAAGACTTTCAGCTCCCACGCCGCATTGTCGGGGCGGTAGGCGACGGAGGCATTGACAAGCGCGTAACTGTCTTGCTTCAGCGACTCGGTATTCACCGCATCCATGAAGCTTTCAGACTGATAAGCGATATCGATCCGCGGGAGGACTGAACCCGGGCCAAGATCAAACTCATAGGACGCGCTCAGCGATCCGGTCCATTCCGGAACCTGCGCAAAGGCATTACTCTCTGAAATACCCAGCGCCGCAACGCTTGGTTCAAGTTCGGTGTATTCGGCATCGACATAGCCAACGCTACCGGTAATCAGCAGGTCGGCCATTGGCAGGGCTTCAAACTCAAGCTCGAACCCTTGTATCTCCGCTCCGGCGGCGTTTGAGGTCAAAGGCTGTACGCCCACCAGGACAAGCACCTGCAGGTCTGAATAGTCGGTCATGAACGCCGCACCATTCAGGCGGAATTTACCGCTCTCGGCTTCGAACTTGAAACCAGCCTCAACCGACTCCACAAATTCCGGGTCAAACGGCGGCGGCGCGGGCAGCGGCGGGAAAATTCTCTGCGTAAAGCCACCGCTTTTGAAGCCTTCAGAATAGCTGACATAGGTCATAAGCCGGTCGTTCCAATCATAAGCAACATTGACCATTGGCGTCACTTCTTCGAAATCCACGCTGAATTCTTGGTTCGGCGTCAGCGGGAAACCCGGTACACTTCCAGGGGGAAACAGCCCTGTTGGATCTGCCAGAACAATCTGATCCGGCGTGAACCGCTTGGTCTCATCGGTCCACCGCGCCCCGGCTGTCACCGACAGGCGATCCGTCAGATTATACGTTGCCTGACCGAAGACGGCGGTATTGTCATTATCGATTGCGCCGCCGCTTTGAAAGCTGACCACGGGGAAGGTGACGAAGTTAAGGTTCTCACCTTCTTCCTGGAAGTAATAGAGGCCCAATATCCAGTCGAGTTTGCCATCCAGCATCCCCTCGCCAATGAATTCCAGCTCCTGGCTGAACTGCTCATGCTCCCAGGTGTCGCGGGTGTTCTGGATCAATATCGGCGTATGGTCACCGTCCCGATTTCCCAGCGCGGTCGTGTCGCGATACCCGGTAATCGATTTTATCGAGAAGTTGGAATTGAACGCATATTCGCCAATCAATGAGGCGCCAAACGCTTCCAGTTCCGTATTCGATGGGTCCACCCCTTGCTCAGAATACAAATCGCCCGTTACCCATTGCGGATTGAAACATCTGGGGTCGTTCAAGGCCCCTGGCGGCGGCACGCATGGCGGGCCTACAAGGGCGCCATTATGAAATCCTGCAAATTGGGCGGTTTCATTGATTTCAACGACGTTGAACGGCGATGACGTGCCGTCAGTATCCGAATAATCGACGGCCAGATCCACGGTCAGTGCGTCGGTTGGCTCAAACCGCAATGCCCCGCGCAAAGCCAGTGTTTCTTCGGCGCCCAGCGTCGATCCATCGGTGATCCGGTCGACCCAGCCATCGCGATCTCTATACAGCGCAGACAAACGACCGGTCAGCCCTTCTGCCAGCTGGCCATTGATCGATCCCTGTACTTCCTTGCGCTCAAACGAGCCAACCGTCGCTTTCAGTTTCGCTGCAAAGTCTTCGGTGGGCGCCTTTGAAACTAGGTTGACCGCGCCGCCAATTGTGTTTCGGCCGAAAAGCGTGCCTTGCGGGCCGCGCAATACCTCGACGCGGTCAAGCTCGATCAAATCGATGATCGAACCCATTGACCGGGCGAGGTACACGCCATCAACATAGACGCCAACCCCGGGATCGGTGTTCAGAAGATAGTCGATCTGTCCAATCCCTCGGATGAAATAGGCGCCCGCGGAGGCGTTGCCAGATACGCCCTGGCCCTGCGTAATAACCAGGTTTGGTGCCAAACGGCCAAGATCCTCAGTCGTATCAATTTCCTTGGCGTCAAGATCGGCGCCCGACACCGCGGTCACAGATACCGGAGTCGTTTGCAGGCTTTCTTCCACTTTACGCGCTGTGACCGTGACGGTTTGCAGGCGCGCTGTCGCATCTACTTCTGAAGCCGGGCTCTCCTGTGCGCTTGCCGCGAAACTGAGGCTGAATACGCCTGAACACACAAAGGCCGCAGCGGCCGAAGATCGCAGCAGCGATCGCTTTGGCTGAAGATCGTTTCTGGAATTTAGGTAAAGAGTCATCGTTCGCCCTCCCTGAGCGTCATTTAAGTTGCTGTTTTAAAACACTAAACTGCCTGGATGCCGCCCATTCCAGTCATCCATTCAGGGACGGGCTCATAGTAGATAGTCTCCGATCTTTTTGCCCGCACGGCTGCCGCCATAAACAACCAGTGAATGACCTCTAACCCGCCATTGCCTGCAGCTTCGAGGATCTCGTCATTTCCTTTTTGCGCCCATCCGAGGAATTCTCCGGCCTCAAGGTCAGCCAGGAATTGTCGGTCCCAGGCTTCGTTGACCCGCGGCTCATAGCCGACCCAATGCGACAGTCCGCCAGCCGCCAGCACAACAATTCGGTCAGCACTTTTGCACCTAGTTTCAATGAAATCGCCGAACGCCTCTCCGAGGCCCCAACAGCGTTGCGGCGACGGCATGGGATCCATCATCAAGTTCAGGTACAAAGGAACCATCGGAACACTATTTGTGGGGTCAGCGAACAGCATTGGCACGCTGACACCATGGTCCGGCTTGATACTTTCCACTCTGGCCAGATCAAATCCCTTGGAGGCGCTATATCTTAAAAACTCTTCAGCAAATTCACGATGGCCAGGGCGTTCAATCTGCGGAACAGCCAGGTCGCCCAGCGGGGTGTACTTGTCGGCGGTCCCGATCGTAAAGGGCACCTGCAGGTCCAGACCAAAGTTGAACAAATGGTCGTTCGTCACCACCAGGATTACGTCTGGCGACAGCGCCTGTATGCGACGACCAATTTCAGCCATGCCTTCAGAAACACGTCTTGCCTTTTCCTCAACGCCTTGTGATGACATCAAAATATGCGAAGTCGCGAAACCTCCTACAATCTTAGCCATTTTGCTTGCCTCCTTGCAGAACCGGCAGAAACTCCGTGACGTCCATCATTTTGGCGCCCTCCGGATCACTCATCATCAGCCAGTGCATGCGAAAGACCGGGTGCAGATCAATTGCATCAAGCGCACCAAACGTCCCCTCTTGCAGACCGGCAATTTCACCATCAGACAAGCCAAATTCGGCGAAGACTGCCTTAGGATCTTTTGCGAACATTTCCTGTATCGCGTGATCCCGGCCGAGCGTTTGAACGAAGTTTTGCACCGGATGAAACCGTTGACGTTTAGGGGTCAGCATCACGCGGCTCCCGTTCCAGGATTGCGGGCCAAGAAGCCTTGCACAACTTCCGCGAACTCTTCAGGTGCCTCGATCATGACCCAATGGCCAATATGCGGCATGAAGTAACCGGTAGAGTTTTCCAGCAACTCCATAAACCGGATGCCATAGGCGAGCGGGACAACAATATCGTCTTTCCCATTCACAACCAGAGTTCTATTTTTCACCTGAGATATTTCCTCCTCGGCATAAGCGAGGCCTCCCTGCTCGCGGATCCATCCCATCGCCTTGGTGTATGCGACCCGCCCGTCTGGATCCAATGAGCCCTCATGGCGGGCTTTGATAGTCTCTTCAGACGCCGTGTAGAGCGGTCCGGTCAACGCACTGATGAGCTTGTGCATCCCCTCAATTGTAAAGTCGTAGCCTAGAATTGGCATCATAGCTGGCGTGATTTCAACGTTCAGGCCGGCGCTACCCATTAGCACCAGATCGCTGACAGCTTCAGGCCATTTCATACAAATACCGAGAGAGGTCGCACCGCCCATCGAATTTCCAACCAGAGGAATACCGGTCAAGTCCATCGCGTCCAGGAACGCCTTCATATGATTGACCCGGTCATCCTGACTATACGCAATATTCTGGGGTTTCGCGGTTTGCCCAAATCCGAGCATCTCGGGCGCGATAACGTAATGCGTTTTTGCAAACAGATCGAACGTACCCTGCCAATTTCCCATAGCGGTCGCTCCCGCCCCTCCTCCATGGATAAGAATTATTGGCGGCTTGGATGGATCACCGCACGTGAGGTAATGCGTCTTCAATCCGCTCGCATCTATGAAATTGCTTTTCACGTCGACCGGTGTCGGTTGCGCGCGAGAAAGAGTATTAACGGACATGTTGAGGCTCCTGAATTCCGCGATTATGCTGATCGGCCAGCTTGCGCCAGCGCACGATGTTCCCGTCAGCTTCGAACAGAGACTCCCGCAGCCAACCGGTATCGTCGGCATAAAACTCCTGGCTCGCCTCACGCGCCCATATGTCGTCCTTGTTGAACCCGATCAGCGCCTTTTCGACCCAGCGTTCCTTGAACTCTTTTTCAAAGGCCATCTCCTCTTTATCGGAGGTCACATCCTTGGCCAGAAACTGAAAGTAGATGTGGCGCACGCCATCGATTGGAACGTAAAATTCGTACTGCGTCAGGTCAGGCGCAGGCCAAGGCTGGACGCGCAGCGCACAAGGCATCCAGATCGATATTGTCTGAGGGAGCATATTCTTACCCTCTGGTCGGCCCATTTTGACGATCTCGCCTTCAATCTTTCCTTCAAAAACTGGATTGATCGTTTCGGGAGAAAAAATATCGTGCACGCCTTTGGGTCCGCCATCCTCTTCGGTTGTTTCAAACGCCCCATTATGAAGCGGCACCAAACCCAAAGGCAGCGCCAAATCCGCGTCTTCAATCAAGATCGAGTCCTTGTGGATAAATATGTGGGTGGAATCGAACCCATTTTCGGCGCCGATACGCCAATTCGCCGCGACTTCCTGGCTGCGACCACGTAATACATGACCTTCGGCTAGAAATCCTGGAGGTACATCTTCTTCCAACGGAGGGGGCGCAAAATCCTCATCCCCAATGAAGACGAATATGACCCCCTTCTGCTCTTCAACCGCATAGGTCCGCACGCGTCTGCGGCCGATAACATTACTGTCGGGAACACCAACAATCCCGTTCAAGACACCGTCGTCGAAGCGATAGGTGAAGCCGTGATACCAGCAGGTAATTGTGCCCTTCGTGAAACATTCGACCTTCTTGGAGAGCTGGACACCTTTATGTATACATTGATCTTTGATGCAGAAGACTTTGCCATCAATCCGTTTAAAGATAATTTTCTCTCCACAGATCTGCGCGGGAACCACTTGCTCCTCTTCAATCTGATCCGAAAAAATTGCCGGATACCAATGATTTCGAAAACCATATTTGGCGGCGACATATCCCTTCCCAACTTTCACTTGATCGAGAACAGCTTGGTCCACAAATCCTTCTGTCATGTTCAACGCTCCAATTATAATCAGTTTCAGGCAAGTTACGGACTATTCTCGGATTGTCAACAAGATTGTCAGACAGTTTTATATGACTAAATAGCTTGACGAAATTTCTCAATCGCAATACGTGTAATGCGTAGAAAAAAGGGAAGATTAGTGAACGGCGCGACCTCCCCCACTGTGACCATGCAAGATCGCATGCAATCAGGTCTTTCCGTATCGGAGGCTCTGGCAGAGCAGCTACGGACGCGTATTCTAGATGGAGATTTTGCCGCAGGTCAGAGGCTGATTGAGGCAGACCTGATCGAAGAGTTTGTTGTCGGACGAAGCGCTGTTCGAGAGGCGCTTAAACACCTGGAGGCCACCGGCTTGGTCGACATTAAACGGCAGCGCGGGGCATCCGTCGTGCGACTGACACGGGAAAAGCTCGTTCATCTTTTCGAAATTCGCGAACGGCTGGAAGGGCTGGCTGCGTTTCTGGCCGCTGAACGCAGCGCACGCGAGAAGAACCAGACATGGCTCGCCGGTCAGCTTGAAATCTGGTCAGACAGAACCCTGGATCGATCAGAGCGCGAGCACATGCAGCGCAACGTTGATTTTCACGATGGCTTGGTCGAGATGGGTAAAAACTCATACTTACGAGAAAGCCTGTCACGGCTGCAGATCCCGGCATATCGTCACCGGTTTATACGGGTTATCGATGACCATGTTCGACAGAAATCAGCAGGCGAACACCTCGAAATTATCGCGGCTATTCAGGCCGGTGATCCGCAGCGGGCCGAAGCTGCGATGCGCCATCATGTCCGCGAAACCGCAAAGCTTGCAGCTTCAGTTGCCGATTAAGGGCGCCGCCAACCCGTTGTATTAGACACATAGACGAGGACGAGAAATGACCAAGCTATTTTACTCAGGTATTGCTGCCATGACGCTGATGACGGCTATGGGCCATGCCCAAACCGGCTCTGACGACTTTGAGACAATGTGCCGAACGATCTCGGCCAGCGACGGCCTGTCGGCCGAACAAATTGACGCGTTTTGCCCATGTTTGTCAAACCAGGCGAAAGAGGACGCGGCACTTGAAGCGGAACTGCGAACAGCAGTCGAAACCGAAAGCGATCCTCAGACGCGTATGAGCCAATTATCAGAAGCGGCAAAGGCAGCTGTCGCCTCATGCCAGGCCTGATTGGGCGCTGGCATCGCACTGGCCTTCCTATAGGGTACGACCGCGAAACAATAGACTTAGAGCACCGCCTTTGCTGAAGTCGGTATCATCCAGTGTCTATTCACGGCTTTCTTTCTCTCGATCATCCGGCGGCGAGTCAGGTCGTTTTTCGACCCGGCGCGGCTTCGGATGAAGCTCGGCCAGGCGGAGTGAGCCTGAAAGCAGAAGAATTGCCAATGGCAACATTCAAAATCTGCCTATTCCGACGAGCGACATTTCCATTCCACCCGCCCGGAAGGTCTGCAAAGCGACGCGCAGGAACGGGACGAACAACACCACAACAATGACTTCGGCCAAAGTCTGTTTCAGCTGGCCGATTTGATCCATATGCATCCAGTCCGGCAGGATAAGTTCGCGCGACGTTGCATCGGGGCCGGACAAACAGGCTGTAAACACCATAGGAAAAATACAATAGCACCATCCCGATCAGGAAGCGGTCAAGGGCAACGATCAGGTTGATCACCGTTGCCATATCTTCCGGTAGACCTTCAAAGGTCTCGGCCTGTAGAAAATATTGTTGGGCGATGGCAGAGACGGTATTTTCAGCACCCAGAATGGTGTTGTCAGCGGAACCGGGCTTGAGGTGATCGAATCTGGTGATTAGCCTTCTAATATGACCAAGAACCCATTTCGCTACTTCAAAACCTCACCCGAGATCATCCAGCTAGGCGTACTCATGTATGTCAGATTCCCGCTGTCTCTGCGCAATGTCGAAGACCTCCTGCACGAGCGTGGGATCGACATTTGCCACGAAAACGTCCGTCTCTGGGTCTATCGGTTCGGTACGTACTTCGCTCACAAGATCAGGAAACGGCGGTCCGAAGCCATGCGGCGGAGCCCGCAATGGCAGTGGCACCTGGACGAGGTCTTCATCAAAATCCGAGGCGAGAGACATTACCTGTGGAGGGCCGTCGATCACGAGGGCGAAGTACTGGAGTCGTTTGTCACGAAGAAGCGCGACAAAGCCGCCGCGCTGAAATTCCTATAGAAAGCAATGAAGAGATGCGGCAATCCACATGTCGTCGTGACAGACAGATGCCCTTCTTATCGGGCGGCAATGAAAATGATTGGGAATGAGGGCCGCCAGGAAACTGGCCGGCATCTCAACAATCGGGCCGAGAATTCCCACCTGCCCTTTCGACGAAGAGAGCGAGCCATGTCGCGATTTCGTCGCATGCGAAATCTGCAGAAGTTCGTTTTAATCCATTCGTCAGTGTACAATCACTTCAACTTCGAAAGGCATAGCAACTCCTGAATTCGATTTAAGCAGAACCGCCACGCCGCCCTTCGCGAGGTATTGTCAGGGGAACCGGGCTTGAGGTGATCGATCCTAGTGATTAGCCTTCTAGTATGGCCAAGAACCCGTTCCGCTATTTCAAAACCTCCCCTGAGATCATCCAGCTCGCCGTACTGATGTATGTCCGATTTCCGCTCTCGCTTCGGAATGTCGAAGATCTTCTCCACGAACGCGGCATTGATGTCTGTCACGAAAGTGTCCGTCTCTGGGTCGATCGGTTCGGGATTTACTTCGCCCACAAAATCCGCAAGCGCCGGTCAGAATCGATGCGAAGAAGTCCGCAATGGCGGTGGCATCTGGACGAGGTCTTCGTGAAGATCCGGGGTGAGCGCCACTATCTTTGGCGCGCTGTCGACCACGAAGGTGAAGTCTTGGAATCCTATGTTACGAAGAAGCGTGATAAGTCTGCCGCATTGAAATTCTTGAAGAAAGCGATGAAGCGATATGGCAATCCCGACATCGTTGTGACGGACAGATGCCCCTCGTATCGGGCCGCTATGAAAGTCATTGGGAACGAACGTCGCCAGGAGACCGGCCGGCATCTCAACAATCGCGCCGAGAATTCCCACCTGCCCTTCCGAAGGCGAGAGCGGGCGATGTCCCGGTTCAGGCGGATG
>TARA_R110000868_G_scaffold84_5_pt1 | contig 15221 bp, 16 predicted proteins | sample TARA_R110000868 | Tara Oceans TARA_R110000868 (sample SAMEA4397489) | marine metagenome | biome: Polar Biome; feature: [SRF] surface water layer (ENVO:00010504); material: water (ENVO:00002006), including particulate matter (ENVO:01000060) such as... | depth 5 m | reverse complement strand
GGAGACCCAATAAGTCTGGATATGGTGTGTTTTTCCTGATATTCGGACATATCAACCCTAATTAAACTATCTTCACTACCAAAAATCTCTTTTGCTAATTTTTTCGCCAAAAATGTTTTACCAACACCGGTAGATCCTAAAAATATAAATGAACCGATTGGTCTATTTGGGTCTTTAATCCCCACCCTATTTCTTCTAATGGATTTTGATATTTTTTTAACCGCCTCTTCTTGACCAATAACATTAGTATTTAACGTATCTTCTAAATTAACTAGTGAGTTTTTTTCATCAACATTAATTTTACTTACAGGTATTTTAGTCATATTAGAAACAACCTCATAGATAAGTTCTTCAGGGATTCCTCTTTTACTTGTTTTAAGTTCTTCCTCAAATTTATTTTTTTCATCATCAAGTTTTGTTAAAATATTTTTTTCACGATCCCTTAATTCGGCTGCCAGCTCATATTTTTGTTTTCTGATAACTTCAGCCTTTTCTTTTTTAATATCCAAAGCTTCCTGTTTTAACTGTTCAATATGTTCCGGTAGTTTTATATCAATCTGCATTCTTGATCCAACCTCATCTAAAATATCAAATGCTTTATCTGGAAATTCCCTATCGGTAATATATCTATCTGCTAACTCAACACATAACCATAACGATTCGTCAGTGTAATTTACCTTATGATGATCCTCATATTTACCCTTACTTAATTTAAGGATTTCAAACGTCTCTTGTTTTGTTGACGGGTCTACAATAATCTTCTGAAATCTTCTTTCAAGAGCGCCATCCTTCTCAAAATGTTTTCTATATTCGTCAAGTGTTGTTGCTCCAATACATTGAATCTCACCTCTGGATAAGGCTGGTTTGAAGATATTTGATGCGTCTAATGACCCGGAACTGTTACCAGCACCAACCATAGTGTGAATTTCATCAATGAAAATTATGATGTTTGGGTTGTTTTGAAGTTCCTCAATAATAACCTTCATTCTTTCTTCAAACTGACCTCTATATTTTGTTCCGGCAACAATTGAATTTATATCCAAAGATACGATTCGTTTATCGGATAAATTTTTTGGACATTCACCACTATGAATCATCATTGCAAGACCCTCAACAATTGCCGTTTTACCGGCTCCTGGTTCTCCAATAATAATAGGGTTATTTTTCTTTCTTCTTGATAAGACTTGAGCAATTCTCAAAATCTCTTTTTCTCTACCGATAACAGGATCTAATTTTCCTTGTTGGGCTGATTTTATTAAATCCTTACTGAAATTATCAAGAACTGGTGTACCACCATCGGGTTTCTTTTTGTTTTTGTCGTTGTCATCTACAAATTCTATTGCCATATTAAAAAGTTTTAATAAAGTTTAATTATAATAAGGTCAGTAGTCAATATTTGACATTATGTCAATAATACTGACATTTTGTCATACTTTTATTTTTTGGCATTTAATTGGTGAAAAATAACATCAAAATAAACTTAAAAAAAAACACAAAACTATGTTTGGAAGAAATTTTAACAAACTATTAAACGAATTAACCAATTCAGACCCATTTTTTGGGAATTTAAACAATTTTGAAAAAAAAACTTATAAATCAGATGATGGGTTAATTACATTTTCTTACATTACGAATGTTAAAGGAAATTTAGATAAAACAGACGAATTATTTCTATTAAAACAAAAATTAGAAATTGCGGTTGAGGAACAGAAATTTGAGGAAGCCGTAGAGTTAAGAGATAAAATTAAATCTTTGGGGGAAAGTAAGGAAAAAATAAGTAGTCTAAAAAAAGAACTGGAGGAATGTATCAAGACCCAGAATTTTGAGAGGGCAATAGAATTAAGAGATGAAATTAACTCCCTAAAATGATAAAGGATCCACCAGAAATGGTGGATTTTTTATTTTTGTAAAATATATTTATTAAAAAAGTATATTATGGCAATCTTAAGAGAAGAAATAGTTGGGACTAAAATTATAAATGTAATTGAGTCGTCAAACATCGTAAAAACACAATATGACACTTTAACAAAAAAACTGGTTGTTGAATTTAAACACGGGGGATCTTATGAGTATGACGATGTTCCACATCAAACCTACACTCAATTTAGAACATCCCCTTCACAAGGATCCTTCTTTAGTAAAAATATTTCTAAAACCTTCAAACACAAAAAACTGGGTTAATTCAATAAACCATTATATTTATATGTAATGGATGATTCAATAATAAAAAGTTTTGAGCCTCAAAAAAAATTAAATCCCAAAATTTGGGAAAAATTTGGCAATTCGGTTAGAATGGAACCAATTGTTAGGTCTAGGTTATTGGAAATAGCGAATGAATTTATATATTTTTTAGATATTGAGATTATAGTTTCTGATATTATCTTAACCGGATCTTTGGCAAATTATAACTGGTCAAAATATTCAGACTTTGATTTACACATTGTTGCCGATTTTAGTCAGTATTCCGAAAAACAAAAAGAATTATATGAAAAATTATTTAGTTTAAAAAAATTAATTTTTAATCAAAAACAAAATATTACAATATACGACTACGACGTTGAATTATATGTTCAAAATGAAACTGAATCCCATTTTAGTAGTGGGGTTTATTCGGTGTTATTTGACGAGTGGTCTAACCGACCAAAAAAAGAGGAAGTTAACATTGATAAGAATCTATTAAAGGCGAAGGCAAAACAATGGATGAACATAATAGATGGGGTTATTGAAAATATTGGTAACGAAGATATTGAGACCTCTAAAAAACTTCTGGACAAATATAAAGATAAGATTAAAAAATTTAGAACCTGTGGACTTGAGAAGGACGGAGAATATTCTATTGAAAATCTTGTTTTTAAAATACTAAGAAGAAACGGTTATATAGAAAAATTAATGACTGCATACTCAAAAATTCTTGACGATAGATTATCTATGGAACAATAATTTAACAATTAAATAGATAAAGTTATTTATTGTTATATTTATTAATAAAAAATTAATTTAAAAAAAACAAAAACTATGGGAGGATTAAGACCTATTGGAAGTGAAAAACTTAGCGGAATGGATAAAATCCGTAGAATAATGGAAATCGCAACATATGATACAAATAACAGAAATTCAATAAACGAAGATAAAGAAAATGTATTTTCAGTTAAATTTGCAGATGGTATTAATTACGTAATTGCAAAAGAAAAACAAGGATATATAATTAAAGAATCATCTGATAAAGAAACTCAATATCTTGAGAGTATTCAAGAGAGAAAATATTATAGTTCGTATTCTCAAGCCCTTAAAAGATTAAATTTAATGGCAAAAGAAGTTAATACCTTATTTGGTAATGACAAAGGAACCGCATTATTTGAGGAGTCCGAAAAAAAAAAGTATTATCTAGACTTAGGTGATAAAAAAAAAGAAGAGACTAAAACACAATCCCCATTAGAAGAACAAGGAGACCCAACCCTTGATCCGACGGCAACCCCACCAGTCCCTGCTCCTGCGGCGGCTCCTGCGGTACCCGCCCCGGAATCTGCAGTTGCACCACCTTTACCAACAGGAGAACCTGGAATGGAAGGTGAAGATATGGGTCTTGACGAACCAGAAGACGGTATGGAAATGGAACCAGAAGACGAAGAAGGTAAAAAAGAAGAAATTACATTTAAACTTATTCAAAAACTAACTGGTAAATTATCTCAAAAGTTAAGAACTTACGGAGAAGATAAAGAAATGAGTTCTGATAATATTAAGTATGTTATAAATTCAATCATATCCGCAATTGATGTTGATTCTCTAGATGAAGAAGATATTGAAGAAATTATTAGTAGATTGGAGGGGGAAGAAGAAGAAGGTGAAGAGGGAATGGAAGGAATGGACGATGAAGGAATGGAAGAAGAACCTATGGGAGGAATGGGACCTGAACCAGGTTTAGAAGGACCTCCACCATCTCCGGAAGGAATTCCATCTCCAGGAGGAGAAATGGCGGAAGGATTTAAAAACTTAAGTGACGCATTTGTAAATAAATTCAAAGGAGCATACTCTTCTGTATTAAAAGATAAAATGTTAGAAGGTGAAAGAAGATTAAATAGAAGAAAAAAACATTCTTATAATGGAACTTTCGGAGAATCTAGCGTGGATAAAATTATTTCTAAATATTTTGATATTAAAGAAGATGAATACCTTATTAAAGAAGAAGAAACAATAAAAAGAATTGAATTTATAAAGGAAAAAAATACAAGAGAAATTAAAAGACTTTCAGAATCGTTAAGACAAGAAAGAATGGCTTTTAAATTTATTGAGAGATTCCCTAAAGCTAGATTGATAGGGTCAACAAATAATAAAAACTTAGTCTTTAAACAAGGTCTGGTTGAAAGAAAAATCACACCGAGTGGAAATGTCCTATGAGTTACTTAATTTACATTAACGGAATGGGTCCTAACTACAAAGGAGATAACATTTATGAATTTATATTCTCTGATGTTAACCAAGATGTATGGGGTGAAAATTGGGAATCAAAACCCGCAAATGGATATCCACTACCTCCAGATGTTGAGTACATTAAAAAAGTTGGAACATTAAAAAATGAAAAAATAACATTAGATTTGGTTCAAGAATCTGATGTTTTTTCTGTTTTAGATTCTATGGACGGTGTAATCGCAATGGGTTGGGAAAGAGAAAACGATGAGGTGGATTTTTCCATAATAAAAAGATTGGTTTTTAAATTTGGTGAAACCGAACAAGAAGTGAAAGATAAACTATATGAACGAGATGTCGTTTTAGAATTTGAAAAAAAAGTACAATATGAAAACTAACAAATACATAAAAATCCTTTTGGACAATGGATTGGGAATTAAAACAATATCAAATCTCAAGGAATCACAAATAAGGGTTCTTGCCGAGAAATTTGAGAAAGAAGAATCAAAAGAACAAGTTACAAAAAAAGTAGCAACAACTTATGAGATTTCTCCTCAAACCGCAAAAACAACAGGTGCCGATATTGGTAATGTTAATATAAAAGTTGACCCAACTGGAATGGTTAAAGCAACTGAAATTGGGGAAGATGCAAAATTAGATGTTGTTAACGATCCAGACGCCACTGAAGATGGAATGCAAACAACAGAAGGAGAAATGAATGAGAAATTCAAATCCACTGCACAACAAAAGTTTTTTTGGAACAAATGTACAAAAAGTGGAGATAAAAAAAGTAGATGGTGCAAGTGGGCAAATGAATTCCAAAAAGACACAAAAGATAAAAATTTACCAGAAAAATTACACCCAGAAAAAACCGTTAAAGTCAGAAAAGAAAATTACGAAAGATTCCTTGAGAATAGTATTGTTGAAATGGTAGATAAATACATTAATCCAGGAATGACTAAATCCCAACTAATTAATCGTATTACCGAAAAAGTTAATAAGTCGGAATCGTTTATGTTGAAAAGACCAAAAAAGAATACTATGTTTTCAAAAGAAGAAGGAAACGAAATGAAAACTATGAAAAGACCTATTGGTAGAATGTCTTCTTTAGGTGAAGATACTAAAGAAAAAGAAAGAACTAAAACAAAAGAGAAGGAAAAGGATAAGGAACGAAAAAACCCTTTCGCACCTAAATATAATCCAAAACCAAAGGCTAAAAAAGAATTTAAAGAACAAGAAATTGCCCCATCAAAACCGGGAACAAAAGAAAAAACTAGAGAAAAAGAACCAGGAAAGAAAAACCCTTTCGCACCTAAATATAATCCAGCTCCTAAAGCGGGTAAAGGAAACATGCCAAACTGGTTAGTGTGGAATAAACTTGGTGTTAATTTAAAATAATATATAATGGGAAATTTAAACGATAGAAAACTTAATAACTTGATTAAAAGAGCATTAAATGAAGCTCCAATTGATTATGAAGGTCCGGAAAGAATGGATCCGAGTATTGAAAGAAAAATTTTAGATAAATCAACCCCATACTCAAAACACCCGGCAATGCCAAAAATGAGTAGGGATTTTGTTGAACTTATTTCATCAAAAAGATTTAACGATACGGTCACAAAATTAAGATCCGCATTAGAAAGAACGGTTGGTTCTACCAGACATTTAACAAGTGGTAATCCACTGATGAATCTTATGATGTTAGTAATGCAAGCCCTTAGACAAAGTTCTGTGATTGAATCAAGAAATAAAGAAGAACTTGAAAATTTGGCGGTAGAATTGGTAAAAAAAGAAATGGCAATTCCTCCTGGATCGTTACAATTTGATGCGAAACTTGTTAGTATGGGTCAAAGTGAGTCAAATCAAAATATGAGAAGACAACCGGAAGAACCGTCAAGAGAAGAAATGATGGACGCATTTAAAAATGCGGAACAACACGAAAATGATGTTGAAGCCTTTTTAGATGCTATGGATGCTTTTGATAGAGAGAAGGCAAAAAGAAGATTAATCAATTCCCTTATTGGGGGAGCAGCCAAAAAAGGTCAATATATGTATCATATGGTTTCTCAAAAATTAAATGAGATTGATCCAGACCTTATTGAGTTATACGGTATATCAACGGCAATTATAGACCATTTATATTGGTTATATCCGGAAGAAACATTACAAGCAATGTCAGGACAAGAAGGTAGTGAAGTTGGGACATCAGAGATTGACAAAGATACAGATCCACCGACGGTTAAGGCAAGAGGAGCGAATTTTCCAACATTAGTTCACGAACTTGTTAAAGGAGTTTATGAGGTATTTGGAACACACGGTCTACCTGATGATCCAAAACAAGCAGAAATGGTTATGGCGGCTGAAGATACGGTACCTGCCGAAGCTTGGGATTTAAAGTTAGGTCCGGTATTTTGGGAATTGTTACAAAAATCATATCCGATTGAGATTCTTACCCAAGATGATATGAAACACATCCAACATTACTTATTTATGAGATTAAGTGCAATGCCTGCGGAAGACTTCTTTGAGTTATTTAGAGAAGTTTTAGAAGAAAAACCTTCAGGTAAACAAAAAATCCAAAGAATGGTAAATGAAATAGTGAGGGAATTAGAAGAAAATAATGACGAAGAAGATGACGAAGAAGACGATGATATCTTATCTCAATTAGGATTATAATAACACAAACTTATAGAATAACCCCCTTTTATGAAAATAATTGGGGGTTTTGATATTTATATTAAAATATCGTTATGGGATTAACTAAAGAACAATTAATGTTGGAGTATGTGAGGTGTATGAAAGATACCCCGTATGCGTTAAGAACCTACCTACAAACCTATGATAATACGGTTTCCAAATATGTACCATTAGAGTTATTTCCAGATCAAATTTCATTGTTAAAAGACTATGAAGATTTTGAGGAGAATATTGCATTAAAATACAGACAAGCAGGAGTCTCAACAGTAACTGCGGCTTGGGTGTCAAAAAAATTAGTATTCGCAAAAAAAGAACGACCAGAAAAAATTCTAATTATTGCCAACAAACTTGATACCTCAATGGAAATGGCAAACAAAATTAGGGCTTTCGTAGACCAATGGCCTGCTTGGGTTGGGACTGGATTTTCTGTCGATAAAAACTCACAAAGACATTATAAATTAACAAATGGATGTGAAGTAAAGGCGGTTGCAACCTCACGAGATGCGTTAAGGGGATATACCCCCACAGTACTTGTATTTGATGAAGCGGCATTTATTGAAGCGGATGGTGATTTCTGGGCGGCTTGTATGGCATCACTATCTACCGGAGGTAAGGTGATAGTAGTATCAACACCAAATGGATATGATGCAATTTATTATGAAATATATAATCAGGCAAATAAAGGAATGAATAATTTTAAAATATCTGAAATGTTTTGGTGGAAAGACCCAAGATACTCTAAAGATCTTTTTTTAGTTCCAACTGATGATATGGTTGATTATCTATTACATAAAGAAGAAAGAGATCATTCTGGGAATGTGTCATTTGCCGATTCAGACTCCTATGAAAGAGATTATGAAAAGATAAAAGAATATTTCTCAAAAGGATATAAACCATGCTCATCTTGGTATGAGAAAATGGTTAAAAAGTTAAAATATGATAAACGAAAAATAAATCAGGAGTTAAATTGTGAATTTTTGGGTTCAGGAGATAACGTTTTTGATAGTAAACAACTTGAATATATTAAGGATAGTACGATACAAGAAGCGTCAACTAAACTAATGGGTAATTCCCTTTGGATGTGGAAGGAACCAATTCAGGGACATAAGTACATTATGGGGGTTGATGTTTCAAGGGGAGATAGTGAGGATTTTTCATCAATTCAAATTATTGATTTTGATGAAAGAGAACAAGTATTAGAATATGTTGGGAAGATACCACCGGATGCTTTAGCAGAGATCGCTTATAAATGGGGTCTTATGTATAGTGCGTTTTGTGTTGTGGACATAACTGGTGGTATGGGTATTACAACAGTAAGAAAAATGCAAGAACTTGGTTATAAAAACCTATATATTGATGGTGTTGATTCTATGAATATATGGGCGGTTAATAAAACTTCTGTAGATAAAATTCCCGGAATTAATTTTAACAATAAAAGAGTTCAGATCGTTGCTGCATTTGAGGAATACGTAAGACATAAATTTAAAATTAGGAGTGTTAGATTATATAACGAAATGAATACTTTTGTTTATATAAATGGAAGACCAGATCACCAAAGAGGTCAGCATGATGACCTTATAATGGGTATATCTATGGCGATATATGTTGGAGAATCATCATTTCAAAAACTAGAAAAGGTTACTGAAAAAACAAAGATGATGATTGAGTCCTGGACTGTAGCAAATAACGATTCTGTTGCGAAGGAAGTGTATTTTAATCCACAATTACCAAACACAAATGTAAGAAATGAACGATTTACTAAAGATTTTTCCGGACCTTCTAAAAATGATTATATTGAATATGGTTGGTTATTTGGTAAACGTTAATATTTATTGATATGGGTTTAAGTAGTAGAAAAAAATCTGGAAAAAAAATTGGAGGGTCATCGTTAATTGTAGTTGGTCAACCAATCTATAGTACAAAAACATTTAGTCCGGATTTTAATAAAAAAAGAAAACCTTATCAAGAGTTTGCGGAAGCTCAACTGATAACCCCAACAACGACCACAACTACAACTTTACCGGTATTAACTTGTAATATTGAAACACAAAATTTTGAAAATGTTTTGACCCAAGATTATTTTAATTTGGTTTGGTGTTAAAACATTTAGAAAAAAAAGAAAATTATTAAATTTTAAATATGGAACAAAATAATTTAACGATATGGCAGAGATTATCCAAAACATTTGGACCTAATTCTTTGTTAAATATGGATGGACCAACGTACAAGTTGGATAAAAAGGTATTATTAAGAACACCGGACAAACAAGAATACGAAAAAGAAAAGTTGCAAATGCAACAAAGTTTATATATTTCTGATAATTGGAAAAAAATTGAAAATAATTTATATGCTCAAGCGGTTTATTATGAACCAACTAGATTGTCGGCGTTTTATGATTATGAATCAATGGAATATACCCCAGAAATATCAACAGCTCTTGACATCTATTCTGAAGAATCAACAACACCAAATCAAGATGGGTATGTCCTACAAATTTATTCAGAATCAAAAAGAGTAAAATCAATTTTGGCTGACTTATTCAATAAAGTTTTGGACTTAAGTATTAATTTACCAATGTGGATACGAAATACCTGTAAATACGGTGATAATTTTGTTTACTTAAAATTGGATGCAGAAAAGGGAATTGTTGGTTGTTTACAACTACCAAATATTGAAATTGAGAGATTGGAGAGGGGAATGGAAGCAAGAACAATGACGGCAAATCTAGGACCTGAAGCTGATTTTAAACACAAGACTATGAAATTTGTTTGGAAAAACAAAGATATGGAGTTTAATACTTGGGAAATGGCTCATTTTAGGTTACTTGGAGATGACAGGAAATTACCTTATGGAACATCTATGTTAGAAAAGGCAAGACGTATCTGGAAACAACTTGTATTGGCTGAAGATGCTATGTTAATCTATAGAACCTCCAGAGCTCCAGAAAGGAGGGTATTTAAGGTCTTTGTTGGTAATATGGATGATAAGGATGTTGAGGCTTACGTACAACGTGTGGCGAACAAATTTAAAAGAGATCAAGTAGTTGATTCTAAAACAGGTAATGTTGATTTACGTTTTAACCAAATGGCGGTAGATCAAGATTATTTCATTCCTGTTAGAGACCCCGCGGCAACAATGCCAATTGAGACCTTAGCCGGAGCACAAAATCTATCGGAGATTGCCGATATTGAGTATATACAAAAGAAACTTGTTACCGCGTTAAGAATACCTAAAGCTTATTTAGGTTTTGAGGAAGCGGTGGGAGATGGGAAAAATCTATCGTTATTAGATATTAGATTTGCAAGAACGATTAATAAAATTCAAAAATCAGTAATTGCCGAATTAAATAAAATTGCAATTATACATTTATTTTTATTAGGGTTTGAGGATGAGTTAGGTAATTTTACTTTAGGTCTTACAAATCCTTCTAAACAAGCGGATCTTTTAATGATTGATGTTTGGAAAGAGAAGGTAACTTTATATAAAGATATGGTTACAGAGATCCCTAACACAATACAACCAACATCAGCGACTTGGGCTAAAAAACATATTTTTGGTTTCTCTGATGAAGATATTAAACTTGAAATACAACAAATAAGATTGGAAAGAGCTGTGGCGGCAGAAATCGCAAATACCGCAACCGTTATTACCCATACAGGTTTATTTGATAATGTTGATAAATTATACAAAACTGTTTCTGGTGAAACCGCAAGTGCTGGAGGAGCCGCAGCAGGTGGAGCACCACCGGCAGGAGGCCCACCACCACCACCTGGAGGAGAACCTATGATGGATGGAGTTGAGAAATCAAATTTTGATATACTATTAGAAAGTGATAATATCTTTGGTGATGAGTATATAGATTTGTCAAAAGGTAAAAATTCTTTAGGGGCAATTGAGAAGGAATTGGAAAAATTGCTTAATGGGTAATATTTATAATAAAAATTTATTATGAAGTTTGGATTATTAAAATCAAAAATAGAAAAGTGTTTAGTTGAGTCATACGCAAATAACACGTTAAAAAGAGATTTATTTGTATTTGACCAATTGGTTGCAAAAAATAAAAATTTAAATAAATTATATTATTTGTACGATGAGTTATCATCAAATAAAGGTTTAAGTGAATCTATTGCAACAGACTTTATAACCCAAAGTATCACCTTATACGAAAATACCGTAAATAAAATTTCTAAATCAGATATTTCAGATATCACCCTTTGGGTAGATCAGATAAATACAAAGAATTCTTATGAGGATATTGATAATTTATTTTCAAATAATGTCCTAACTTTAGAAAGTAAGATAAGAAGTAAAAGTGTTATTCTTGAAAACCTAAAGAAGAAAGAAGAATCTCAGAACGAATTTAAAAATGTTTCAATAAATGAAATGGTAAGTATTGCAAATAAAACAGTTAAAAATTACCTATCTTCTCTATCTGAAAATGAAAAAAGAAAATTAGACTCAATTCTTTTAGAGTCTGATGAAAAATTGAAATTAAAATACGAAATAATAAAAGAAGACGTTTTAGAGAAATTAGAACAAATAACATCTCAAGAAACCGATTCTGAAGTCTCAACAAAATTAACCGAAACAATTAATAAAGTTAAATCGGAAAATTACGATAAATTAAATTATTTTAAATTACAAGAATTAAACAGAAGCCTTTAATTGTAATTTCTGACGATAAATCGCTTTATTTAACATATCACGATTTTCAACGGACTTTTTAGTAAATTCTTTTCTATTATTTAACTGGGAATTCTGACGAGTTCTTATTACTTTACCCTTTAATTCTTTAAGGGCTCTCTCAATGTCATTTTTTTTTACGTGGACTATTAACATAATTTATTTAAAATGTTTATTATATTGATATATATCTAAAAATTAAGTAAATTTTTTAAAAATAAACCTAAGACATATGGAAAAAAATTATGAAAAAAGGAAAAACCACCAAAATAAATGGTTTCAGATCATCTAAAGTCCTTTATGGGACAGTAGATTCAAAAGAATTTAAATCACTTTATTTAAACTTACAAACTTGGGTTGAGCCAAAAGACGACTACGAAAACTGGAGTAGAATTGTCTTGAATATGAATAGATCAATAAAACACTCAATATTTGATAATTTAGATAAGACATTATTTGATGATAAGTATATTGTTGATTTGGATCTTAGGATAAGTGGTTTACGAATAAAAAAGAAATCATTTATGAATTTAGAAATAAATTTATTTTTGAATGTAGAAATTGATTTTAAATCCCCCAAATTAAAAAAAGCCTTAAAAAAAATTATAAAAGAAATTTATTCTGATGTCTTAACTAAAAACGAATATTTTAAATTTTGTTTAACGAAAAATGGTAATACTAAAGTAATAAAAGTAAAAACCGAAACGGAGTAATATTTATAATAAAACATTTATGATGAAAATATTAGCACCTAACGAAACTGGTACGGGAATTCTTATTGAGTACGATGCCGGATATATCAATCCAAAAGAAAGAAGTAACCATTTTATAATGGAAGAAAAGACTTTTTTAGATCATTCAAAACCTTTTGAATTCTATGCCGTTTTACAAAAATATAATACACCAAATAGAAACGGTAGGGTTTATCCGGAAAAGATTTTAAAAAGAGAATCAGAAAATTATAAAAAAATGATTGAGAAAGGAACTTCTCTTTCGGAATTAAATCACCCCGAATCTTCTTTAATAGATCTTGATCGTGTATCTCATATGATTACTGAAATATGGTGGGATGGACCGGTACTATTAGGTAAATTAAAATTACTTACATCTCCAGGATTTCACGAAAGAGGTATTGTATCCACAAAGGGAGATATGGCGGCAAACTACTTACGTCAAGGGGTAACATTAGGTATATCTTCTCGTGGTGTTGGGTCACTTAAAAAAGTTGGGGAACAGAATGAAGTTCAAGATGATTTTGAATTAATCTGTTTTGACCTTGTATCATCACCGTCAACTCCTGGAGCTTATTTATTTTTAAATAAAGACGATAGAATGAAATATGAAGAAAATTTAGATGAGGATAAAAAAATGACTCTTGAAAAAAATGTTGACGACTCTGGAGACAAATCACTTGACTTAATGAAAAGATTAACTCATTATTTAGAAAAATAAAATTATGGAACAAGGAGAAAAATTTTTTGTAGCAAAAATTACGTCAGATTTACTAGATAGCGAATCTGGAAGAGTTAAAAAGATGAAAGAAGAAAAATTAGTTATGGGTTATTCACCAACGGATGTTGAGTCAAAAGTAACTAAAGTTTATGAAAATTACACAATGGATTGGAGGATCACATCAATCACAGAAAGTAAAATTGATGAAGTAATTAATTAAATAAAAAATTATTTTTTAAAAAAAAGGGGGACAATTGTCTCCCTTTTTTGTTTTATGCCGATTTTTTCTGAAAAATACAATATTTATATTGAAAAGAATTATCAATGGCAGAAAAAAACATGATAGAAGATACATTATTCCAGATAAAAAATTTGGAAGAATCTCTTAAAAAAAATGCACAAGGAATACTTTCATCTACTATGAGGAAAGAAATCAATTCATTAGTAAAAGAATCTCTTATGGAACAAGAGGAGATTACAACACCAGCACCTGAAGATGTCGACGCCGAAAGTCCTATGTTACCTGACGAGGAAGAAGGGATGGATTTTGCTGAGCCGGAAATGGACGCTGAAGAACCTATGATGATGGGTGATGAAATGACTGGGATGGAACCAGAAGAAGATGAAACAATCGACATGAGAGGAGCGTCTGACTCTGAAGTAATCCGAGTGTTTAAAGCCATGGGTGATAATGATGGCGTTGTTGTAACTAGAGATAACAATATTATCACATTAACCGATGATGACGATGAATACATCATTAAACTAAACGAATCTATGGAAAATTATAGTATGGAAAAAGACCTTGAGGAAATGTTCGGATCACACGAAGATTATTCTTTTGAAGATGAAGAAGAGGAAGATGAAGACATGGAAGATTATTCTTTTGAAGATGAAGAAGATGAAGACGAAATGGACATGGATATGCAAGAAATGTACATGGATGATATGTCTTCTTATGATGATGAAGATGAAGACGAAATGGAAGATTTTTCTTTTGAAGACGAAGATGAAGATGACATGGACGAAGGTATTGTTTATGAAATAGAAATGGACGATATGAAAATGAGCATGGATGAAGAAGATGATTTTATGAGCATGGACGACGAAGATGATTTTATGAACATGGATGAAGAAGATGATTTTATGAGTCTTGATTCTGAATATGGTGAGGACGAAATGTATTCTTATGATGATGAAGAAGAAGATGAAAATTTATCTGAAGCTAAATCTATGAGACAAAAGTCTAAAGGGGTAGGAATGGGTAAAGGACCTAAGTTCAAATACGGACAAGTTACTGGATACAAAACCACCAAACAAAAAGAAGGAACCAAAGGAGTAGGAATGGGTAAAGCTAAATTTACTTACAAAGATGGTGAAAACCTTGATGGTGAATTTAGACCAATTAAATCTGGTAAAAAAGTTGAAACCAAAGAAGCTTCAAGAACTTACGGTTCTGGAAAATCATTTGGTAGAGGTTTACCTAAACCAAAAGCAGCACCAAGACATCTTAAAGAAGAAGTAATTGAGTTGAGAACTAAAAATGGAGAATACAGAAAAGCACTTGATTTATTTAGAACTAAATTAAATGAAGTTGCGGTATTTAATTCAAATTTAGCTTACGCAACAAGATTATTTACAGAACATTCAACCACAAAACAAGAAAAAATAAATATTCTAAGAAGATTTGATGATGTTGAAACATTAAAAGAATCAAAAAATCTTTATAGAGTAGTTAAGTCTGAATTATCAAATAATTCTTTATCTGAAAATGTTTCAATAACTGAGTCATTAGAAAGAACTGTTAATAAAACGTCCACTTCTGGATCGGCAGTTAATCTGATTGAATCAAAAACATATGAAAATCCTCAGTTTTTAAGAATGAAAGATTTAATGACAAAATTATAAAAAAATAAACGAAAAATTAACTTTTTCAAAAGTAAAGTATATTTATACAATACATAAATAAAAATAAAGCCAAAAAT
>TARA_R110000868_G_scaffold102524_6_pt1 | contig 15225 bp, 14 predicted proteins | sample TARA_R110000868 | Tara Oceans TARA_R110000868 (sample SAMEA4397489) | marine metagenome | biome: Polar Biome; feature: [SRF] surface water layer (ENVO:00010504); material: water (ENVO:00002006), including particulate matter (ENVO:01000060) such as... | depth 5 m | reverse complement strand
ATGGCCGAATTCGTGGAAGAAGGTCGTCGCATCATCCCAGGAGACCAGGACAGGCTGACCCGGGGCCGGCTGGACGAAGTTGGAATTATTCGTCGCCAGAACATTGGTCTCGCCGTCATACGTGGTGTGACCTCGGAAGCTGTTGGCCCAGGCGCCGGAGGATTTGCCGGTGCGCGAATACGGGTCGAGATACCACAGGCCGACATTGGCGCCGGTCTCGCGATTGGTCACTTCCCAGACGCGAACGGTTGGGTGCCAGACGGAGACCGTGCCAACCGGCAATTCGGTGAAGTTGAAGCCGAACAATTCGCCGGCAACGTAGAACATCCCCTCGCGCAGATTATCGAGCTGGAGATACTGGCTGACTTCCTCGCTATCGAGATCGAAACGCTGGGCGCGCACTTTCTCGGCGTAATAGCGATAATCCCAGGGCTCGATCGTGATACCGGCGCCTTCGCTATCGGCGAGAGCCTGCATGTCGGCGACTTCTTCATGGATGCGCGCGACGGCAGCGGTCCAGACGCCTTCCATCAGATCCATCGCCCGCTCTGGCGTGCCGGCCATGCGGTTTTCCAGGCGCCATTGGGCGTAATTCTCATAACCGAGCAATTCCACGCGCTCATCGCGCAGGGCCAGCATTTCCATGATCAGGGCGTTATTGTCGTACTCATCGCCATTGTCGCCGCGATTGTAATAATCCGTCCAGACCAGCTCGCGCAGGTCGCGCTCGTCGGAGAAGGTCAGGAAGGGGTCCATCGAGGAACGCGTATTCGTGATGGCGTATTCGCCCTCATGACCGCGCTCGGCCGCAGCCGCAGCCGCGGCCTGGGCAAAGCCCTCGGGCAGGCCGGAAAGCTGGTCGGCGCTCAGGTAATGGACGTAATTTTCCTCGTCATGCAGCAGATTGGACGAGAAGGCGGTGTAGAGCTCGGACAGGCGAGAATCGATCGCGGCATAGCGCTCGGCGGCGGCCCCTTCCAGCATCGCACCATCACGGGCGAAGCCATCATAGGTCAGCTGCACCAGGCGCTGCTGGTCGGGACGCAATGTCGCCATTTCCTCGCCCTCATAGACGGCGCGGATACGGGCAAACAGGGCGGAATTCTGGGTGATCTGCGACGAGAAGGCCGACAGGCGCGGAGCCATCTCGGCCTGGATGGCGCGGAATTCCGGGGTCGAATTATTCGACGACCAGATGCCCCAATAGGTGAAAGCATCGCCGAGCGGACGGCCGGCGCGTTCCATCGCAACAATCGTATTCTCGAATGTGGCGGGCTCGGGATTATTGGCGATCGCATCAATCTCGGCGAGATTGAGCGCCATGCCCTCGGTCAAGGCCGGCTCGAGATCGTCGAGACTGGCAGTATCAAAATTCGGAACGCCGCCGAATGGACCGGTCCATTCCGCGAGCAGCGGGTTAGCGGACATGACGGTCTCCGTAGTTTCTGGGTTGGCAGCGTTGGTGGACGCGGTTTCGGTGGCGGGTGTGCAGGCGGCCGCGAACAGGGCGGCAGTGCTCACAGTGATCATCATCAGATGACGCATGATATTTCCTCTCGGGTAAGGGTGTTGGCGTGAACCTATCCGTTCCGCGCATGGCTGGAAAATTAAGAATTCACCATCTTCCCGGAGGGCAGCGCTTGATCGCGCCAGCGTCCCGGTCGATGCTCCCGCCCGCTTCAACCGCGCCGGAGACTCTCAATTGCGGATCATCGCTGTATTCCTGATCGCGACGATCACTCTGGTCTCGATGTGGGGTGTGCTGCGCCAGGCTTCAAGCCTCGACGCAGATTCGGACCTGCATCTGCATGGCGTTGAGCGCTTCACCACCGGGGGCGGACCCTATCTGGTCGGGGTGCAGCCCTGGCTCGAACAGGGCCATTATCAAAGCGCCGCGACGCTGCATGACCGCCTCGCGGCCTATCTCGAGGAGATCCGCCCCGAGCTCGATGAAACACACGGTTCGATCATCGTTTTTCCGGAACATGCCGGCACCTGGCTGGTCGCGTCAGGCGCGCCCGCCATGGCTTTCACGGCAGACACGACCGGCGCGGCGATGAGCTGGCTGGTCGCGGCCAATCCATGGCCTTTCGCCCGCGCCTGGCTTGGCTCGAGCGAGGATGACCGCATGGCCGCAGCGATCTTCCGGATGCGCGCGGAGGGTATGGCGCGCGACTACCAGGCCGTGTTCGGCGCCCTCGCCAGGGAGTATGGCGTCACGATCATCGCCGGTTCGATCGTGCTATCCGAGCCGCGTGTCGAGAACGGCGTTCTGATCGCCGGCGACGGACCGCTCTACAATACCTCTGCCGTGTTTCATCCCGATGGCTCGATCGATCCGCAATTGGTGCGCAAATCCCACCCCATCCCCAGCGAGACACCCTTCACGGCCGCCTGGCCTGCCGAGCGCCTGCCCGTGTTCGACACGCCCGCTGGCCGGCTCGCCGTGCTGATCTGCGCCGATAGCTGGCATCCCGACCTGTATGAGAGCGTGAGCGCGCTCGATGCGGCAATCATCGCGGTGCCGGCCTTCCTGCAACCCTCCAATGTCTGGAACCAGCCCTGGGGCGGCTATACCACCGGCTGGCCCGATGATGCCGATCAGGATGATGCAGGCCGGCTCACCGAGGGCGAGGCCTGGCAAAACTATGCCTTGGCCGGGCGTCTCGCCTCCGGCGGTGCGGAATTTGGCATGACCGCCTATCTGCGCGGCAATCTGTGGGATCTCGGTTCGGACGGCGCCAATATCGGTGTCGCCGGGTCGCAAATCTATCGCGGTGACGCGCTGGAGGGTGCGGCGGTCACACTCCTGCCGTTGGGCAGTGCCGCAGACTAGGCACGCCGGGACTCAAGCCTGAGCGAAGGCAGCTTCAATCTCGGCGACAGCGCGTTCGGCGGCCTGCAATGCGCCTTCAAAATAGCCGTAATATCGCGTCGCTGTCTCGGTCCCGGCGACATGGATCGGGCCAATCGGCTGGCGCAAATCCATCCCCAGCGAAGTCCACACGCCCGGCCCCATCAGGGCGGCATAACAGCCGCGGGTGTATTCCTCGGCGATCCAGTCCTGGTCGACATAATCAATCGGGCTGAGGGCCTGCTCGCCGAAATAACGGGCAAAGGCCTGCAATACCGCGGCGCGGCGCTCGGCCGGGTCGCGGCCCGACCATTTGCGCGCATGATCGCCTTCGATGAAACCCAGCAGCAGACCCGCGCTCTTGCCGGCCTCGCTATTGTCGAACGTCACCCGGACTTCCAGATCAGGCCCGACCGCCTGACCGGCCAGCCCGTCCTCGCGCCAGAAGGGCGTTTCATACTGGGCGATGCATTTGATACAGGCGCCGGGCGGCATGCGCTGCCACAGGGCGGCGCGGCGTGAGGGCAGGATCGGATCATAGCGGAGGCGTACCGCCTGGGTGGGCGGCAGGGCAAGAATGGCGCGGCGGGCCCTGAACTCGCCGTCCAGCGTCGTCACGACCACGCCCTCATCGCTCCAGGCGATTTTCTCGACCGGCTGGCTCAGCTTGACGCGATCACCCAGCCCATCGGCCAGGCGCTGGGCCACGCCCGCCATATCGCCATGCACCCGGTCCTGCTGTGCCCCGCCCGTGGTGGCGAGGAGATTGTCGAGCGAGGTGCCGGAGCGGGCATAGAAGAGCGCGTGCAGGAGCGAAACTTCATGCGGTTCGGCGGTGAAGACGGCACCGATCCCGACGGCGAAGATCTCGAAGGCCTGGCGCGTGAAGGCCTGTTTGCTCATCCACTGGCCGACGGTCTGGTGATCCCATTCCTTCGCCTTCGAGTGGGCCCAGGGCCGGGCCGGGTCGAGCTGGGCCGCCATGGCATCGAAACGCGTCATCATCAGATGCACATTGATCAACACATGCGGTGCAAGCTTGGGGATGGTGCCGGTATAGCGCCGCAGTTTTTCGCCGCTGAGCACCAGCCGGTCGCCCTCATCCCAGAGCGGATAGGTCGTCATGCCGAGCTGTTCGATCAGGGCGTAGAGCCGGTCCTGGCCGGGGCCGACCCATTGCCCGCCGAGATCGGCCGTGTCGCCATTGGTGAAGCTGTGGCCCAATGCCCGGCCACCGACGCGGTCACGGGCCTCAAGCAGGACCACATCGCGCGATTCTTTCAGCAGATCCGCTGCGCGCAGGCCAGACAGACCGGCCCCGATGATGATAACGTCATGCCTATGTGCTGTTGTCATTGCTCGCTCCCCGGAGCGGCACGCTAGCACGCCCGGGCAGCCGATTACGAGCCCGGGAAATTTGATCCGTTAACCTGAAGCTAACCATTTCGCCGCGCTGTCGCCGTATTCCCCGCTGATAAGCTGGGCCCTGTTTTTAGCGACCGGAGGTTTCCATGCGCATTCTTGCTGCCACCATCGCCGCCCTGTCCGTTTTCCTCATGGCGCCTGCCTATGCGCAGGATCCGGAATACGGGCAGCCAAGCGATTATTCGGAACCCGTGGACACGTATTCCCAGGACGAATTGACGGACGCGGTATCCGATTTCTTCGGTGTCACCGCCGAAGCTGCCGCCAGCATGATGGAACGTGTCTTTTCCGATCTCGGCCGTCCCGTTGGCTATATCGCCGGCGAGGAAGTTGCCGGGGCCGTCGGCTTTGGCCTGCGCTATGGCGAAGGCTATCTCACCCTGAAAAGCGGTGAACGCGAAAAAGTCTACTGGCGTGGCCCATCGGTCGGCTGGGATGCGGGCGGCAATGCCAGCCGGGTTTTCGTGCTGGTCTATAATCTCAACGATACCGCCCAGCTCTTCCAGCGCTTTCCGGGCGTTGAGGGCACGGCCTATCTGGTGGCCGGCATGGGCGTGAATTATCAGCGCGCCGACGATATCACCCTGGCCCCGATCCGCTCCGGCGTCGGCCTGCGCGCCGGTGCCAATGTGGGCTATCTCGCCTATACCCGCCGCCGCGCCTGGTTGCCCTTCTAGTGAAGATACGCCCGAGCGAACCGGAGGATTTTACCGGCATAGACACCCTGCTGCAGACCGCCTTTCCGGAGCCGGGCGAAGCCCGGCTCGTGGTGGCCCTGCGCGCGGCCGATGCCGATACGCTCGAACTGGTCGCCGAACTCGACGGCAAGATCGTCGGCGTCACCATGTTCTCGCCGGCGATGGCCAAGCTGAATAACGGGCGCGAACTTCCCGGCCTCGGCGTCGGGCCCGTCGCCGTACTGCCCGACTATCAGAACCGGGGCATTGGCGCGGCGCTGATCGAAGCCGGGCTCGACTTCGTCCGCACCCTCGGCCCGACCTATTGCATCGTGCTCGGCGATCCCGATTATTACAGCCGCTTCGGCTTCCAGCCCGCGCCCTCGCTCGACCTCCACTGGGCCGGTGACCCGGAAGACAAGACCGGCAATGCCTTCCAGGTGTTGGCGCTCAATGACGCGCCTTACCTGCCGCGCGGCACCAGCATCGAATATCACCCGGCCTTCGACATCGTCTGACGTCTAGTGGTCCTCGTCGGCCGCAATCGGCTGGTGATCATAGCTGAGCACACGCGACATCCGCCAGACATCACCCTCCAGCTGCCACAATGTGGTGAATTTGGCGCGCCCGGTCAGCTCGGGATCCTCGCCCGGACGGACGATGCTGAACAGATGATCTCCGGTCTGAACCGCGCCATATAACGCGCCATTATCGTATAATGGGTGCAATACCAGCGAACCATCAACGAGGGTGCGCGTCACATGATAATCCGGGCCGCAAATATTGCGCGCCAGGCTGTCGATGAAATCCGGCCGGCCCAGAGTTATGCCACCGACATCATGGTAGAATTCGAAATCCTCGCTGGTCATCTGCGCCATCAATTCGAGATCGCAGCCATTATAGCCCAGTTCGAACACCTGCCGGTCGAGCTCGGCGAAGCGCGCATCAAGATCCGGCGCCGCTTCCTGTCCCCAGGCCGGCGCACCGGCCAGCAAAACCATACATATTCCGGCTCTAAGGGCTGACATCAAAAACTCCCATTCCTCGTGACAATACCGGACATGGGGGGGCTTGCCGCGGTGATCCACAAGCGGGAATGCGGGCAAAGCGATCCCGCACTACCGTCGGGGTGTATTGCGCGATAGTGTGAGCAGATACATGGGGCTGGGAACAGCTGAGGGGAGAGCAAGATGACCGAAGGCAGTACAATCAGCGGCCTGATCCTGTTGATCGGGATCGGCGTGCTCTTCATCCTGATGCTGGCCCGGCAGATACCCTTCCAGATTCTCGGCCGCATCACCGGCCCGATCTTCCGGCCGATCGGGAAACTGTTCGGCCTCAAGGCCATCACCCGCGCCGGGCCCGGCTCGGTTCGCCCCGCCCATATGGGGCCAAGCGCCTGGGCCGCCCTGTCGCGCGCGGCACGCGCCCAGACCGAGACCGAAAAAGCCCTCGGTGCCGATTTCTCGCACGAGGACGCCCATCTCCAGCGCAATGGCTTTCTGTTTCACTGGACCGGCGTCAAGGTCGGTTATATCCGCACGCCCGGCGAGCTGACGCTGGATGTCGCGGAGGATTATTACCGCCAGGGTTCGGCCTTTCTCAACGGTCGCGTCAAGATTTCGGCCAATCCGCAAAACCTGTATGAGGACGAGGAAGGCGCTGTTATCGCCGAGTATTTTCCCGTCGATAGCGGTTGCCTCTACCTGCTCAACGAGCTGCGCAAGACGATCAATTCCAATGTGCGCAAGCTGACCGTCGTATTCTCGACCATCATCGCGATCGTGCTGATCATCAACCTGCTCTACAATGATGGCAGCCTGATCGCGCTGGCAGGACCAATGTCGCTCGGCCCCTTCACCATGAGCGCGACCGATCTCAGCCAGGCAGCGTTCGCGGCCCTGTCGACGATTGGCGGCGCCTTCGCGATGTGGATCATCTATTTCATGGAATACGTGCCGTATCAGCGCAATAATTTCAGGGAATTGTCCAATTTCGTCACGCGCTATCTCGCCAAGCTGAACGACCATTTCCGCACCGCGGAAGGTCAGGCCAAATCAGTCACGGTCGGCCAGGAAAAGGATGCGGCGAAATTCTCGCACTCAGCCCGGATGTGGCACACCAATGTGCTGTGGATCGCGCAACGGATCTTTTTCATCGAGACTTTCGTGCGCAATATCATGTTCCAGATGCTGCGAAACTCCGGCTATTACCTGGTCTTCGTGCCGCTGATCTTCACCGTCGTTCTGGCCGGGCTCAACCTCGCCCTGATCGAGTGGACCGGCTTTGACGCCGGCGCCCGCCTGGCCGATCTCGGCATCATTTTCCTGATCCTGTTCATCGTCCTGGTGAGCATTTACGCGCTCTTCCTGCGCCGCTCGATGGCGAGCATTGACGAGATCAACCAGGATGAATGGATCGGTTTCGACAGCCTTCTGCTCGAGCAGGTGCTCGGCGAAATCGTCGGCAAATATGCCGAGGATGTGGGCTATTGGAAAAACCGGATCGGTGGTGGCATCTAGCCGGCACCTCTATCCCAGCTTCGCGTGATCACCCTCGCACAGGGCGTGGTCTGACAGGGTCTCGATGACGCGGCACTGATCGACTTCGCCGTGAGCGCAATGGTCGAGCATGCGCGCCAGCTCCACCCGCACGGCCTCCAATCCGGCAATCCGCCGCTCGACTTCGGCGAGCTGCCGGCTGGCGATGGCGTCGGCCCGTTCGCACGACTGGTTGGGGCGATCGGAGAGGTCCTGCAAGGCCCGCAAATCATCGAGGCCAAAGCCGAGCGCGCGGCCATGACGGATGAAGCGCAGGCTCTCGACATCGGCCTTGCCATAGCGTCGCTGCCCGCCTTCAGAGCGCGGCGGGGCCGCCAGCAGGCCTATGGTTTCGTAATAGCGGATGGTCGGGACCTTCACCCCGCTCGCCCGCGACAGCTTCCCGATCGACAGGTCTGACATTTGTGCTTGAACCTCTAGTGACTAGAGAGATTAAGCTGCCCTTGAAGTGATTTGCAAGGAGTGAGATTCATGTCGGCAAGCTGTTGCGAGGCCAAGGAATTCGACGGTATGAGCCCCGGCTTCCGCCGCGCCCTGATCGCGGTCATCATCATCAATGCCGGCATGTTCGTCGTTGAGATGCTGGCTGGTGCCGCCGCCAACTCCCAGGCACTGAAGGCCGATGCGCTCGATTTCATCGCCGACGCCGCGACCTATGGAATGTCCCTCTGGGTGATCGGCAAGCCGCCGCGCTGGCGCGCCAATGCCGCCCTGATCAAGGCCGGCAGCCTGTTTGTGATGGGTGGCGCCATCCTCGTCCTGGCACTGTATCGCGCGATCTTCGTCGCCGAACCGGTGGCCGAATTGATGGGCGGGATCGCCTTGCTGGCGCTGGCCGCCAATGTTGCGAGTGTGCTTATCCTGATGCGCTGGCGCGATGGCGACGCCAATGTGCGCTCGGTCTGGCTGTGCTCACGCAATGATGCGATCGGCAATATCGCTGTCTTCGTCTCGGCCGGCGTGGTCTGGCTGACCCATAGCCATTGGCCGGACATCATTGTCGCGGTCGCGATGGCGGGGCTTTTCCTCAGCTCGGCCTTCCAGATCCTGACCAGCGCGCGGCGCGAACTGGCACAGAACCCGGCCTAGTCGCGGTCGAGCAACCGGCGGCGTAATTCAGGCGCTAATTGCCTCGCTGCGTCGAGAAGACCGAGCCGAGCAAATCGTCGGCCGGCGGCGCGTCATGATCGTGCTGGTAGGGGCGGGAGCCCGATGGCGGCGCAGCCTGACGCGAACAACTGGTGCAACCCAGCGCAATGCGTTCGCGCACGGCGGCGAGCTGCAGCGACAGATCATGGAAGCGGTCCTGCCCCTCATGCCAGAGCTGCGCCGTGTCCTGGCAGCGCGCCTCCTCGAAGCGGTTCTCCTCGAGGCAGCGATTATAGGTGCGGCAGGACGAGGTCGCGAACCGGTAGGAGCCATCGAGATCGGTCTCGAAGGCGAGAATCAATTCCTGGGTCCGGGTATCGGCCGTGCTCGACGAGCGGCCGCCATTGACCCGGATCGTCTCGCGGTATTCGTGAATTTCATCGAGCATGGCCAGGCGCTGTTCGGCCAGGGTGGCGACCTGGCACATCTGGGTCGCCGGCCCGACCGTATCGGCCACGCGCGGCTGCGGCGGTGCCGGATGCGAATGCGGCGGCACGGCCGGACCTGCCGGGCGCGACGTCGTCGTGGCACACGCCGACAGCAAGCTGGTTGCGAGCAGGAATAACGTCAGTTTTCTCATCTCAAACAAGTCCTTCCTGAAACCCTATCATTCGGTCTGATTGCCGCCGCCTGGGGCGGACTGGCGACCATCCATGGCTGCCTGATAACAGCCGGGCCGGTTAAGTTCATGCCCGTTTTCGCGGCGCGCCTCGTCGACGCGCTGCTGCCAGGCAATGTAGAAACGGTCACCCGTGCGCTCGGCTTCGCGCAGCAGCGCCTGGGAGATTTCGCCCCAGCGCTCGCTCGACTGGCGGCCGGCGGCAAATTCACGGCGCAGGCGGCTCGCGCGCTCATGGCCCAGATCGGCAGCGCGGCGCAGATAGCTGTCGGCGCGCTCGGGGCTCTCGATCAGGCCGCACAGGCGATAACTGCCCTGCACTGTGCCGGTCCCGTAAATCAGGGCGAGATTGAAATTGGCACCGCCATTGCCACGCTCAGCCGCCGTATCGAGCCATTCCAGCGCCGAATCGATATTCTGATCCACGCCAAGCCCGGTCGCGAACATGATGCCGAGCAGATTCTGGGAATCGGCATCGCGCGCATTGAGGGCGGCATGGCAGATCAGCGTGACGGTCTCCTGCGGCGTCAGGGCACCGGTCTGGTCGAAGCCCATCTCCCGCTGGAAATCGCGCACCGAGCGCCGCGTCACCGGCCCATAGGAACCGTCGACCGGGCCGGAATAGAAGCCCAGCGCCGCCAGCGCCCGCTGCCGCGACAGCAATTGGATGATATCGCCGGAATCCGTGCTCTGACTGGCGCCATAGGCGATCCGGTCAAGGCTTTGCGGTGAGGTCGGGCAGGACAGCTGCAACATCGCGGTCTGCATCCGGTTCTGGGCCGTCAGCGCCGCCTGGGCACCGCCGCCATTGGAGCCGGTGATCAGGGACTGATCCCAGGAATCGCGGGCCTCATCGGTGCGGCCGACAGCCTGGTAGGCATCGCCGACATTGAGCCAGCACCGCGCCAGGCTGGCTGCATCGGAGCCTTCGCGCCCGGTCCCGCAAATGCGCTGGCCGGGGGTCTGGAAATAGCGCGAATTGCGCGAGCTCGGGAACAGGGAGAAAGGCCGCGTACCGCCACTCGCTACCGGGTTGTTCCCGAAGGAGAGGCCCGTCCCTTCGCGGCTGCTATCGCTATCACCATAGCCCTCACTACCGGACCAGCTATTGCTGCCCTCGCGCGAGCCCGTCTCGCTCGGATAATAGCCGTAATCGAGCTCATAGCCGGGATCATAGCCTGATGTGCCGCTGATCGGCTCGATCGGTACCGGATCATCGCTGCGCCCGAAGCGCCACCAGGGCCGGGAGGTTTCGGTTGCGCAGGGCTGGCTGGCGCAGAAGCCGGCGCGATAGGCTCGGGAATGGGTAAATCCCAGAATCGCGACAAGCCCGATGACGATCAAAATCGTCACGGCAGCATGCGCCAGCAGGGTTGTTACCCGATCCATAATCTACACACACCACCAGCGCTGACAGGGACAGCGCCTCATATTCGTTAACGTCGGTTAACCACACTAGCTGTGCGTGCCGCAGATCACCATACGCCTGAGGCGAGATTTATAAAAAAACTTGGCAACTGGCCGGGGAATATCGCTTTTTCGCCAACAGGTTGAATATTGGGAAGTGAAAACCCGTTTGAGGGGAATCAAACGCGGTCGAAGCTGATTTCCGGCCACAGCTTGTGCTGTCGCACGCATTTGGCGTTCCAGCCGGCCCTGTCGGCCAGCGCCTCGACGGGACGGACATGCAGTGAGAACAATTGTTCCAGACCGAAGGGAGCCAGCAGCTCCATTTCGCCGTCCGCGTCCAGCCGGACTGCGACGGCATGAGTGTGCGATGCGAAATGCGCCACGGCGTCGGTGGTGCTGGTCAGGGGCGCGCGGGTGACACCATGCTTGGCACCGAACCAGAGGTGGACGCGTGCCTGGTTGCGGATTTCGACGATGGCGTCGAGATCGCCGAACACGACCTCCCCCGCCTTGATGACGACATCCTCGGCCGCCTCGCCCAGATCGGAGGCGTCGTAATAGCCAAGATCATAATCATTGACGCCAAACGCCGGATCGCGCCCGGTCAGGGCATTCCACACAGCTTGATACACCGCGCCAGCCATCAGCCCATGATCGGGCAGGCCCATAGCCTGAGCGCGTTCCAGCACGGTCATTGCGAGCGAATTGGCCGCCACGGCCTCGACCAGGAAAGCCCTCTGCTCGGCAAAGGACGCGTGGGCGAGCCGGTGTGGATCCATCATCAGCCCCGCAATGTGCCGCCGGTGGCACCGGAGACCTTGCCGATTACCTTGGCCGCAACGGCGTCGATTTCCTCATCGGTGAGGGTCTTGTCGCGCGGCTGCAGCACCACTTCGATCGCCAACGAGGTCTGGCCCTCGGGCACGCCCTTGCCGTCATAGACGTCGAACACGGTGACATCGCTGATCAACGCCTTGTCGGCGCCCTTGGCGGCCCGGATCAGGCTGTCGGCAGCGACCGCCTTGTCGACCAGGAAAGCGAAATCGCGCTTCACCGGTGTCAGGTCGGCGCGATCAAGCTGGGTGCGGGCCTTCAGGCCTGAGGCCTTGCGTGGCTGCGGGATGGCGTCGAGCACGATCTCAAATGCCAGCACGCGGCCATCAATCCCCAGCGCCTTGAGCACGCGCGGATGGATCTCGCCAAACTCGGCCATCACATTCTTTGGCCCCTGGCGCAGAACGCCGGAACGGCCCGGATGCCACCAGTCACGCGCCTCGGCAGCGACTTGCAGCGAGGCGGCCGGCGCACCGGCAGCCTCGAGCGCCGCCATGGCGTCGGCCTTCACGTCGAACACGTCAGGAATTCGTGTGCCGGTCCAGTGACGGCCGGATGCGATCCGGCGCACACCGGTGGCGACCAGCAATTGGCCATCCGGTTGATCGGTGAGATAGATCGGCCCGACCTCGAACAGGCGCGCATCACCCAGGCCGCGATCCGCATTCGACTGCAGCGCCGTGAGCAGATGGATCAGCGCTGTCGGCCGCATCACATCGAGTTCCGACGAGATCGGGTTTTCCAGCGCCAGCCCGGCACCATGGCCGCCGAACAGGGCCGCCTGCGAGGTCTCGCAGAAGGACCAGGTCACGGCTTCCTGATAGCCACGGCCGGCCAGGGCACGGCGGGCATAGCGGGCGCGCAATTGCATCGCCGTCGCCGGCGCCTGGCGCCGCACCGAAGGACGCGAGAGCGAGGTGGCGGTCAGCTTGTCGAAGCCATGAATGCGGGCGATTTCCTCGACCAGATCGGCCTTGAGGCTGCAGTCCATCCGCCAGCTCGGCACACCGACGGTGAGGACATCGCCCCCGCCCGTCGGCTTGAAGCCGAGCGCGGTCAGGATGCGCAGGATTTCCGCGCGCGGCAGATCGAGCCCGGTCAGACGTTTGACCTCGGTGATCGGGAATTCAATATCGGCAGGCGCTGCCGGGATCTCGCCGAAGACGACGGTCTCGGAGGCTTCGCCGCCACAGATATCGAGGATCAGCCGCGTCGCATATTCGATCCCGTCGGTGACCGATTGCGGATCAACGCCGCGCTCGAACCGGTATTTGGCATCGCTGTCGATCGCGGCGGCCTTGGCCGCGGCGCGCGTGATCAGCGGGTCAAACCAGGCGCTCTCGAGGAAAACATCCGTCGTGGCATCGGTGCAGCCGGACCAGGTGCCGCCCATAATGCCGCCCAGGCCGAGGCAATGTGCCTCGTCGGCGATGACGCACATGGTCTCGGTTGGTGTGTAGGTCTTCTTGTCGAGCGCTTCGAAGGCGTCGCCCTCACCGCCGCCGCGGCGCGCATGGAGATTGCCGCTGAGCTTGGCCGCGTCATAGACGTGCAGCGGACGGCAGCGGTCATAGGTGACCAGATTGGTGATATCGACCAGCGCATTGATCGGGCGAAGGCCGATCGATTTGAGGGCTTTTTGCAGCCAGGCCGGAGAAGCGACATTCTTGACGCCGCGGATGAACCGCCCGGCAAAGACCGGGCAGGCTTCCGGCCAGTCGAGTTCGACCTTGACCGGGCAGGGAAATGTGCCCGGGATCGGCTTGACGGGGACATCCTTGAGCGTGCCGATTCCGGTTGCGGCCAGGTCGCGGGCAATGCCGCGCACGCCAAGCCAGTCGGGCCGGTTGGGGGTGACTTCGAAATCGATCACGACATCGTCCTGACCGAGCGCCACGACCGCCGGTGTGCCGACAGCCCAGTCGCCGTCCAGATCGATAATGCCGTCATGGTCGTCGCCGAGCTCGAGCTCCTTGGCCGAACACATCATGCCCGAGCTTTCGACGCCACGAATCTTGCGTGGCTTCTTGTCGAGCGCGAAATCGAGACCCGGGATATAGGCGCCGAGCGGCGCGTAGACCGCGCGCATGCCGGTGCGGGCATTGGGCGCGCCGCAGACGATCTGCTTGATTCCGTCGACAGTCTCGACGGTGCAGACGCGCAGCTTGTCGGCATCGGGATGGGCGACAGCCTCCTGGACATAGGCAACCGTGAAGGCGCCGAATTTCTCGGCCGGGTTGTCAATTTCCTCGATCTCGAGGCCAGCCATGGTCATGGCTTCACAGATCTCGTCGAGCGAGGCTGTGGTCTCGAGATGGTATTTCAGCCAGGAAAGCGGGAATTTCATTGTCGGCTCCTGCCGTCGCTCACAAGTTGGAATCCGCATCGGACGCCGGGCAGGCGTCGATCGGCTCAGGATGGGTCGCGCGGCCACTTCGGCGGGCCATCCAGCACCGCCCATAGACCGAGCAGTAGCAGGCCTCGATCGAGATCGCGAAGAAGTCGCGTTGATAATCGCGAATCAGAGACTGGTATTCGTCGTTCTGGGGCCAGGTAAGCTGGGCCAGCGTGGCGGTCTCGCCCGGTGCCAGGATGGCGCCCTGGCTTGAACCCGTCCACATATTGGGGCGGGGCAGGCCTTCGGGCCGATTATTGCCCATCTCTTCCCAGTTGCGCAGCGCCAGCCCCGCAAATTCAGCGTCGATCCGGTTGATGAGAGCCGGGCCAATCCCGTTATTCGTCAAGCCGACGAGAAAGACGTGCTCGCCGTCGGCGGTTGTCATCAGGGTGTCGACCTGTACGGCGGGCCAGACATCGGCATGTTGCTGGGCGCGCATCACGCGCGACTGATCCCAGGCGACGAACAACGCCACCGTCGAGACCAGGATTGCGGCCATCGACGCGATCGCATTGTGATGCGTCTTCAACCAGGCGAGGATCTGGTTCATGGGGTCGCCCCCTCGACGTCTTGCCGGGTCGCGCCGAGATTCTCGAAAACATCGTCTTCATCGCGCACGCACATTGCGACGCGATGTGCCCGGGCCCCGCCGACCGGCGACGTTTCCCAACAACGCCCGAAAACCGAGCAATAACAGACCCGCAACTCCCAGGCATTCCAGGCCAGGGCTGCGGCTTGTATCTCCTGGGCGCTGATATCGGCACGATCCCAACGGATACGGATCGGCATCACATCCGTGCCGGGTGCCAGGGCGCGACCGGTCATGCTCGACCAGGAAATATTGTGGCCGGCGGGCATGGTGGCCAGATAGGATGTCATTCCTGCCCGCTCCTCACCATGCTCATACAGCGTTACGGATTCGATCAAGGCCGGACCGACGCCATTATTGGCAACGCGAATGCCCATGCTGGCGTCTTCCAGGGATGTGCTGACGAAGCCGTCCACCTGCAACACCGGAAACGCTGAACCATGCTGCTGGTCGCGCATCACCCGCCCCTGGTCCCAGGCAACATACAGCGCCGCGATGCCCACGAGCATGGCGCCGATCCCGGTCAGGGTCTGATGGTTGTTGGAGAGCCAGCGCCACATCTTAACTCAAGCCCGTGGCCATATTTGCCTGCAGCAGCGGGGAGAAGCCGTAATGGCCGAGCCAGCGCTGCTCGGAATTGAAGAAATCGCGTAAGTCAGGCGCGCCGTATTTGAGCATGGCGAGGCGATCAACGCCGACGCCGAAGGCG
>TARA_R110000868_G_scaffold61059_1_pt1 | contig 15238 bp, 8 predicted proteins | sample TARA_R110000868 | Tara Oceans TARA_R110000868 (sample SAMEA4397489) | marine metagenome | biome: Polar Biome; feature: [SRF] surface water layer (ENVO:00010504); material: water (ENVO:00002006), including particulate matter (ENVO:01000060) such as... | depth 5 m | reverse complement strand
TTCGTCGTACATCGGATCCACGAAACCCTCCTCGAAACCCGAAGGCGCCGCAATCGCGTCGGCCGAGTGTTGATCAGCGTCCGCGCCGAACGAAATACCGGAGACATAGCGCTCGAACGACGGCGACGCGAGACGCTCGGATTCCGTGAATTCGAAGAACTGGGCGGGCGCGAATTCTTCTGTCACGTCGTCAGACGCGTCGATCTTCAGCCGCCGTTCGCCGATGCCGGCCGACGCGATCCGGCACCATTGCGGCCCGCCCTTGGCACGGGCGCGGCCGACTTTTTCGATGCGCTGACTCAACGGCACGGCGGTCTGGGAAATCCGGATGCCGGCGTTCGGCAGAACCGTCTTCTGCAGATCGATCCCTTCGCGCAGGCGAACGACGCCCGTTTCGTCGATCGCCTCGCCCCGCCAGGCGTCGGGGTCGGAAAGTGCCGGGATCAGCACGTCCGTCAACACGTCGATTTCGGGAACGGGGTCAGGTTGCTGGCGTGCGCCCACCTCGAGCGGGAAGCGCACCTTGGCGCCGACGAACCGGAATTCGGCATAGCCGGACGCGAACCAGGGCTGCGGCCCCTGTACCTCGGCGAACAGTGTCGCGCCGCAGAATTCGTTGTCGTTCTTGCCGATGAAAATGGCGACGTCCAGCTTCCAGTCGACCTCGATCCGGAGCGGCGAGAAGATCACCAGCGCGTTGAAGTCGCTGGAGCCGACGATGCGGAATTTTGTCACCTCGATATCCGCCTCGGCGGTGATGGCGAACAGAGCGCCGAGCTGCAGCGAATTCGACGTCAGAGCGACATAGGTCTCCAGCGAAACGCTCGCCGCCTTTCCCAGCTGGATGCGCGCGCCGGCGCGCTGCATCTTCAACAGGAAACCGGGCAATGTCGGCGGCGGCTTCCAGTCGGGATGGAACCCGCCGTTCGACAGCAGGAAGAACGGCGACTCGCCGTAGTTCAGATAGAACGCCGTATCGCCGGTAATCTCGATCGGACCGACGCGGGAGCCGCGCAGCGAGCCGAGCAGCCAGATCTCCCGTTCTGCCGCCTCCCAGGCGCCGATCACGGACATCTGCAGCGCGACAATCGGTTTTTCAGCGTCCTTCGGCAGCAGAATTTTCCCCTGCGCCAGCAGAGTAACGGACAAGTCCGGAAAACCGAGCAGGACTCCAAGATCGACCATCAGCGTCGGGCCCGGTCCCCAGCCGATCCGTATGAACGGTCCGAGGACGTGCTGGCCGCGCTGCGCTGGAAATATCTCCATGAACTGATCGCGGATCGCCGGCAGGTTTTCGACCGAAATCTCGGGGAACAGAATGGCATCGAGCGCGCCGTCGGACAGTTTCGCCGCGAGCTGTTTCGGCTCGAACGTCCGGTTGAGCCCGACGAGCCCGCCGACGCCGTAGAGCGAAAAGCCGTAGGGCAGCGGCAGCGGACCCGCGGTTACCGTCAGCGCGGTCAGGAACGACCACGGCCGGTTCTCGTCCTCGTTGCCGACATCGAGAAGAGCGAAGGCGTCGATTCCGATCTTCTCGGCGATGGCGAGCGAGCCGACGCCGAAATAGGTCGTGCCGTCACGTCCGAGATAGCCGGAGCCGCGGAGAACCGGGTTTTCCAGCGAGAACCCCGCGCCGGTCGGCCCACGCGGCGCGATGCCTGCATCGATGCGCCCGAGATTGCCGTCGCCGTCGGGCGCGGGCCGCAGATACCCCTTGATCCCGATTCCCTCGATCGCCATCCCCACCGGGCCGAGGTTGGCGGACGCGTCGGCCTCGACGTAGAGAACCGCGCCGCCGTCGCCGCCCTCGAGCCCCATCGCGATGCGATGGACGCGGACCGGCTTGCCGGTGTCCTCGGGAAACGCCTCGGCGTAGAGACCGCCGGAACCGTTGATGTTCAGCCCGGTCTTGCTCGACCAAACGAGCTCCGCATCGAGGCCGCCGGAAAGCCCCTCGCCCAGAAGCGTGCGGAAAAAGGCCGGCTTTTTGGGCGGCGGAATGACGATCTCGACGCCCTGCTCCTGCTCGCCGCGGAGCGTGCGCAAGGCGAACGCGATTTCGGGATCCGTCACGTCGCCCTCGACCGTCAGCGCCGCCTCGGCCCCGCCGACGGAGACCTGCACGCGGGTGTCGTCGTCCTCGTCAGTTGTAGGGGCGGGGACGGATGAGGACGTATCGGCCTCTTCGGGCGGCGCGGGCTCGTGCACGAGCGCGATCCGCGCGGAAAGCTGGGGCTCGCGGGTTTCTGTCTCGAATATGCCCGGCGCAAAGACCACATCGAACGCGCGATCTGCATCGATTTCGCCCGACGCCTCGATCCGCGACGACTTGCCGAGATCGATGGGCTGGAACCCGGCGGTAACGCCGCCATAATTAGTTAGCAGGAACGCCGAAACCGGACCGCCGGGCGGTTCCGCGACCGGCGCCAACACGATTTCGGCATCTCCCTCCAGCACGTCGGTCACGACCTCGCCGAGCGGCACCGACAGTTCGAACAGTTCGGGGGTTTTGGAATCCAGAGCCGGATTGTCGCCGTAGTCGCCGCGCGGATATACATGGCTCGCGAGACCGAGATAGCGGAACAACCTGCCCAGCCCCATCAGGATTTCCTTGTGGTGGGGGCCGAAACCCTGCACCCAGAGAAAATCGCGGATCGTGGGAACGGGATCGTCGAGTAATGCGTTCAGCTGGTCCCAGTCCATGCGCGGCCAGTCGTCGACGACCGCGACCACGCCGAGCAGCCGGGCCGTCTCGAACGGCGCCGGCAGGACGTACATTGCCGCCCGAAGACCGAGGACCTCGGCAACAATGCCGGTATCGATGCTGGCGTTGCCGAGCGAACGGAGATCGGCTTCCAGCAACTTAAGACCGTCGACGATCGCCCGCAGATCGCGCAGCGTGTCGGGACCCGGCATGCGGTCGCCGGCTGCAAACGTCGTTACCAGCTCGTCGACCCTGGCGGCGAGATCCTCGACAGTTTCACGGACAGCGCCGAGATCGGCGACGATGCCGCCGGCACCGACTGCCCGCAGGAAACCGTCGATAGCGCCGGGCTCGCCCAAATGTCGGATTTCGGCGGCGAGCGCAGCCAGCCAGATGCGGAGGGCGGACGGTGGAATCATGGCTGGGCGCCTATCGAGAGATTTTCGCGGTTCAGCGATATCCGTTCGATTTTCCCGATCACCGATCCCTCCGCGGGGAATTTCCCGTCCATTTCAAATCGGTCGACGGGGATGAATATTCCGGAAATCGGTGCGGATATAGCCAGAAGCCCCAGTTTGAACAGCGCCTGCCCCCGATTCACGACCGTCTTGTCTTTCAGCAGCGCCTCGAAATCGTGACTGGTTTCGGGAACATGAGGCGGCATCATGATGGGAAGCTGGGGCAATCTCAGCGAACCGGTTCGGGGGTTGATATGGTTCGTCACGCGGTACCAGTACGTCCGCTCGATCGTGCCCGCTGTGCCCAAGATCAGAAATTTCGAAAACGCCCTACTCGCGCCGACGCTGCCCGGATACGGGCTCAGCGCAGAAGAAGAAAGGATGTCGTCCGAACCGAACTTGCCCAGACCGTCTTCGATCAGGCCCTCATGAAGGTCGCATTCGGCGTCGAGCGGCAGGGGCAGCAGATATGCCTTGGCGCCTATATTGTGCGCTTTCGAAGGAAGGAGAACGAAATAGTTTCTCGTTTCCCAGACGGAACTGCTTGCGCCCGCGCCCTGCGGTTTCAGCCTCCCCACACCCCCCTCGTAGGTCTGGCCGGGCACTTTGCTTCGGTCGCCGCGAACGAAATATTCGCCCGCGCGAAAAAAACCGCCGATCGTCGCAGGCGTATTCGCGGGGGACCAGGCCCGTAGGCTCATAAGATCGTCGTGGAACGCGGTCAGAAGCTTCGCCTCGTGGACCAGAATGCCCTCCTGAATCAGCATCGCTTCCGCTTTGCTCTTTACATCCGCCTCGACCGATGCCCGCCGGTAGGAGTATACTAGACCGCCGCCGACGATCATGATCGCAAAGGCCCAGGCCAACCCGCCCGACACGACCGTGGAAAGCCCGAGCGTTATCCAACCGGCTTCACCCATTCCCAGTATTGCCGCGCCGGTGTAACCGACCGCCGAAACTGTAGCGTAGAACGCCAACTCCGGTTGCCCGTTGTAATAAAGCTCGCCCGCAGCTGTACTTCCCATGAGGATAGCACCGAGGACGTTTCCGATGGCGCCTGCCTTCTTAAGGGTTTCATTCGCAATGCGGGTTTCAAGCCAACTCTTAAGCCCTGGATTCCGTTGCATCAATTTCGCGATGTCTCCGGTGATGGAGAGCACATACTTGCCGAAATCGACAGTCGTACGCCAGTTCGCCTCTCCTTCGGCAACCTTGACACCGAGCCCATAGAGCTTGACGGAAGACGTGACGACGCCGATGGCCCTTCCGACCGCGGCGACCCTCTCGAAAGCCTGATACCTCCCACCCGCTTCCCTGAAGGAGTTCGCCATTTGCGTTTTGACGGAAGGCCCTCCCCCTACGGATGCGGGCTCGTCTATGCTGTTCCACCAGAAGTAAAGAGCTACCCGCGCGTTTGGCAAATCCTTGACCGACCCGCGCACGGTCCGGAGTTCCTTGAGCCATTCGGAAATGAAGTCGACTACACCCTCGTTGTCGAACGTGCGGTGTAGAAATTTATCGTAAAGCGTCAGTTCCTCGGCGTCGAAATCCGACACCCGCGCCACCGGCTGCGGTCTGCCGGGCATCATGAGCAACGCCGCGAGCGCTTCGTGCTGCGGTTCGAACTTCACATCCTCCTCGCTGAAGTTCGACCGTAGGAAATTTTCGAGAATGCTGAGCTGGCCCAGTTCGGCCGCCAGTCGTTTCCCGAAGCGATCCCCGAATCCGAGCTCCCTGCAATACTTGAAAAACGGGTCGCACTGCCGGATGTACAACTCCGACGCCGTTAGCGCCCGACGGACGTTGTGGCCCCAGTCGCCTTCGTAACCGAATATCTCCTGTATCGCGGTCCGGGCGATATCGTTGAGCTTTACGTTGCACTGTTTTTCGCCGGTCGCGTTCTCGCGAACGAGTTCCTCGAGCCGTTTGGGGTCGAACCTCGCCGTATTTTCCCTAGCCCAGATGACATCGTTATCCGAGTTGTCTGCTGTATTGGCGTCATTTACCGCATCGTATGCCTGAACCTCGGCGACGCCGTAGCGGCGAAGCGCGGTCAGCATGCCCCGTTCATGCAGCTTCAGCGCAGGATATTTTTTCGAGCGGCCAACCCCGTAGCCCTTGTTGTACAGCGAGGTCCAGACATTGCCGCCATCGATCAGATACTGCTTCCACGCTTCGGCGCTGCGGCGGCCGACCTCCTGAAAGATCGTGCGGTCGTCGGTCTCGTCCCGGATCGCGCGGCCAACAGCACCCCGGAAACCGTTCAGGTCCTCCCAGCGCCACGTCGAAAGGGGCGGAGAGCCCAGCAACGTCTCGATCTTTGCGAGCAACCGTTCGGTCTCGACACGGCCGTGGATACGGGCGTCCGATACATGCTTAGGTTCTCCCGCCTTCTTCGCAATTTTGGAAGACGCCACCGCCAATTCGCAGATGTCGACCAGCGCGGCGGAATCCCAGTACGGCAGGTCGCAATCTTCCGGCTTGATCTCATCGGCCAGCGGCAGGGAGGGCTTGACCTCAACAAGCGAATCAACGAGACGAACGAGCTCCCGCGACCGCGTTCCCGGTTCGAGATTGGGCACAAGATCGAGCCAGACGCGATAGAAGATGCCCTTGATATAGCCACCCGATGCATTCTCGAGATTCGTCAGCCCGGTCAGCAATTGCTTGGCCGTCCAGTACCGACGAAGGATGTTTACGTCGTCTTCTGGATCGGGCGTGAGACCGAGACCGAGAAGATCGAACACCGTATCGCGCGCACCGGGGAAATCGGCGGTCGTCGAACGCCCGGCGATGAAGCCGACGTAGCGCACCACGCGGCCGGCATTGCCGCCCGGTGCAGCAGGGGTGCCGCCCGCCGAATTTCGCGCGGCAACATCGTCTCGCAGAAACGTCAGGAGCCGCCCATCGAGTTGTCGTTCCGGATAGGCGCCGACGGCTTGTCGGGGGAAAATGAAATCCTGAATCGCATCCAGATCGGCCTTGTTCGCCGGATGGTCGCCGGCATCGAGAAGCGCCGAGATTTTCGCAATATCCGGCGCTGCCGCGGGATTATCCGTTCCCCTGAGCACGTGCATGTTGACGAAGGCGAACAGCACGTGGTGATAGCGGATACTGCTTAGCGCCGAAAACCAGGATCGTCGGGCCAGTTCGCGAGCATATTCGTTCGGCCGGTTTTCCGCCCCATGGCGGAATGGGATGAGCCGCATCTTCCATCGCAGCAAATCGGCTTCGTTAACGTCATTCGGGAAATAGGCGGAGAGCACGTCGAACAGCGTCTCGACAGGAGCGTTCCATATATACGCGGCCGGATCCGTGAGCTCCTTGTTCGCGGCGCCGATAAACTTGAGATGGCTCTCCGCCGGCAAGGGCGGGAACGCCTTCACTCCGATCAGGTCGCGCACCTTGTCGAACGCCGCGCCGTACACCATGTCCGCCGGGTCGGCGATCATTCCGCTGCGCTCGTAGAAATTCGTCAGCAGGTCCGCCTGCTGCTCGAAAAGCGTGCGAAATGCAGCATAGAAATGAGTTTCCGCGAGCGACGGTCGCATTTTGACGAGAACTTCATAGCGGCCCGGCGCAGCGCCGGTGTCCGATCCCGGCTCATGCGGCAGGGCCCTGTAAGTCGCGTCGCTTGTCTTCTGCTTGGAGACCAGAAGCGCGGACAGATTCCGATCGTAGTCTTCGGCCGCGATTTCGAGTTCGAGATAGAGCGCGTGCGCTTCTCGGTTCCGCTCCTCGTTGGTCAGAATGGTCTTTCCGTCCCGGCGAAAGACACCGGGATCCAGGAACGCGGGCAGGTCTTCGACGTCGCGCCCGACCAGCCGATACGCCGCATGCAAATCCCGGACGCGCGCGTTCTTGATTCTGCACCCCAGAATCTGGAAATAACAGAACACGGAATCGTATTGCGCGAATAAACGGCGGCCGGGATGTCTCGGGCTCGCCTCGAGCGTGCCATCGAGTTCGCCCCACTCGAGCTCCGGCGAGAAATAGCTTTCCAGCATCAGTCGCTTCTGCGCGATGCAGGTCGCCTAGCGCCGTGCGAATTCAGCTTCATCCCGTCTCCGCTTTGGGGGCTTGCCCCCCTGCCCCCGTGTTTTCGTGTGAAACCGTGTGCGAACTAATGATGCTGACTACTCGCCCAAAAAATTACACCATAGATGTCGCGCTCTTTCCAGCTCGTAATAGTTACGAGCATTAGGCAACCCTTTCGGTCCAGCCTAGGGGAAGTTTCCAATCGAGCCGGGCTCCCCCGTACACCCCGTTATGCGACAGGGGTTCGACTCCTTTGACTGACAAACCCCGCCTGTAACGCCGTCCTCCGGCTCCGATTGCGGGTCAGAACAGACTTCCCTGATCGCCGCCGCGAAGCGACCCTTGTCTCCCGCAATCCCCTGCAAGGAGACCGCCATGACGACCCCGTCAGATCCCCCAACCTACCCGACCCGTATCACCCGCAAGGAGTTGCACAGGCGGGTCTGGGCCACCCCGGTCAGCCGGCTCGCAGGCGAATTCGGGATCTCGGGGCGCGGTCTCGGCAAGATCTGCGCCAGCCGCGATATTCCGGTGCCGCCGCGTGGCTGGTGGGCCCGCCGCGCCGCACAGCGCACAGCCACAATCCAGCCGCTGCCTACCACGCGCCCGGCCGACGAGATTATCCTGATCGGGCACGGCAGCGGTGCCCGCCGGCGTCAGATGGCGTCGGAGGTCTCCGCGACCGTGCCGGCGATCACGGTCATTATCCCGGACCGGCTTGATGCCCCCTCCCCGCCTGTCGCCGCGACCCGCCGCGCCATGACACGCCGGCCGCGTGAAGACGGGCTTCTTTATCCGCGGCGGAATTCGGCTGCCCTCGATCTGCGAGTGAGCCCGGCGCAGCTCGATCGTGCGCTCCGGATCCTCGAGGGAGTTTCACGGGCACTGGAGGAATGCGGGCTCGCCATCCGCATCGACCGGGAGGAGCGGGTTTCGCTGATTGAGGGTCTTGAGGAGACCGTCACATTCGCGCTCTTCGAGCGGATGAAACATGTCCCGTATCAGCCGACTCAGGCCGACCTCCGGCGGAAAGCATCGAGCCCCTGGATCACGATTCCCGAGACGGTCCCGGTTCCGGCCGGGCGCCTGACGCTGGCGATCACGAATGCGGAAGGTCTCGGGATCCGGCAGCGCTGGGCCGACGGCAAAGTTCAGCGCCTTGAGACACTGGCGGGGAAGTTTATCGAAGGTGTTTATGTCGCCGCGCATGCGCTCCGCTCGGACAGGGAAAGGAAAGCCGCATGGCAACGCCACCTTGAGGAAATGCGCAGACAACGTGAACAGGAACAACGGGATGCGGCGCTCTACAGCGCACGAGAGGCCTATGTTCTCGACTGCCTAAAGGCCTGGCGCAGGGCGCGGGATATCCGCGTGATGATCGAAGAGTTCGAGGGGGCGATTACACACTCAGAAACAACCGACAGGGATGATCGCAATGCATGGACTGAATGGGCCAGGCTTTACGCGGACCGAATTGATCCGTCGAAAGGATCACTGACGAATTTTCCCGTGGAGGTGAAGACAGGATTCGACGGCTGGTCCTGAAGAAAGCTGGGCAGGATCGCCAAAGCAGCAGTGTGAGCGATCGAAAGCCCTGGTTGATTCAATCTGAAAATCCCCACTTCTGAGTTTCCCGGACAGTTAAGCCGATCGATGGTGCCGGTATCTCAAGCTTGCTCAGGCTTCAATGTCTTCTGTGGACATGGCTCGCCACTGACCTGCTTCCTTAAACACTGCAAGAATTTTGAAATCAAGTAAGAGACCTTATGCACAAGATGTGCACCTTGACCCCAGTCAACCGATGGCGTGCCTACATAAGCAGCAAAAAGGGGCGGCTGTTTTGCCGCCCCTTTTCTGAATGGTTTCACCGTTTTCGGCGGATCTCTCGGCGAATATGGCCCCGAACATCCGGGCCTCGAAATCCTCGCCGGATCGGACGAATAAGCTTTTCGAGATCATTAGCCGAGAGCTGGCCGATCACTCTCGGGGTCGGGTGATGTTGCAGGATTTTCATCCGTCCCCCTTGTCCGATGATGGTCAGCCATTCGTAGTGCTGGCTATCGAACTTGAACGAATGGTTTGCGATCCTCACGCCATGTTGTTTCCACTTGGGATAGGCGTGAAGGGCTAACCCTTCAGCGATACGACGGATTTCTATGTCGGATTTCATGCTTTCTCCTCAATAAATGTCGGACAGCATCGCGCCCCATTGGCACGTGCGATCTCTAACAATTGAGAATGAAAGCGGTTATCTCATGCGCAGATCGTAGCTAGAAGCAGATCCGTATTCAAGTCACCCTAAAAACTCTATTCTGCGAGAGTATCGACCATCTTAATCGATCTTCGCATTCTGATCCGGTCCCTCTGACAAAAAACCTGAAAGACCGTGCTGAAAACCCTGGATATCAGAGCCTCTGGCCAATTCAGGAATTTTTGGACTCAGATCCGACTCGAGTTCGCAGACTCCTCGGCCGCCGGACATATTCGCAAGATGACTGTAGCGGCGGTCGATCGTTTTGTTGCGATGGAGATTTGTCTTCCGGTTTGAGGGAAACATGCTGGGGCACACCCTGGAAATATAAAGCTCGGTGCCCAATGAGAAGTTTCGCAAAGCGACCGCTATACTCTAGGGTCGCAGCTCTCCGGTACTTTCGTTGATTTTCATATGTCTTCTCTTGCCTGGATAGATTTCGATGAGGTCGAGCGCCAACGCGCTCGACGGATCATGGCGATGTTTCAGGAGAAGGACAGTCGGGACGAGCTGGGTCTCGGGCCGATCCGGGATTCAATCGCCGATCACCTTTTCCCCGGCACAAGCACGATTCAGACGCGCCTTCGGTACATGTTCTTCGTGCCGTGGATCTATTCCGAAATCGAACAGTTGAACGCTGCTCCCGATCGATTGATGGAGCAGGCGCGCGCCCGGGAAATAAGGCTGATCGAGGCGCTTCGATCGGGAGAGGATGACAGCGGTATTATCGGCAGAGACGCCGGTGCCAGCCTGCAGCGCCTGCCAAGCTCCATTTACTGGGCGGGACTGCAAAGCTGGGGCATTCGTCTTTTCCCGGGATCGCAGGAAGCGTATTTCGCCGCGATCCCAAGCCTGCGGCGGCGAAGGCATCACTCGGGCACTGCGGAGGACGCGCGCGCCGCGGAGGAAAGCGATCTGATTACATGGCGCGCCGGGCTGCCACCTGCACCTGATGACCTTCTGGTAGCTGCGGACTTTCAGCTTACCAGCGACGAGTCCGGTTTTATCGTCGACCGCCTCGTCGACAGTCATCCCGACAGCCTGTACGCTCCGTGAGGATTGCCGTGATCTTTGAATCAAGCGGTTCGGTCTCCTCCGTGACGGTGCGTCCAGCCGCCGATGGTCTTGCAAACCGCCTCTCAACGGCCTCGTCCTTCAAGTACGTCTTCATCTCGATCATCCCAATCTGATGCCGCTCGCCTGAAGAAACCTGTTCTTGTCACGGCGGCGGACCATGGATTTTTCGTCGCGGCGTCGTCCAGCAACACGTTGGCGACCCACTTGGCGAGCAAACCTGCACCGCAAGCAAAGGCTCAACGGATCGTTGTTGCAGGGACGATGCGACGTTCTAAGTGACGGGCTGTGGACGAAACGGCTGGCTCATGTGAGAGCCGTTTCGTTCTGCCGAACACGGCGTGAGCCGGCGGCAGTCCGTCAGATTTATTGATCAGGCGTGAATTTTGGGGGGGTGGTACTGTGGTGCGACTTGACGGGCGTTCGGAAAGTCGCACCGTGTAATGTTAGATGTACGGATACACCTTGGTTTCGGGATTTCCGGCAGTGTATGCACGATCGCGGCGCAATAGCCTGTGCCCACGGTACAGCAGGGATCGCAGACAATCTGACCGTCAGCCGACGGATCATTGGCAACGGCGGACGCCTCTGTGGGAATCGCGGATCTCCGGATCATGGAAGTCTCGACCCCGGTACGATGATAATTCGGGAGGTGCTGACGAATGTCCTCAACGCCTTCATGAGAAGCTAGCCCGCTCCCTGCAAGTTTCGATTGCGGCGTATCGGCCCAGGTAGCGTTTGCCAATAGGGGATTTGCCACAAGTGCAAGGACTTGCAGCAAAACCACGATATGCCGGCACATCCTGTCCATATAACCCCGCTATTACTTCCGCTGAGATTTCCCGACATCCAACGATATCGAGGCAACAGTAAATCACACTATGAGCGGTCGTGAATTGATCTGCATCAAACCTTGGGGGAAAAGCATCGGCACCGATCAGTGTCCGGCGGGCTCGGTCAGCGCTCCTTGTTGGCGTGCGCAGCCGAGATTGTATCCCCGGCGCTGAAGGATATCCTTCCGGCGGCGCCAGAAACAGCGTGTGATATGCGTCCGAGTGGAAGGAGCAATCTTCGCGCCTAAATCGGGTAAAGCCCTTTCGAACTGTAACGAACGGCGGGCCGCGCCGTCTACTTAGTTGTCACAGCCGGATCGGACCGTCCCGTTGGGCGATTAAGCTGTCTGATCCCGCAGCGAAGAACGCTGGAGGGCGAGCCGCGAACATTGGCCGCCACCGGGAAAACTGGAGAAGAAAGATGGCAGCACAGCGTATGAGCAAACTTCATTTTACTTCTGTTGCGGCACTGCTTGCAATCACAATTTCGGCAAACGCACTCGCCGCAGATCGAGAGAGTTTGCCGCCCCGTGAGACGGAAGGACGCCAGATCGGCGGGCAATGTCTTAAAGACATTCAGGCGTTTGACCGGAAGCTGGCCGAAGTCGGGTTCGGGGTGCTGCCGCCCGGTGGTTACGGCAGGGCGGCGACATCGAACTACACGGGTTCATATATCTACGGCGTGGAAAGTACGCCGCGCCAGAAGATTTACTCCTTACGCGATGCAGCATACGTGTATGCATTGAGTAGAGACGAAGAATCCTGCCAGCGGGTACTGAGCACCATGCGCAGTATTTACGAACAACACCAGAAGCCGGTGGGTATGGAAGCCGACAATCGGGACCAGCGTGTGGCGTGGCGCCGCGCACACCTTGACACCGCGCAGCCGGTGACCGGAATGACCCGCCTGATGCGCGCCCATATCGTGATAGGTGCCGAGATTCGCACGCTGAAGGACGAGAAAGTGGGCGAGATAGAGGACCTCGTGCTCGACCCTGTACGCCAAACAATCGCCTATGCGCTTGTCTCGCGCGGTGGTTTTATGGGCATCGGAGAAAAGCTTGTGGCCGTGCGGTGGAAGGACCTGCGGGTCACCAAAGATCACGAAATATATGTTCTCAAAACATCCGGGCCGGCCTTCGGCAAGGCGCCCACCGTCGACCGTCGCAATTTCGAGAAAACGGCGGATCCCGATTGGCGGCAGAAGTTAGACCGTTTCTGGGACAAAAATCTGGCACAATGAAAGAGCAGTCGGACCCAGTATCTTTTGCTTGGGTCTGGCTGAATAGGAACTTGCCAAGACCGGCCCGAATACTGGGCCGGCACGACCTACCAAGCGACAGAAAGAACCGATATGTCCTTCGATCCGGTCGAAACCGCAAACGACGCCGGTGACGGGCTGTCCGGGAGGCGCGATTTCCTGGTCCTGACGGCCGGCTCGGCGGCGGCGGTCGGCACCGGGCTTGCGCTTTGGCCCTTGCTCGAAAGCATGCGGCCGGCGGCTGACGTGCGCGCTGCCGCCAGTATTGAGGTCGACCTCAAACCGGTCGAGCCGGGCCAGCGTCTCACCGTGAAATGGCGCGGCCGCCCCTTGTTCATCGTTCGCCGGACCGCGGACGAGGTTGCCCGTGCTCGGGCGGATGACGACAATCCCGATCTTATCGACCCGGCGACCGACGCTTCGCGCGTCAAGCGTGCGGAATGGTTGATCGTGATCGGTGTCTGCACCCATCTCGGCTGCATCCCGCTGGGGCAGAAGAGCGGCGATCCGCTCGGTCAATGGAGTGGCTGGTTCTGTCCCTGCCATGGCTCGCATTACGATACCGCGGGACGGATTCGGAAGGGACCGGCGCCCCGGAATCTCGATCTGCCGCCCTACGCGTTTCTCGCGAACGGCGTGGTCAAAATCGGTTAGCTGTTTAGTCCCGGAGAATGATTGGCCTTGTCGTTAAGATAGGTCATGGCCAGATCGGCCCCTGCGTTCCGGAAATGCTGGGCCGCCGACCAGGCAACGCTGTGCTCGTTGGCGATGCCGACCACAAGGCCTTTCCGGTCCTTCAAATCGATGACTTCCATTGCAGGATCCACTCCTTCTCCGGCAGGACGGGTTAAGCGGGGACCGTCGTGGCATGGCCTGCGCCGTGACGGCACCAGATACAGTCGCAGGCCACATGGTCGCAACTCGGATCGCCGAGCGGCGCCCGGTAGCGCCATATTGCAAGCGGGTAGACGAGACGGGTCAGGACCGACGGCCGATAAAGCCGCCGCAGCTTCGCCGCAGTATCGGAGCGGCTCATCCCGCGCAGCGCCCAGCGCCGGCCCCGTGCGCCCACGCTGTTGAAGATGAAGCGGTTGCAGACCCCGGTCCTGAGCAGCGGCAGAAGCTCCTGGCGCCAGAGCCGCGTGTAGTCAGTTCCCTCGATAAGGCTGCGGGCTGCGAGAATGCCCGAGCGCAGGGCATAGCGCATGCCGAAGCCCGCCAGCGCGTCCTGGAACCCGGCCTGCTCCCCGACGACGGGATGCCCTCCCTGTACGGCGGTGCGCGGCAGGCGAAAGTTGGCGAAACCGCCGAATGGCTTGGGATTACGCATCTCGAGCCCCGCCCTCTCGCGGAAGAAGGCCACCGTACGCTCGACATGCTCGGCTTGCCGCTTGAAGCCGGTGAACATGCAACTCGCAACCGTGCCGCGGCCGGCGTGGATCAAGAGATAGGCGTATCCGAGCGGCGCAAGCCGATCGTTGAAGGCGATCCAGTTCCCGTCCGGCCGATCGGTCGCGAAGACGTAGCCGGCAGCGATGGCGTCGGCGGTCCTTGGCCCGACCGCGAGAACGGTCGACCCGACCGGATTCGCGACGCGGTCGCCGAACCGCACTTCGGCGCCGGCATCGATGGCCTGCTTGAGCAGGGCGAACTCCAGGCTGCCGCCGTGGCCTCCCCGACGCACCAGGTAGTAGAGCGGCCGGTCGCCGCGGATCGGATAGTCCTTGCCCCAGGCGTCATAGGCAGTCCCTTCGCGGACGGGATGAGCCTCGAAGCTTGTCTCGACGCCGGCGGCGCGCAGTTCGTCGAGAACGTCCTGACCGTCACTCCAGTTCTCCAGGCCCTGAAAGTCGCCGTGGAAGCGGCTTCCGACCGTCTTGTGCCATTCCCGCACGATCACCGGTCGGCCAGCGCGGGCCAGCACGATGGCGCAGGCCAGCCCGGCCAGCCCGGCGCCGACGATGGTCACCGGCTCGTTCGGTGACAAGTCCCGCGAGCCATTCTTCAACGTCAGGCTTCGCGGGGCGCGGCATGAATGCCCTCCAGCCGCGTTCGTTTCAGCAGCATGGCGTTAACCGCCACCAAGGCCGAACTCCCCGACATGGCGAGTGCGGCCACTTCGGGGCTGATGACAAAGGGATAAAAGACACCTGCCGCCGCGGGAAAGGCGGCGACGTTGTAGGCCACCGCCCAGAACAGGTTCTGATGCATCTTGCGCAGGGTCGCGCGGGACAGCTCGATCGCGCCCACGACGTCATAAGGGTCGCTTTTCATCAACACCACGTCGGCGCTCTCGATCGCGACGTCCGTGCCCGCCCCAATGGCAAAGCCGACATTGGCCTGAGTCAGGGCCGGCGCGTCATTGACGCCGTCTCCGACCATGCCGACCCTTTTGCCCTGATCTTGCAACTCCTTGACCTTGTCCGCTTTCTGCCCCGGCAATACGTCGGCCAGGACCGTCGTGATTCCGAGTCCCGCAGCGATCCGGTCGGCCGTCGCCTGATTGTCGCCGGTGAGCATCGCGACCTCGACGCCGCGTTCGCGCAGCTTCGCCACCATCGTGGCGGCCGTCGGCCGGGGCGCGTCAGCGATGGCGATCAGACCGACCAGTTGTCCGGC